>Ga0315322_10003321_pt1 | contig 12426 bp, 10 predicted proteins | sample M110021515metaG_FD_203461 | JGI IMG/M metagenome (GOLD analysis project Ga0315322, IMG submission 203461) | Ammonia-oxidizing marine archaeal communities from Monterey Bay, California, United States - M1 100m 21515 | ecosystem: Environmental > Aquatic > Marine > Intertidal zone | place: USA... | reverse complement strand
CAACCTGTTTGTCGCTGGCGGGTTCGATAACCATAGTGCCGTCACGATCGATAAAAATAATTTTGTCGCTCATTTGAGTGTGTCCAGGGCGTTAATCAATTGGGTGTTTTCTTCAGCAGTGCCTGCTGTGATGCGGAAGCCAGCCGGCGCTGCCGGGTCTTTGCTAAAGTCTCGAATGCGTACTTTGGCGGCTTCAGTTGCCGCAATCACATCGTCAGGGTTGACCGCTGTGACAAAAATAAAATTGGCGTTGCTTGGCTGCACGGCGCTGAACCCGGGGTTGCTTCGACAATAGCTAATCAGTCTTTCGCGTTGCTCTTTTAAAATGGAAACACGTCGCAATTGCTCGCTTCGATTTGCCGGATTGAGTGCCGCAAGCACCACCTCCTGACAGGGCTTCGGGTAAGAGTAGGGTGGCAGTATTTGCTGCAGATAGCCGATAACTTCAGGATTGCTCAGTACAGCACCGCAGCGAACACCGGCGAGCCCCAATGCTTTGGATAAGGTTCGCAGCACGACAACATTGTCATAACGGGTGAGCAGTTCAGTGGGGTCATAATCGGCGAACTCGGTGTAGGCCGCATCAATAATCACCATGCCTTTACCCACCAGCGCTTTGCATAAACGATCGAGTTCATCTGCAGGTACGGCGTTACCTGTCGGGTTGTTTGGCGTGCAGATAAAAGCCAGTTTGCTGGTGTCACTCCAGTTATTAATAACAGCGTCAACATCGAGCGCGTAGCCCCGGTCAGCCAGCAATGGCAACTCTTTTACGGCGGCCCCTTGCACATCCGCATACACCCGATACATGCCAAAGGTTGGGGGGTTGATAATAATTTCATCTATACCGGATCTGCAGAAACTGCGAATCAATAGGTCGATGCCCTCGCTGCTGCCACGGGTTACCAGTAGACAATCGGGATCGACACCGTAAAAGTCGGCAAGGCGCGCTGTAAGCTCCCACGGTCGTTCATCGGGATAGCGGTTGAGGTCGTTTAGGTCAATGCGGCTGTTGGGTGCAAGCGGACTCCATGGGGCTTCATTTGCATTAAGACGCAGCACACCCTCGGCATAGGATGCCGCGACATAGGGTTTGAGTGCGCCAATTTCAGGTCGCACCAGTTTTGCTGCCGTGCTGCTCATGAGCTTTGCTTTCCTTCCTCATCTTCAATTCGCACCAGCACCGCCTGTGCATGTGCATCCAGGCCTTCCAGTCTGGCGAGCGCAGTGACGGTAGGCTCTAGCGTTTTTAGTCCGGCATAGCTCAGTTCTTGCACCGAGATTTGTTTCTGGAATGCAGCCAGCGATAAGCCGCTGTAGGAACGGGCGTAGCCATAGGTGGGTAAGACATGGTTCGTGCCGCTGCAATAGTCGCCTACCGATTCAGGCGTCCATGGGCCAAGGAAAATAGAGCCGGCATTTTGCACCCGTTTCATATAATCGCGCGGTGCATTCACTTGAATAATTAAGTGCTCGGGTGCATAGGCATTGGCGACATCGATGGCTTCTTCAATCGAGTCGACCAGAATGCTCATGCTGTAGTTCAGAGCCTGTTCGATAATGGCGCGTCGGGGCAGGGTCTTAAGGGCTACACCAATTGCCGCATCAACCGCTTTCGCCAGTTGCTCGCTGGTGGTTACCAAAATTACCTGCGAGTCCGGACCATGTTCAGCCTGTGAGAGAAGGTCGAGCGCGACGGCGCGCACAGCAGCGCTGTCATCAGCGACAACCATAACTTCGGAAGGGCCTGCAGGCATGTCGAGCGCGGCACCACCAGGGTCCGCCGACACAATCGTTTTGGCGGCAGTAAACCAGGCATTACCCGGCCCGAATACTTTGTCGACCTTAGCGATACTTTCAGTGCCGTAAGCCATTGCCGCTACAGCCTGCGCACCACCGACTTTATAAATGTTACGCACGCCACACTGCCATGCTGCATAGACCACTGCCGGATCAGCCCTGCCATCGGGGCGAGCCGGAGTGCACATCACCCGGGTATTGCAATCGGCAATTGCGGCCGGAACAGACAGCATAATTGCGGTGGAGGGCAGCGGTGCCGTGCCTGCAGGCACGTACAACCCGACCGCAGGGACAGCACGGATGATTCGCTCACAGACAACACCCGGCGTTGTTTCGACGGTCATCGGCGCAGTCTGCTGAGCCTCGTGATAAGTCGTGACGTTAGCGATGGCGGTATTGATTGCCTTACAGGCATCAGGTCCGATTAGACCCGCGGCTTCAGCGGCTTCGGTATCGCTGACGCTAAGCTCGGTCAGCTTGACCTGATCGAGTTCAGCCGCGAGTTCGATAAGGGCTTTATCGCCGCCTTGTTTTACTCGATCAATGATCAAGGCTGCTTCGGCTGATATTTCAGCGTTTGCTTTAACAGCCGGACGCTCTAGTACCGCCGATTGCTCTGCTGCAGTCAGTTGTTGCCAACGGATTGTTCTAAGACGCTCGCTCATGCCAGCATTTTCTCCACAGGTAAAACCAGAATAGAGCTGGCACCTACCGCTTTTAGGTTTTCCAGCGTGTCCCAAAATACAGCTTCGCGACAGACTACGTGCACAGCCACTTTATTATCGATGCCACCTAAAGGCAGCACCGTCGGTGACTCAGCCCCCGGCAATAGATCAGTAATCGCTTTGAGCGCTGAGCGGGGAGCATGCATCATGATGTATTTGCTTTCACGCACCTGCTGCACACCCTTAATCCGTTGCACAATCTTGTCGACCCATTGCTGTTTTTCAGAAGACAGAGCCACAGTGGTTTGAACGAGTACCGAGGTGCTCTGCAGTATGGTCTCGCCTTCGACCAATTTATTGGCCGCAAGCGTGGCACCACTGGATACGAGATCACAGATCATGTCGGCACGGCCTAGGCTCGGTGCAATTTCTACTGCGCCGGAAAACTCAATTACGTCCGCATTAATACCCGCTGTTTTTAGATACTCGGTGACGATATATGGGTAGCTGGTGGCAATGCATTTGTCTTTAGCGTCAGCAATGCTCTTAATGCTGCCATTTTCCGGATAGGCAAACGCGAGCCGGCACTGACCGTAGTCCAGCGGCATAATCTGTTGAAATGCATTATCGATTCCATCATTTTTATACTGAATGCGCCGTTCTTCTAATTCGTTCAAACCGACGATACCGAGATCGCACACATCGTCTTTTACCAGGCCGGGAATATCATCATCACGGACCAGCAGAAAATCGACCGGCATATTCTCGCCATAGCCGATGAGTTGATCGCGCCCGCGGCTGTACTTCAGGCCAACTTGCTGCAGCAACTCCAGTGAGTGGTCGGTAAGGCGACCCGATTTCTGGATAGCAATCTTAATTCGGGTTTGTTTGTCTGCATTCATTACGACTTATTTCCAATTCGTTTTATAACTGTGGCGTACCCATCGGCACCATTATTGAGGCAGCGGGCGACACGACCAATTGTGGTGATACTCACGCCGGTAAGGTCATGAATATCGCGATAGGTTTTGCCTTTATCGAGCAGTTCGACGACAAACCAGCGATCTTTCATTGCCTGCAATTCTGCGGGTGTGCACAGGTCGTTGAAGAAGTTGCGACACTCTTCGGTGCTCTTCAGTGCCAGTATCGCGCGGTACAGAGCGGTTTCTGCGGCTTGCTCTTCTTGCGATGAGAGTATTCGGTGATCTTTCATAGTATCGTCTGCATTAATGTATTAACACGCTAGTACACTAACAGATTGTCACTTCGCAGACAAGCGGGTCGTTGCGGCAAAACAAAAACGCCCCGAAACCGGGGCGTTTTTGTTGCTATTGGCGGGTTTGCTGCTTATCCGAGGGCTTGCAACACCGCATCACCCATGGCTTGGGTACCCACAACGGTGTCGCCGGCTTGAGCAATATCGCCGGTTCGCGCCCCGTTTAACAGCGCCTGATTGACGGCAGCTTCAACGGCATCGGCTTCCGCCGTTAGCCCGAGTGAGTGACGCAGCAACATGGCGGCACTCATGATGGTGGCGCAGGGGTTGGCTTTGTTTTGTCCCGCGATATCGGGCGCTGAACCGTGAATCGGTTCGTACAAACCGACAGTGCCATCGTTCAGTGAGGCTGACGGTAACATCCCCATTGAGCCGGCAAGCATTGAGGCCTCATCGGTCAGAATATCGCCGAACATATTTTCGGTAACAATAACGTCAAAGTCGGCCGGGCGCGACAACAGGTGCATTGCTGCGGCATCAACCAGAAGGTGTTCAACCTGCACATCCGGAAACTCACGGGGCATTAACTCATTAACCACTTCACGCCACAGGCGCGATGTTTCGAGGACATTTGATTTATCGACAGAGGTCACCTTGCCACGACGCTGTTGAGCCATTTGTCCGGCAATGCGCAGTACGCGCTCTATTTCACTGCGGGTGTAGGTGCAGACATCGGTAGCACTGTCTGCGCTGCGCTCCTTTTTTCCAAAGTAAATGCCACCGGTGAGTTCGCGGACGACAATCATGTCGACACCTTCCAGAAGTTCAGCGCGGATAGGTGAGGCCCCAGCAAGAACGTTATTTACCGCCACCGGGCGAATGTTTGCGAAGACATTCAGGAGCGCACGAAGCCGGAGCAGGCCGCGTTCGGGGCGTGATTCTGTAGGCACCGTATCCCACTTGGGGCCGCCGACCGCACCAAGCAGCACGGCTGCGGCGCCTTCGCAAACAGCCGCTGTGCTGGCAGGGAACGGATCGTTCTCAGCATCAAGCCCCACGCCGCCGATCAGGCCTTGTGGCATATCAAACTCATGGCCGTACTTCGCCGCTATAGCAGTGAGTATTTTTACGGCTTCAGCAGTAACTTCCGGACCTATTCCGTCGCCCGGGAGAATAGCGATTGTTGCTTTCATGGCTGCCACGACCGGTTGTTTTCAAACCGTCCAATGTTATCGACATTCTGCATAAGAAAGCCTGTTTGATCGATACCTTCAAGAATGCAATGCCGGGCAAAGTTATCGATAGGGAAGGTCACCGTTTTGCCGGTTGGCAACCGCAGTTCGCGCGCTTCAACGTCAACCGTTACTTCTGCACCTGGGTTAGCCAGCAACCATTGGTGGGTGTCATCATCGACAATGACAGGGACTAAGCCGTTTTTAAGCGAGTTATTACGGAAGATATCCGCGATCTCACTGCTGATTACCGCGCGTATGCCGAAATCAACGAGGGACCAGGGCGCATGTTCACGTGATGAGCCGCAACCGAAGTTTCGACCGGCCACTAAGAATTTGCATTCAGCAATGCCCGGTGCGTTAAGCGGGAAATCTTTAATCGTGTTTCCCTGAGCGTCGAAGCGCCAATCGGCAAAAAGTGCCTTACCGATGCCCTCGCGCGTTGTGGTGGTAAGAAAGCGTGCCGGAATAATCTGGTCAGTGTCGACGTCATCAATGGGCAAAACGGTTGTTTTGGAGGTGAGTTTTGTTAACTTTTCCATGATATATATGATCCTAAATATAGTCGCGGGGATCGGCAATGACGCCGGCGATAGCCGATGCTGCTGCGGTTTCAGGACTTGCCAGTACGGTACGTCCGCCCGGACCCTGTCGTCCTTCGAAGTTACGGTTGCTGGTACTGACACACAACTGACCTTTACCCAGTTTGTCGCTGTTCATGCCCAGGCACATCGAGCAGCCGGCTTCCCGCCATTCTGCACCTGCGGCAGTGAATATTTTATCCAGACCATCGGTCTCGGCCTGAGATTTCAGCGCTTCGGAGCCTGGCACAATCATCATGCGAACATTGCTGGCAACCTTTTTTCCGTCCAATATTTTTGCCACTGAATGCAAGTCAGTCATGCGCGAGTTTGTGCAGCTGCCAACAAACACAATGTCGACTTTGGTGCCGAGCATAGGTTGGTCTGCCTTAACCTGCATGTAGTTGATGGCCTTATTAAAGCTGAGATCATTGATCTTCGGAATAGCTTTGCTAATTGATGCAACCATGGCCGGATTCGTGCCGAAGGTGACCTGCGGCTCCAGATCGGATATATCGAGACTCACTTCTTTGTCGAAACTCGCATCAGCATCGGTCTTTAGCTCTTTCCAGCGTTCAACTGCGATGTTCCAGTCTTCACCCTGAGGTGCTTTGTCGCGCCCTTTCATGTACGCGAACGTGGTTTCATCGGGGGCAATCATGCCTGCACGGGCGCCAGCCTCGATGGACATATTACAGATGGTCATGCGTTCATCCATGTTCAAGCCGCGAATCGTTTCACCACGATATTCGATGACATGACCTGTACCGCCGTCAACACCGATCTTGCCAATCAATGCGAGGATAATATCCTTTGCCGAGACACCCGGTTGCAGCTTGCCAGTAATGTTCACAGCCATTGATTTTGCCTTGCGCTGTAACAGACACTGGGTGGCGAGTACATGGCCAACTTCCGTGGTGCCGATACCAAAACCGAGTGCGCCAAAAGCGCCATGGGTAGACGAGTGGCTGTCACCGCAGACGATAGTCTTGCCTGGCTGAGTGGCACCAATTTCAGGGCCTATAACGTGAACGATGCCACGGTGATGATCACCAAAGCCATGCAATTCGATGCCGAATTCTTCGCAGTTAACAATCATCTGGCGTATTTGTTTGGCAGGTTCAGGAGCGGATATGGCTGGATCATCAAGCGCCGATAAGTCGTTTACCGGAACCGTCGGCGTTGAGTGGTCCATGGTCGCCAGCATAAGATCGGGACGACGCACCGGAAGCTTTTTCTCACGCAGCATGTCAAACGCCTGCGGGGTTGTTACTTCATGCACTATGTGCAGATCAATGTAAAACACCGCTGGTGTTTGTTCGTTTTCCGGGACGACGACGTGATCGTCCCAGACTTTGTCGAATAAAGTTTTTCCACCCATGACGGCGTGTGCTCCAGTTTAATGCAAATGAGTAATTCGTATTGTTATTGCTGTGCGTGTTAATTCGGCAGTTCAGGTTGCTGTGCCATTATTGTTAGCCAGAACCCCGGAGTTGCGAACCTGAGGGCTGCGGGCGCCTATTTAAGTGCTGTTAGCCAGCCCCATTTATCTTCTGTTTTCCCCGAGAACAAGCCGAAGAATACATCCTGAAGATGTTTCGTGATCTCTCCACGTTCGCTGTTACCGACAGGCAGACGATCGACCGAACGCACCGGAGTGATTTCGGCAGCAGTGCCGGTCAGAAATATTTCATCTGCGATATACAGCATCTCGCGCGGAATGCTTTGTTGCACGATGTCAATACCTGCTTCTTTTGCCAGCACCATGACGCTGTTCCGGGTAATGCCTGTAAGGATTGATGCTGCTGCACCTGGCGTGTAAACCACACCATCTTTAATAACGAAAATATTTTCGCCAGCCCCTTCAGATACAGTGCCGTCGGTCGATAGAGCAATGCCCTCATCAAAGCCACGATCATGGGCTTCCATGCTGATAAGGGTGCTCGACAGGTAATTACCGCCCGCCTTAGCCAGGGCAGGAATGGTATTCGGCGCGACGCGCTGCCAAGACGAGATACAGACATCCACACCGTTTTCTAGGGCATCCGCACCCAAGTAGGTTCCCCATTGCCATGCGGCAACCGAGAGATCAACCGGATGATTTTTGCTAGGTGCTAGACCGATTTCACCGTATCCGCGATAGGCGATAGGACGAATATAGGCACCGTTCTCGAGATTGTTTTTTACAACCAATTCGCAGCATACGGTGTTCAGCTCATCAACAGACCACTTCATTGGCATGCGATGAATTTTTGCCGATTCCAACATGCGCTTGGTGTGGGCACTGAGGCGGAATGCTTTTGACCCGTCGGGTGTCTTGTACACGCGGATTCCCTCAAATACGGATGACCCGTAGTGCAGAGCATGCGTCATCACATGAACCTTGGCATCCTCCCAGGGAACCATTTCACCGTTATGCCAAATCCATTCGCTCTTATTCATTGCTGTGCCATCTCCTTAAACTGATACCTTGTGGTATCAGATATTTGCAGTCTTGGTTTTGTCTCCACCAGTGCTTAGCGTGCCAGATTCGAGTCGCCGACTGATGCGATTAATGACCTCAAGGTAGGCGAGTGCACCGGCCTCGACGATATCCGTGCTGACCCCATGGCCCCGATAGCTGTCGCCATTGTACTCTGCCGTAGCGGTCACCTCACCCTGAGCGTCCTCGCCAACCGTTACGCTGTTGACCTGAAATTTCTTCAACTTCAGGGTTACTGTGGTTGCCTGTTCGAGTGCGATAAATACCGATTCCACCGGGCCATCACCCTGCGCGCTGGTCGTAACAGATTTTCCATCATTATGCATTAGCGTAACTTCGGCTTTCGCGCCCCCGTTCTTGCTGGAAGAAAAGCTTAGGTCTGCCAATGACCATGGACCAGGTTGTTTACCGCCCGTGTGCATGATGATCGCTTCAATATCAGCATCGAACAGTTCTTTTTTGCGGTCGGCAAGTTTTTTGAACTCATCAAATGCCCGCACGATTTCGTCATCGCTAGGGTCAAAGCCAAGCGACTGAACACGATCGCGGAATGCGTGCTTACCACTGTGTTTGCCGAGCACTAAGCTTGTTGCTTTGATCCCGATGTCTGCGGGTCTCATGATCTCGTAAGTCTCTGCATTCTGCAGAACGCCATGCTGATGGATGCCTGCTTCGTGAGCAAATGCATTTTCACCCACAATGGCCTTGTTCCGCGGAATCGACATGCCGGTGATGGTTGAAACCAGTTTGGCAGTAGGGTAGAGCTTGCGTGTATCAAGATCGGTATCGATACCAAAGAAATCGGCACGCGTTTTGAGCGCCATAACGATTTCTTCAAGAGAGCAATTCCCGGCTCGTTCACCAATACCATTTATGGTGCACTCAATCTGACGTGCACCGGCAGTCACTGCGGCAAGGCTATTTGCCACAGCCATTCCCAGATCGTTGTGACAATGCACGCTAAGAACGATGTCGTCGATGCCGGCAACATTTTGCTTAAGATAGCTGAACAGGTTCGCAAACTCGCCAGGCACGGTGTACCCCACGGTATCCGGAATGTTGACAGTGGTAACGCCAGCTTCAATCACTGCCGCAACCACATCGGCCAAAAAGGCCGGCTCAGTGCGCGAAGCATCTTCAGGCGAGAACTCAACCTGTGCGCAAAGTGACTTGGCTTGCTGCACGCCGGCTACGGCCCTGCGGATGATTTCTTCTTTTGCCATGTGCAGCTTGTATTCGCGATGAATTTCGCTGGTCGCAAGAAAAACATGGATCCGTTGGTTTTCCGCGGGCTTGACTGCCGCAGCAACTTTCTCGATGTCATCGGGATGGCATCGGGCGAGGCCGCAAATAGTGGGGCCCTGCGTTTCGGTGGCAATCGCCTGCACCGATTCAAAATCGCCGGGTGAGGCTGCCGGGAAGCCAGCCTCAATGACGTCGACCTTGAGATCATTGAGGGCCGAGGCAACCCGAAGTTTTTCGCGCAGCGTCATGCTGCAGCCGGGCGCCTGCTCTCCGTCTCTTAGTGTCGTGTCAAAAATGATGACGCGATCATCCGCTTGATTGCTCATCTGACTCTCTCCATTGCCATAGCTTTAATACAGTGCATCAGACTCAGGGTCTTGCCCGTCACAATCTGATTGCTTTCAGCACAAAAAAAACCCCGCGACCATTTGGTGCGGGGTTTTTCAGTAATTTGTTTCTCTAATTACCCGGTTATAGGTCCGCACCACCGTGTTGCCTTTTCAGGCAGCAGCAAGAACAGCAGGTGACGACTGCTCGTCTCCGGCCGGAAAATGCTTGAGTTGACTGTGCGGGTAAACATGCTGCGATTTTCATGGAATTGCGCCATTGTGTCAACCTGAAGCGCTTGATTCGCTGGCTCCCTCTGCTTTGCGCCTGTCATTGCTTCAGACCCCTGCAATAGAGCGGCTGCGGCAGTATCGCGTCGCGTTCATTTCCGTCGTGGCTTAAGCCGTGGTTCGGGCCTGTTCGCTTGATGATATTAATATGAGAGTGATTCGGTAAAATACTGAAAAAAATGAAATTTAGCGGAATAATGTGCTCAGGAAGATGTGGCTTGTCGCTGCGCTGGCGCTGATGATACCGACGCCCGGATGCTTGCCCACCAATGCGAGCATTGGGGCCAACGATTTGTGCACAGAATCAATCGGGCCCGTTTCATGGAATTATTCGTGTTTCAAGGTTGTCCTAAAGACGTTGCTAGTGGCGAACTTTGCTGGGATGCCCGATGAAAAAATGTTAACCAAAATGCTGGCGTTCATTGCTGCTTGTGCTATCCTGCCGCCGCTCTATGCAGCCAGACTTAATTGCCTGTTTGCACGGCTCGGCGCAATTGCAAAAGTTGGCTTTTATGCGTTCCGGTCTGTATAAATAGGGTTCTGCTGTGGGGGCAGGCTATCAAGAATGACGCAAGGTTTGTCGCGGGCGTTCCCGTTTAACTTGTGGAGTTGAGTTGCTGCAGGCGCGGCGGCTTGGATAAAGCGCTTTCCCATGGCCATTTACACAATCTAATTCACTCCGTTGAGAAGGGGAGACTTCATGAGTTTGACGCACAGGAGATTCCGGCTGCTGGCTGGTGGTGTCATATTGGCACTTGCCTATCCGGTTGCAGGAATCAGCCAATCAGTCGATGACGTCCTAGCTAAACAGCAATCACGCACTAAACTGTCACAACAGTCGCAGCAGAAAATTGATGCGGTTGTTGATGAGACCCGCGGTCTTGAAGACAGCTACAAAGCTGTACTTAAACAGATCGAAGGTTTGCAGGTGTACAACACATTGCTGGAACGACAAATCACTCGTCAGGAGATGCAGCAGGAGCAATTGGTAGCGTCTATTGATGGGGTTGAAATTATCAACCGTCAGATTGTTCCCTTAATGACTAATATGGTCGATTCTCTTGATCAGTTCGTTGAGCTCGATGTGCCTTTTCTCCTTGAGGAGCGTCGTAACCGCGTCGATGGTCTAGAAGAAACTCTTGAGCGTCAGGATGTCACCGTTGCTGAGAAATTTCGCAAGGTTACCGAGGCTTATCAGATCGAAAATGAATTTGGCCGCACGATTGAAGCTTACAAAGGTGAGCTGACTATTGATGGCGCTGTTCGGCAGGTAGACTTTCTGCGTATCGGCCGCATCGGCCTTCTATACCAGAGTGAAGACGGCAAATTGTCCGGTGTATGGGATCAAAGGAACCGCACCTGGATTGACCTTGGCAGTGATTACCGCAGCGAAATTCGCAAAGGTATTCGTATTGCGCGTAAAGAAATTGCACCAGAATTGCTGATGATGCCTGTCGACGCCCCGGAGGCAAACCAATGAGCCGTTTAATTGTTAAATTGCTGTCTGTATCAGCTGTTGTCGCCATGTTGGGCGTTACCGGTGTTCAGGCTCAGGATGCATTGAGTCTCGATGAATTGCTGCGTCGTGTAGAGCAGGGCACCGTAAATGACAATAAAGAAAACCGTGCTCGTGAGCAGCGTTTTAGGGCCTCGCGGAATGAGCAAGATAAACTTCTGAAGGACGCTAGAGCCGAAAAAGTTGCTGAAGAAAATCGCAGTCAACGACTGGAAACAACGTTCGAGGAGAACGCCTTAGAGCTGGATATTCTTGAGGAGACTTATGCTGAGCGTCTCGGTGATCTAAAAGAGTTGTTTGGGGTTATGCAGCAGGTTGCCGGCGATGCCCGCGGTAACTTTGATGCATCGGTTACCAGCATTCAGTACCCTGATCGTGGCGAACAGCTTGGAGCGCTGGCTAAGAAAATTGGCAGTTCTTCCGAACTTCCATCAATGGAAGACATTGAAGGTCTGTGGTTTGAGCTGCAACGTGAGATGACTGAAAGCGGTCGTGTTGTGAAGTTCCCGGCTGAGGTGACGACTCAGGACGGTACTAAGGAGACAATGGATGTTGTCCGTGTTGGTCTCTATGGTGTCGTTGCTGATGGTAAGTATCTCAACTACGAACCAAGCACCAAAAACCTCACAGAATTGCCGCGGCAGCCTGAGCAGTCTCGCTTTACCAACAGCACCGAAGAGTTGCTTTCTGCAACCGATGGTCCGGTTCGCTTTGGGCTTGATCCCACTTTGGGTGGTGTACTGAAATCACTGGTGGCCCGTCCGAATCTGATCGAGCGAGTCCAGCAGGGCGGACTTGTGGGTTATCTGATTCTGGCACTGGGTGCTGTGGGCTTGTTGATCTCATTGGAGCGTCTGGTTGTGCTGGGTATTGCGAGTCGCAAGGTTACGGCTCAGTTAGCGAGCGATACACCGAGCAATGATAATGCTCTGGGTCGGGTTCTGGCTGTGTACCAGTCGAACACATCTGTCGATACCGAGACGCTGGAGCTGAAGCTGTCGGAGGCTATTTTTAAAGAGACCCCTGCACTGAACCGTGCATTGCTCTTTATTAAAATTATCTCTGTGATTGC
>Ga0315322_10003320_pt1 | contig 12427 bp, 15 predicted proteins | sample M110021515metaG_FD_203461 | JGI IMG/M metagenome (GOLD analysis project Ga0315322, IMG submission 203461) | Ammonia-oxidizing marine archaeal communities from Monterey Bay, California, United States - M1 100m 21515 | ecosystem: Environmental > Aquatic > Marine > Intertidal zone | place: USA... | reverse complement strand
AGGTCTTTAAGGAATTCGAGGCATACAGGGCGCAGGCGGCTGCCCCTGTGGCTGAGAAAAGTGCGGGAAGTGAAAAACCCGAAAAACCCAAAAAACCAAAGCAACCCGAAAAGGACTTTTTAGTATGAGCGAAGTAGAAACAATGGAAATGCACGAACTCCAAGCCAAGGCAGACGCGGCCAGCGCGATGATGAACTCTGAGGTGTTCAACGAGGCGTTCCAGAGAATGAATCAGGGGATAGTGGATCAGTTGCTACAGACACCGGCGGAGGCACCTGCTGAACGCGAACGGCTCTACGCAATGTTTAAGGCAGGCCAAATGTTCGTGCAGCAATTTGCTACATTAATCAACAACTTAGAGTTGCGTAAACAACAGGAGGCGGATTAGAATGGCGGAAGCAAACATTGATCCGGCAGAGCAACCCTCCCAAGACTCTTCGGAACAAGACACAATTGATAGATTGACCACGCTGTTGGAGTCCGATCTGGACGAACCAGAGGTTGAGGAGCAATCCGATCAAGAGGCCGATGAGGCCGACATAGTGGAAGCAGAGTTCGAGGAAGCGCCCGACGAGGAAACCGAAGAGGCTGAGGAGGTCGATGAAGACCCAACCGATGAAGCCGAGGCGGAGGAATCAGAAGCTATGTTCGAGGTCGATGGCGAGAGCCTGAGCGCCGAAGAGCTAAAGCTGGGGTACCTAAGACAAAGCGACTACACCAAAAAGACGCAGGCGGTAGCCGAGCAGCGGAAGGCCTTTGAGGCCCAAACCGCAGAGGCCGAGGCGACCATGAATGCGTTGATGTCCGCCGCTGGCGCTGACATTTCGCGTTTTCAGAACGTGAACTGGGAACAGGCCGCGATAGACAACCCTGATCAGTATCGACAGGCCAAGGCGGCCTATGAGCAGGCACAGTCCACCTACAACTTAATTAAGGCGCAGGCGGATCAGTTCCAGACTCAGCAACAGCAACAGACCGAGGCGGCGCAGAAAGAGGCCGCAAAAGAAAGTCTGACTGTCCTGAAGACCAATATCCCAAACTGGAACAACGATCTTTATTACCAGATCGGGGAATACGCTCAAGGTTTAGGTGTCAGCGGTGAGGAGTTCAATAAGGTCTCCGATCACCGATTGATTACCGCGCTATGGAAGGCCATGCAGTTCGATCAGGCGAAACAGGTGACGGCTAAGAAAAAAGCGAAGTCATCACCTACTAAAACTTTGTCAGGCTCCAAAGCCGACTCGACAAAGGCCGTTCAGTCCGAAAGCGCCCGTAAAACACGGGAGCGATTGAGAAAGTCCGGCACTGTTGATGACGCAGCGGCAGCCCTCTTGAATAGGATGAAATAACATGCCAACAGTAAGCGGCACTCTAAAAACTTTCGATCAGGTCGGTAAGCGCGAAGACGTAGAAGACATCATTTACGACATCAGCCCAACCGATACACCCATGCTCTCCAGCATTGGCACCTCAACGGCTGGCGCAACGCTGCATCAGTGGTTGCAGGACTCCCTCGCCCCAGTGGCGGCGAATGCCAAAGTTGAAGGCGCGGACGCAGGCAACGCCTCTACGGTCACTCAGACTGTAAAGACTGCCAACACGCAGATCTTCGACAAGGTCGTACAGGTATCTGGCACCGCCGAAGCGGTAGGCACATACGGGCGTACAAGCGATTTGGCGTATGCCATCGCCAAGGCCGGTAAGGAAATCAAGCGCGACATAGAGCATTCGTTTGTTGGCGCTGGACAGGCAGGAACCGCTGGTAACAGCAGCACTGCACGTCAATTGACCTCCGCTGCCAACCAGATCAGCGCGGCCACCACCAACACCGCTGGCTCGAATAGAGCACTAACGGAAGCACTCGTCCTAGACGTGGCACAAAAAGTGTACGAAAAAGGCGGCGATGCTACGCAGATGCAGGTAACGCCCTCGCACTCTGTGACGGTTGCAGGCTTCGCTACGGCTGCTGGCCGCCAGCGAGACTTCGGCACCGGCACGACTGTAGTTCAAGCCGTGGATGTGCTCATTACCCCGTTCGGCAGCATTTCTGTGTCTCCGAATAGGCTTCTGGACGCCAACACGGTTCTTATTCTCGACACCGAGTATTGGTCACGCGCAGTATTGCGACCTATGCAAACTGTTGTACTTGCCCGTACAGGCGACTCTGATAAGAGACAAATGCTCACCGAACTCACGCTCGTCTGCGAGCATGACGAGGCGAGCGGCAAGATCGACGCACTGACCGCGTAAAGTTTGCTCATCCCTCCCCTGAGCAAGTCTCCCCCTTCGGGGGGAGACACCTTTTTCTTTTGAGGTGAAAGAATGTCTGAATTGAAATCCCACATTGTTCACGACGAGATTGAGGACAAGCTGCATGTGGCCCACACGCAGGATATCGCCCCCGTCATCGCGGACAACATCGCCCGATCTAATGAAATCGACAAGCACGCCAAGTACGGCGAAATAGAGCGCGTTGCATCTATACCTATGGTGGTTGTGGTGCAGTGGATGCAGGAGGGGATCAACGTCATGAACCCCACCTACGAGGATCAGAAGAAGATCAAGCAGCGCCTAAACAGCCCGGAGTATGCGTACCTAAGAACCCGAGGCGGTAGACTATGAGCCTGTCCACATACGATGGCCTGAAGGTCTCGGTAGCCGATTGGCTGAACCGGGAAGACCTAACCAACGTCATACCAGATTTCATCGAGCTTGCGGAGAACCGTATCTTCCATGAGCTTCGAGCACCAGTTAACGAGAAGACTATCCTTCTAACCCTGAGCAGCGACGGCTATGCGACTTTGCCGTCGGACTTCTTGGAGGCCAAGGATCTGTTTTGGAACTACAACCCGATTTCTCGCGTAACACTTGCACAGATCCACAGCTACACCGAGCGCACAGGTGCAGCGCCGGAGGTTTTTGCCCGTGAGACTTATCGACTTCGCTTTTACCCGGTACCGACTGCCGAGGCCAGCGACGAGCTGCGGATGATTTACTACTACGACCCCGGCAGGCTCACATCGAGCGAGACAAGCAATGTGGTGTTTGCCGCTGCCCCGGAGCTGTACCTCTACGGCACTCTGGCAGAGGCCGCTCAGTATCTCGGAAGCGACGGCGCTCGCTGGGAGGGCGGCTACCAGAACGCAATGGGTCGATTGATGCAGCACGCTGCGGTTGCGGAGAACGCGGGAGCGACGGCAACAGTCCAAATGGGATACTAGAATGTCTGGATTTTTTAAAGATAACCCGCCTGCCACGCAGGTAGGTTCTGAAGACGCAACCGAGTCCACCATCCAAGAGGACGCGGTAACCCAGACCGACACCTCTGGCGGCTTTTACCAAGGCTCCCCCGACCAGACCACCACCGACGCCTACACGGCTGACGCGCTGGCGAGCAAGAACGCCGCCGAGGCCGCGAAGATAGCAGCCGAGGCAGCGCAGGCAGCGAGCGAGTCAGCGAAGACCGCAGCAGAGACTGCGGAAACTAACGCCGAGACTGCGGAGACGAACGCCGAGACGGCTGAGACAAACGCCGAGACTGCGGAGACGAATGCCGCAGCCAGCGAAAGCGCGGCAGCGACATCGGCGGCACAGAGCGCGAGCAGCGCCTCGCAAAGTGCCTCATCTGCGTCATCAGCCAGCGCCAGTGAAACCGCTGCGGCCTCCTCGGCCACGTCAGCCTCTAACAGCTCTAATACTTCAACCGCCAAGGCCGGTGAGGCAGCAGCCTCCGCAGCCAATGCGGCCACTAGTGAGTCCAACGCCTCGTCAAGCGCCACCACGGCGACCACGCAGGCCACAAACAGCGCGGCCAGTGCCGCAAGCTCTTTGACGGCGAAAAATGCCAGTGAAGCTGCTCAGGTTGCTGCTGAAACTGCGGAATCAAACGCCGCCTCATCGGCCACATCTGCCGCCTCGTCGGCTACATCCGCATCTGGCAGCGCCACCACGGCGACCACGCAGGCTGGCACCAGCACTACGCAGGCCGGTAACAGCGCCACCTCCGCCACGGCTGCAAGTAACTCAGCCTCCTCTGCCGCGTCGGCCCAGACAGCCGCCGAGGCCGCAAGGGACTCCGCACTGGCCGCACTGGACAGCTTCGATGATCGATATTTAGGATCTAAGTCGAGCGCACCAACGGTAGACAACGACGGCAACGCACTGGTGTCGGGTGCTTTGTATTTTGACAGCACGACAAACGCGATGAAGGTTTACGATGGCAGTCAGTGGCTAAACGCCTACGCCTCGCTTTCGGGTGCGCTGCTAGCTAACCAGAACCTGTCGGATCTAAACAACTCGGCTACTGCGCGGACTAACTTGGGTCTGGGCAGCGCAGCCACCACTGCTGCAAGTGACTACGCCACCGCCGCTCAGGCTGACCAGACTGTATCGTTGACCGGGTCTGGCGCTACCAGTGTGAGCGGGACGTATCCGAACTTCACGATCACAAGCACTGATACAAATACCGACACCAACACCACCTACACCGCTGGCTCTGGCATCACACTGACCGGAACTGTTTTCTCGAACTCTGCGCCAGACCAAACCGTTGCACTTACCGGCTCTGGCGGCACCACAGTTAGTGGAACGTACCCGAACTTCACGATCAGCAGCGCAGCCAGCATCGACGGCACCACGATCAACCCATCAGCGGTTCAGATCGGCGGCACCACCGTCATTGACTCAAGTCGGAATCTGACGAACGTCGGCACGCTCAACGGCGGCACCCCCTACACCACGGCAAACGACGGCTCTGGCTCTGGCTTAGATGCTGATACTGTAGACGGCACCCACTTGTCAGGTATCGTTACAAGAGACTTCCAAGATTCATCTAGAAACTTAAACATCGCAACAAACTCCACTGGTGCGGCTGGGTTATTTATGAAAGCCAGCAACGGAGCTTTTCGTTTTCAGCTTTACGGCAATGGCGCTGAGTACGGTTTTCTTGATGCCGATTGGGGTAATTGGGATATAAGGAAAACCCCAAACGGGCAAATGACTTTAAGGGCCGGAAACGCCGACCACACAGTTTGGCACGCAGGCAACGACGGCTCAGGTTCTGGGTTAGATGCTGATTTGTTGGATGGTCTGCATTCTACTAGCTTTGCGTCAAGCACATTTAATGTGGCAGGCGGTGCGTCTAACTCCGACCCTAACTCTAGGACTGATTCACATTTTTTAACCGATAACAGTAACGCACCGTTTGGCAGCGTTTATTCACACATCCAAAACCATTGGTGGAGTAGCGTCGGGGGCAATGTTGCTCAAAACGCAACAACATATAACGGATCTCCATCCAGATTTGCTGTCAGGCACCGATATAGCGGCACTTGGACGCCTTGGTCTGAAGCATGGACTAACAACAATGATGGCTCTGGCTCAGGGTTAGATGCTGACTTACTAGATGGCATTGACAGCACCTACTTCAATCGTGGCGACAATGTCTATGGAGTAATGGTCGGCGCCAGTGGCTGGAACATGAATGACCTGTTCACGACTAGAAACCGTTCTGGCTTCTTTGATGTTTGGGGTGGTAGTAATTTCCCACCCAGCACGTCTCATGTCCATGGTATGCAGGTTAGACATAATGCCTCCGCCCATTATGGGTGGCAGTTAGCAGGTCAATACGGACAAAATAAACTGTGGCACAGACAAGTCTCAAATAACAGTTGGGGTGCATGGAATCAGCAATGGGGCAGCGGCAACGACGGCTCAGGCTCTGGCTTAGACGCTGATCTGTTGGACGGGCTTCATGCTTCTTCATTGGTCAGAAGCGATGCTGCTGACACGATGACTGGGACGTACACGTTCACAGGCGGTCACGGTGCCATAAACCTAACGAGCAGCTCAATCCTTTCATCCGCCTCATCAAACTGGACGGGCAATCCCGGCGCTTTAGGAAAAATTCAGTACCACTCTAACCGTTGGTACATCGTCGGTGACTCTGCATCTAATAGAATTGTGCAGTTCAGACGGGATGGTTCTGATAAGTCTTACATCGACAACAATGGAACGTTGATCGGTGGCGGAATGTGGTCATCCTATAACGACGGCTCTGGCTCTGGGTTAGATGCTGACGTGCTTGATGGAGTTCAAGCCTCTCAATTCCTTCGCTCTGATGTCGCTGACACACAGACATCACAACTAACAGTGGCTAGGCTGAAATTTACAGGGGAAGGCGGTAACTCCAATGTTGGAAATGACCGCTACGCTATTTATCAAGAAGCCGGAGCATGGAGCAACCCATACCCTGATCTGATTATCGGATATCACACAGGTATAAAAATAGGGGGGCATAGGAACTACAACGGGACGCGCTTTTACAATGATAATCCTACTAACGGAACTGAAATTTTTAGCGTCGGTAACGGCGACAACCATGTCCGAGTTCTCAACAACCTGAAGGTTTCTTCTCAGACAGATTCTTACTCTTATATCGGGAACGGTAACGTATCAGGCACCGGCGCCGCATCGTACCACCCCAGCGGAATCTACAGCACCGGCAACAACTGGCTGTACGGCACCCAGTACATGAACGGTAACGACACCTACTTCCAAGGTGGGTCTGTCAGGTCGGTAGATGACATAGTCTCAGATCAAAATTATGGCTACGGATTAGTAGGGGTTTACTCGGCTACTAGATACCAACATGTATGGTCGATGGGCGCTGCTTATCGTACAAATGCCGCAGGAACTTCAGTCGGTAACATGTATGGGCTGACATTCACGCACACTAACATTGGTACTGGCACAAATCAGGCGATCTCTGGACTTAGCCATCAGCTTCAAGGTAGAGCAAACGGAGGTCTGTGGTGGGCATTGGGGAGTGGTATATGGACAACTGGCAACATTACTGCCTACTCAGATATATCTGTTAAGACGAACTTAGAGCGAATACCTGATGCGCTATCGAAGGTGTGTCAGATAAACGGCTACACCTATGATCGAACAGATTATGAGCCGGACTCTGAGGGCATCATGCCCGAAACTCGCCAAGCGGGTGTGGTCGCGCAGGAAGTCGAAAAAGTTCTACCAGAAGTCGTGAGTGGCGAGGAAGGCAATAAGGCAGTCGCCTACGGAAACATGGTTAGTCTTCTTATTGAGGCGATCAAAGAGCAGCAAGGTCAGATTGAAGACCTTAAGCAAGAAATTCAAGCACTGAAGGTATCAAGCTAATGGCTATCGCGTACACATGGGTTATCCACGGTCTGACGGCAGACGCTTCAGGGTCGGTTGTCAAAGTCCGCTGGAACAAAACGGGGACTGACGAAAACGGATTTTCCGGCGGTTTCAATATGGAAGACACTCTCGCTCTTGGAGAGCCAGACAGTGACTCTTACATTCCGTTTGACTCCTTGTCAGAGGCTGACGTAATCGCTTGGGTGCAGTCCATAGTTGTAGGTCTTTATGAGCAAGACGTAAACCTGCAAATACAGCGCCAAATTCAAAAGAAAGTTGATGAAGCCGGGGTTGCAGAAGTGCCCATGCCTTGGGTGCCTGCTCCTGAGATGCCTGCTGAATAGACGCTAAACACAATCACAATGTAGGAAAGATCATGACCGTTACATACGAACTTTTAGAAGAATTCACCGGCACCCGCACAACCGAAATGCCCGATATGGAGAACGAGGGTCAGACCGTAACTGAGGAGTCACCGTGCTCGGACATTCGGGTTCGCTTCACGGACGGCACCATAACCCACGAGCGCTACGTCAATGTCTGCCGAGACGCAGAAGGCAACTACGATCACGAGGCGACACTTGGGCGCGTCGAGGAGAACTGCTGGGGCGTTGCCAACAAGATTGCGGTTGGCGTGATTAGCTAATGCCACTCCAAACCTCTGGGGCGATATCACTTTCGCAAGTGCAGTCTGAGTTCGGCGGAAGCAACCCGATCTCAATGTCGGAGTACTATCGTGGGGGGAGCTATGTCCCGACAACCGGCTCTGGGTCGTATTCAAGTTATCAAGCTAACTTACAATCCCCACAATACTACTTTACCAACCACGGCATTGTGGTCTGGAACGGCTCGCAGGTGGCTAATGTGAGTGCTGGCTCGACGAGCGCCACGGCTGGCGGCTACACGTACCAGCGCGGCTCGCTGTATACGACTATCTCCGGCAAATACTCATCTACGTCCTATTACTACGTTCGCCGGGGCACTGCGGCTACCAGCATCAATACAGGCATACCAAGCAGCGGAACCATATCAATGAACCAATTCTACGGAGGCCAAGGGTAATGTACACGATCAATGACTGCACAGAGATACCGTCGGGCTTTGACAGCCTGTTCGAGCAGACTCTACCGGCGATGGACGGAGGCACCTTTGATTGGCGCTTCTTCGACACATACCCCTCCGATGAGGAGAAGAAGTCGCACATTCAAATGAAGTATGATGAGCACTTAGCTTTCCCGCACAACAAGGTCATATATTGGGAGAAAGATGGCTGCGGTATCCATTTAGCGGCTGGGTCGATAACGCCATTTGACCCCGACTATATTCGCTATGAGTACGCGCTCTACGGCGCAGATAATGATGGAAGCAAGGGGTGGCTGCACGACCCGGCATACATCGCTCAGACCAAAGACTTTTTCCGCAACGAGCTAGGTTTGCTGGGGTACAAGATTTGCTGCCACAAGGACAGCGGCCTCTTCAACTACCACATGAACAAGGTCGGCGCGTCCGAGAACTATGAGGTGACAGTAGAAGACGAAGCACACCCTGACCACGCGAACGACATAACGCTGGCAACCATCAAATACAGATACTTATAAGCCTTTGATTTAGATACAACTTTCAGTAGAATCGACAACATCCACCCCGCTACACCGCCGTCCGGCGACAGCGACCAACCCCCTTGGAGCTTTATGGACTTTCGATACTTCCAAATCGAAGACTTCGCCTGTCAAGAGACCGGCGAGAACGAGATCCGATACGACTTCGTGTCTGCTCTCGATGATCTTCGCGGCGTGTGCGGCTTCCCATTCATCATCACATCGGGTTACCGCTCGCCGTCCCACAGCGCCGAGGCCGCCAAGGCAAGGCCCGGACAGCACACGCTGGGCATTGCGGCGGACATTAAGGTCACTGGCGGGGCGCAGCGGCACGCGATTGTCAGCAACGCCATCAAGCTGGGGTTCAAGGGCGTTGGGGTGGCGAAGACGTTTGTTCACGTCGATAGGCGCGAAACAGACCCGATGATGTGGCAATACAGCTAGTGGATGTCGAGCAGCGCCTGACGCGCTTCGAGGAGAAGCTGGACACGATCAATGACGCACTGGTCTCACTGGCCCGTATCGAGGAGCGCGTCACGACGATATTGAAACACAACGACAGGATTCACGAGCAGGTCAGGGAGCTAGACAGCCGGATTGATGAGCTTGAGTCACAGAGCGCGGTGCAGGAGTTCACACTTGGCAGGGGTGAAAGATTGTTTTGGATCGGTATGACGGTGTTTGCCGGTCTTTTAGCCAGCGGAGTGGCGGTATGAAATTACTAGGCGAATTGATCGGGCCGGTCACAGGACTGATCTCCGAGTTTGTTGAGGACAAGGACAAGTCTAAGGCGCTGGCGCACGAGATCGCCACCATGGCCGAGAAACACGCCAACGACATAGCCAAGGCGCAGATAGAGGTCAACAAGGTTGAGGCGGCAAGCTCTAGCTTGTGGGTCAGCGGATGGAGACCGGCTGTGGGCTGGGTTTGCGTGATGGGCATGGCCGGTAACTTCATGGTTATCCCGTTCGCTAATTTCGTTTTAGCTTTGCTCGACATCGACGTGAGCATTCCGCTTGTCCCGCTCGACACCATGATGCCTGTACTTATGGGCATGTTGGGGCTTGGCGCGATGCGCTCGTTTGAAAAGACAAAAGGAGTAAGCCGCTAATGGCACTGGAATCCAGCACATACATAAACGGCTTGGTGGTGACCAACCCCACCAGCTCGGACAACATCAGCGACGGCGACAACCACATCCGCTTGCTGAAGAGCACAATCAAGGCCACGTTCCCGAACGTCACTGGCGCTGTCAGCGGTACGCATACGGCTATTAACAGCGCGGTGACCGAAGCCAACGCGGCAACCAACGCCAACACCGCAAGCACCATCGTCAAGCGCGACGGCTCTGGCAACTTCGCCGCTGGCACGATCACAGCCGCGTTGAGCGGAAACGCATCCACGGCATCGACGCTCCAGACCGCCAGAACCATTGGCGGCGTCAGCTTCAACGGCGGCGCGAACATCAACCTGCCCGGCGTTAACACCGCCGGCAATCAGAACACTTCAGGCAACGCAGCAACCGCTTCGCAACTGGCGACAGCCAGAACAATCGGCGGCGTTTCCTTTAACGGCACTGCCAACATCAACCTCCCCGGCGTTAACACCGCCGGCAACCAGAGCACATCGGGAAACGCGGCAACCGCAAGCCGGTGGGATAACGCCAGAACCATTACACTCGGCAATGATCTAAGCGGCAGCGTTTCGATCCGAGGAGATGCGAACGTCACACTAAACGCAACAGTCGCAGATGACAGCCACAACCACGTCATTTCTAACGTAGACGGCCTTCAAGCCGCGTTAAACGCAAAGGTTGATGATGGGCAGGTGTTGACTAACGTGCCTGCTGGCGCGGTATTCACCGACACCAACACGACCTACTCGGTTGCCAATGGCGGACTTACGGAAATCAACTTCACCAGCGCCTTGAATAGCAAGCTGGCTGGCATTGAGAGCGGAGCGAAAGGGGATCAGACCGCGACGGAGATACGGTCATTGCTGACCACCGTCGATGGCTCTGGATCTGGCATTGATGCCGACAAGGTTGATGGATACAACATCAGCACCTCTGCAACTGGCAGCGATGCAAACACCATCTACTTCAGGACGTAGCCTTGAGCATTTTCGTTGGCGGATCAGAAATAACCGAGATCAAGATCGGAGCAACCACGATCAACGAGGTCTATGTCGGCAGCACGTTGGTGTGGTCAGCGAACCACCGAGTTACGCAGGGCTATGCGGGTACGAGCACCTTTAATGTCTCTGGCTTCCAGACAACGCGGGTAGGCGGCAGTAATTTAGGGTCAGTTTCACCTACTCGACTTAACGGTGTAGACATTGAGGGGATTCGCGTGACCTACCAAGATTTTGGTTACGGCACCCCGTTCAAGAAACTAGAGGTTTGGGTAGACGGTCAACAGAGCGAGAACCTTTTTTCTTCGGTTTCTTTCAATTCAATGGGAACCAAATACACAGGAAGCGGAACGGGATACAGCTATTTTCAGTATCCGTCTGATCATCAGAGCTTCCAAGATGTGACAGTTTGGCAGTGGCAGCTTACGACTTCAGAGAGAGCAGACTTCGACGGGTCAGGAGTTGTTGAGGTGGAGTTCGCGTAATGCCTTACATACCTCTACGAAAAATAGGCGCAGGCGGAATCGTCACAGATCAAGATCCATACGATCTGGAGCTTACGCAGTTCCCTGACGGCAACAACGTGACGTTCCACAGTGGCCGTATCGGCAAGGCGTTGGGCCACAGCGTGCGCGAGTCGCTGAGTTTCTCCCCCACCGCCGTGCAGGGATGGCTGTATGGCGGCAACAACACGTTGGTGATCGGAAGTCTCAACAAGCTCTATCGCTTCGATGGGACTACGGTCACGAACGTGACCAAGACATCGGACTCTACTAACTACTCAAACTCGCCGCGCTGGCAGGGGGCGCAGCTTGGTACGGCCATGATGATGAACAACGGCTCCGAGGCACCGCAGTACATGCTGCCCTCCGGCACTCGATTTGCCGATCTACCCTCGTGGCCCAGCAACTTGGTCACGCAGTGTCTGAAGCCCTTCAACAGCTTCTTGGTTATGACCGGCTACGAGATCGGAAGCAGCAAGCGGCCATTCACCGTCCGCTGGTCTGACGAGTACGACCCCTCCAGCATCCCCGGCTCCTATGACATTACCAGCACAACCAACTTATCAGGTGAGACAACTCTGGGCGGCTCTAACGGCGAGTTGGTCGATCAACTGACGCTGAACAACTCGAACATTATCTACGCAGAGCGCGGCGTGTTCGCTATGGACTTCATCGGCTTCCCGCTGGTGTTTAGCTTCCGAGAGGTCTTCAGCGATGACGGCATCATTAACCGAGGCGCTGTGGCCTCGATCCCCAACGGCCATGTGGTCGTGGGCCAGAACGACATCTACTTGCACGATGGATCGCAGAAGCGAAGCATCGTAGACAACAAAGTGCGACGCACTTTCTTTAACGACTTAGCCGACACGCGATCAGTTTTCTGCCAGACCATCCCAGACACGACTGAGGTGTACATCTGCTACGCGGACGATGACGCCGCAGACTCGCAGTCTGCGAACCGTGCGCTCGTATACAACTGGACACAGGACGCTTTTACGTTCATCGACCTACCAA
>Ga0315322_10003319_pt1 | contig 12427 bp, 7 predicted proteins | sample M110021515metaG_FD_203461 | JGI IMG/M metagenome (GOLD analysis project Ga0315322, IMG submission 203461) | Ammonia-oxidizing marine archaeal communities from Monterey Bay, California, United States - M1 100m 21515 | ecosystem: Environmental > Aquatic > Marine > Intertidal zone | place: USA... | reverse complement strand
TTTAATTCTACTGTAGCGTAATCATCTGTATAACCCCAGAATACCGTTTGGCATGGCCCTGCGTAAGCACTTTGACTAGGATCACATAATAAAATTCCTTCACATAAATTAGTGTACATTGGACAAGGGTTGGTATTTGTTGCGCTATTGAAGGCCATTTCAACAGCTGCCCCGGCATCAAGTCTCCCTGCACCAATTAATCCTGCGTAAAGCGGGTTTAATGCATCAATATCAACAGAAGATAGTTTTAAGATATTTTCAATTTCTGGATTTGACATACATGGATTCACAGACAGCATTAATCCAACAGTGCCTGTCACATATGGGGCTGCAAAAGAAGTTCCACTTTCTAGTCCATATACTCCGGGAGCAGCGGAGGTCGGAATGTCATATCCGGGAGCGCTTAAATCAACCGTAATGTTGTGTTGGTGGGTTGAGTTCGGGTTGCCAATGTATCTTTCGTGATTGTCGTTTGGGCCAATGCTTGTTACTGCAAATACATTGTCATAAGCTGCTGGATACACGAGGCTATCGGGGCCCCCACATGTGCTTCCATTTCCAGCAGCGGCTATTAGAAAAGCTCCAAGTTCACATGCTTCATCTATGGCCATTTGCTGATAAATATTGAATTCGCAGCCAGAAGTCCAGCTCATATTGATGACTTTTGAACCAGCATTTGCAGCAATCAAAACTTCGTTGTAATTCATTCTATACAATCCCAACCTCAAATCCCGGCCAATACTACTTAGACCAACTCCATTGTCTGTATTTCCTGCTGCAGTAATTGACACAGCTGTTCCGTGACCAGACGGTAAAGCATTTAAAGTGTCGTAATAAATATAATTGCCAACAAGCTCTTCATGTGTGACGTCATAGTTTTGGTCAGAAATTCCAAGAATAATATTTGGATCTCCATGGGTTGATTCCCAGGCTTGTTCAGCATTGATTAAGTCTAAGGCATACATCGTTGGAAATTCTGTATTGTAGTCGTTGGGTAGTACAAGTGATTTGAAGTTTGGCCCATATTCTACGCCCAGTATTCCGGGAGTCTGAGTTACGGCAGTGTAAAGGTCAGCCTCGTTGCAATTACAACTGAATTCATACACTTTCAGTAGCATAGGATTTTTAGAACTGGGTAAAATTTGTTTTTCTGTTAAAGACATCAGCTTAGCTAAATTTAGATATGCGTCAGAGCTAAGAAGTTCTTCTATGTTTTCTACACTTCCCCAAACAGAGTTGTTCTGGGCAGCAATTTTATTGAAGCAACTGGATACAATTAAGGTTACTGTAATTCCGATTATTAAGGATATTTTCATGGCTTAGAGTTTTAATATTAATTGGCAATAACTTTGTCGATTTTTTGATATTCAAAAAGAAGATATTACTGACGATTTTATCTGATTGCCGAAATAAGATTTTATTAAGTAGATGCCAGGTTTTTGATGGGTTAAATCTACTGTAAAGAATGAGCTATTTACTTGGCTTTCAATAAGCTGACCCATGTGGTTATACACTTCGATTCGGTCTATGTTTTGATTATCTTCAGTTCTAATGTTTACAATGCCTTTAGAAGGATTTGGATAGACTTTTATAGAAGGTATTTCAAATTCATTGTTAGTAATGCTAAACGATTTGCAGTTAGAAATAGAATTACAAGGGCCGAGACTACATGCGGAACATGCTGCTAAGATATTGTCGACAGCATTGTAGGGTACACACATCCTGCCTTTTTTGCCGCAAATAATTATTTTTTCTGCTGCAGGATTCCCAGAAGGGTTCGGACATTTAATGTTGTATGCAATTACGTTAACTTCGTCATTAACTGTGCATCCAAATTCATCAGTATGGGTAAGGGTGTAGGTATTAGTAATAAATGCACCGGGACTAACACCTGATGCATCTGAAAGAAATGAAATGCTATTTCCCGTACCCATTAAATTACCATATTGATCTGTCCAGATACTTGTTGTTACTCCATTTCCGCCAGAAGTCAAACCGTTTAATTCAACTTCAGCATACTCATTAGTATATCCCCAATAGACCGTTTGGCAGGCACCTGCATCAGCACTTTGGCTCGGGTCACAGGCTATTGCTCCACACGGAAAAGTGTTTGATGGGCTATTTAATGCCATCAAAACAGCAGCAGCAGCATCTAGCCTTCCTGCACCAATTAAGCCGGCATAAGCTGGGTTTATTGCGTCAATATTTACTGAGGAAAGTTTTAGAAATGTCTCAATTTCTAAATTAGACAGACATGGATTAACGGATAGCATTAGCCCTACTGTTCCTGTCACGAAAGGTGCGGCATACGACGTTCCACTGCCTTGAAGGTACCAGCCTGGAGCGGCAGTTATTGGTACATCATAGCCAGGGGCACTTAAATCAACAGCGTTGTTATGTTGGTGGGTACTCGTAGGGACTCCAATTATTTTTTCATGGTTGTCATTAGCTCCGATACTTGTTACTGAAAATACATTGTCATAAGCAGCAGGGTAAACTAAATTGGTTGGACCACCGCAGGTGGAGCCATTTCCCGCTGAGGCAACAATAAAAGTTCCATTATCATTCACCTCGTTTATTGCATCTTGACAATATTGATTGTATGAGCAACCAGAAGTCCAACTCAGGTTAATTACTTTTGCTCCAGCATTAGAGGCATCTAACATTTCGTTGTAGTTCATTCTATAAAAGTTTACAGATAAATCCCAGCCTATAGAGCTCATGCCTAAGGAATTGTTAGTATTTCCAGCAACTAATGCCGTAACGGCCGTACCGTGTCCTTGAGATGCAGTATTTGAAGCATCGTAATAATTTAATGCACCTATTAATTCTTCATGATTTGGCCAAAGGTTTTGATCAGAAACAGCAATGTTAATACTAGGATCTCCGTGTGTATAATTCCAGGCTCCCTCTGCATTTATTAAGTCTAAAGTCCACATAGGGTCAAAAATCATGGTGTAATCGTCTGGTAATATTAAAGGTTCATAGGTAGGTGCATACTCAAGACCTCTTATTGCGCTAATCTTAATAAGAGCTGAGTAAAGGTCGGCCGAATTGCAATTACAACTGAATTCAAATACCTTGAGCAAAGATGATTTTTTCGAGCTAGGTAATATTTGCTCAATGGAGATGTCGAATTGGTTAGAAACTTCTATGAAGTCTTTAGACGTTTTTAACTCTTCTATATTATCAACGCTTCCCCAGACATTAGAGGTTTGTGCAATACCTTGATTTAAACAAAATATTATAAATAATAGTATACTTAGCTGTTGTAGTGATGTGATTTTCATGGCGTTTAATTTGGGTTAAAGTTGAGGGGATTACTTGTGTGAACTACTATTTTAAATAGGAAAGTGACAAACGGTTTTAAAATAGTGACGAAATGAAAGAGTTAAATTAATAGTTAGGGACAGATGGGTAAAAGTTAGGGATAGAAATTTTTACGCAGTTTTTATAAACCACTTCACAATGAGATTTTGTCATCAAATTTCAAGACTAAGACCTTAATAAAGATGTTGTTTCTGAAATTATATGAATGATGTAATGGGAAGTACATTGACTTTAATGGCATTTCATTTCAATTCAGCCAAATTTTTGGATTAGGAAATATGTGCCATTAGACGATAATTGAATTTTTATTAGGCACGTCTAAAACTTTTTTAATAATAGTGGTTTACCTTTTTGTACTTTACATATTAAGTGATAAAGCGCTTAATGAAAGATTAAGAAATCATACATCTTATTGAATCGCGAAAAGAAGGCAGAGCTCTTTCTAAGCTCTATAGATACCAACCGCAGGTTACCGCTATGATCAAGTCGAGAGGTGGTTCTAAAGACGATGAAACTGTGGAAATTGAATTGGATGGTAAAAAGGCGAAGGTTGAACTACAGCGCCATTGGTATCGAAGTTACAAATGATGATGAGTTTGATCGGGTGAATGTTTACTTGCTTCCGAAACAGTTTAATTCTTACCAGAGAATTAACATACGAAAAACAATTTTTACACAGAGACGTTAAATGGATATATTCAATACGATTTATCTTGTGGTTGGCTTTAAGGGAGATAAAATCAGTTTAAAATTGGAAAACAACATTTCAGAAGGTTGAGAAAAGACAGAGAGAAAAGCAGATTACGTAATGGAATTAGAGTCATCAAGTATGGAAAGGCTTAGTGCGATTATGTCTGAAGCGGGAAAAGGAAATATTCGAGAAAAAGCGACATCAACGATTAAAAATCAAATAGAGATGCACTTTCATCAAGAAAAAATGGGGCGATACAATGACAAGCAGAAATTCAGAAATGAGTTGGCTGAGACTTTGTTTCCTTGTTATAGGTTTCACAATTTTACTACTAGTGAAGTTGAAATTGTAGACATACCATAAAAACAAAATACTTTTTATCAGAGTCCAACTTTTTAATTGTTTTTAGCGACCTTTGGCTCTCAAAATTAGTGATATGAGTATTACCACACTTGGCGAATTTATTCTTGAAGAGCAGAAAGATTTTCCTGATTCTTCAGGAGAATTAAGCAGTATATTAAGCTCAATTCGATTGGCCGGAAAAATAGTAAGTAATCAAATTAACAAAGCGGGACTTGCTCAGCATATTATGGGTGCTGCAGGCTCCGAAAATATTCAAGGTGAAGCTCAACAGAAATTAGACGTTTATGCCGATAATCAATTCATAAAGGCGTTGAAAGTTCGCGGTATTGTTTGTGGAATTGCATCAGAGGAAAACGATGATTTTATTGCTTTTAATGAAAATAATGATGCGAAGTACGTGGTAATGATTGACCCATTAGATGGTTCATCCAACATCGACGTAAACGTTTCAGTAGGCACCATTTTTTCAGTTTGTAAAAGAGTAAGCCCTGTTGGAAGCCCTGTAGAGCTCAGGGATTTCTTACAGCCTGGAATACAACAAGTAGCGGCAGGGTACATTATTTTTGGGTCATCAACCATGTTAGTATATACAACCGGTAAAGGGGTTAATGGTTTTACGTTAGATCCAGGAATAGGGGTTTTCTTTTTGTCTCATCCTGCAATGAAAACGCCAAAAAATGGTAAAATATATTCGATAAATGAAGGGAATATTAAGCATTGTGCGGATGGTGTCAGTGAATATGTTCGATATTGCCAAAGTGACCAAAATGATTTAGGGAAACCATACACAGGTCGTTATATTGGCTCACTAGTCGCTGATTTTCATCGAAATTTATTAAAGGGTGGGATTTATATTTATCCTTCAACCAAAGAAGCGCCCACTGGAAAACTACGCTTGCTATACGAATGTAGTCCTCTTGCATTTTTAATTGAGCAAGCCGGGGGCAAAGCATCCAATGGTCAGGATCGAATTATGGAAATTCAACCAACAAAATTACATCAAAGAGTTCCGTTTTTTATCGGTTCTGTAAACATGGTTGATAAAGTAGAAGGCTTTTTGGATACATAATACATGACCTTAGAAGAATTCAAATCAATTTATTCATCATCTGACAAATCGCGCGAAATCTGCGATTTGCTTAACGAAGCAGAGATTAAAATTCAACTCGGAGGTTTAGCGGGGTCAGCAGCTTCTATAATTGCGTCATCTGTTTTTACCAACAAACCAGGAAATTATCTTTTCATTCTTCCCGACAAAGAAGATGCCGCTTACTTTTTTAATAATTTGGAAAACCTGCATAAAGGCGAAAAAGGAACAACCATTTTATTTTATCCCGGTTCTTATAGAAGGCCTTATCAAATTGAAGAAATTGATAATGCGAACATAATGCTTCGAGCAGAAGTGTTGAATGTCATTCAAAAAAGGAGAAAAAATACACTGGTAGTAACCTATCCAGAAGCCATCGTGGAAAAGGTGGTCAGTAAAAAACACTTAGAGAAAAACACACTTGATCTTGAGGTAAATGGTAAATATTCCGTTGAATTTATTAATGAGCTTCTGATTGAATATGAGTTTGAGCATGTAGATTTTGTATACGAACCAGGCCAATTTGCTATTCGAGGAGGAATAATAGACGTGTATTCTTATTCGAATGAATTTCCTTTTCGAATTGAATTTTTTGACGATGAGGTTGAAAGTATTCGGTCTTTTGATATGGTTTCGCAATTATCGATTAAAACATTGAAAAAGATTTCAATTGTTCCCAATGTTCAAAAGAAGTTATTGTTGGAAAGTAGGGAATCTTTTTTAACCTATATACCAGCTAATACAACCATCTGGATAAAAGACCTTACTACTGCTAGAGGAAAGATTTTAAAGGGGTTTGAAAAAGCAACTTATGCTTTTAATAACATGGATAACCTGATTAAGCAAATGCCTCCTGCAGAGCTTTATATTTCTGAGAATGACTTCATAGCTGATTTGGAACGTTATTCAGTATTGGAGTATGCAGGGGTTCCTTTTTTTAAAAACTCTACTAAGGTTGAGTTTCATTTCGCACCACAACCCCCATTTAATAAAAACTTTGATTTATTAGCGACTGATTTTAAAAAGAATCAAGCCAAGCAATATTTGAATTTGATTTTTGCTGAAAATCCTAAACAAATTGAACGTATCTATTCTATTTTCGAAGATAAAGAAGAAGATGTTAAATTTCACCCCATAGCAACGGGCCTCAAGGAAGGGTTTGTAGATCGAGACTTGAAACTAGCGTGTTATACAGATCATCAAATTTTTGAACGCTACCATAAGTTTAAATTAAAGGAAGGATATTCTAAATCTCAGCAAGCCTTCACGCTAAAAGAGATTAGTGACCTGCAGAAAGGAGATTTTGTAGTTCACATTGATCATGGAGTTGGTCAGTTTTCTGGTTTGGAGAAAATTGACGCGAATGGAAATGAGCAAGAGGCCATAAGATTGGTTTATTCAGGGGGCGACATCCTATATGTAAGTATCCACTCTCTCCATCGAATTTCAAAATATACAGGAAAAGAAGGAACGCAACCCAAGGTTCATAAGCTAGGTTCCCCAGCTTGGACGAATAAAAAGAATAAAACAAAAAGTAAAATCAAAGAGATTGCTTATGACCTAATTAAGCTCTACGCGAAAAGAAAATCTCAAAAGGGTTTTGCTTTTGCACCGGATACATATCTGCAAACGGAGTTGGAAGCGTCGTTTATATATGAGGATACGCCCGATCAACTCAGTGCTACGATAGATGTGAAAAAGGACATGGAAGCCGATGCACCGATGGATCGATTAATCTGTGGAGACGTCGGTTTTGGTAAAACAGAAATTGCCATGAGAGCAGCGTTTAAAGCAGTAGCAGACAGTAAACAAGTGGCCATACTTGCACCTACCACAATCTTGACATTTCAGCACTTCAGAAATTTCACAGAGCGTTTTAAAGAGTTACCGTGTACGGTAGATTATGTAAATCGGTTTAAGTCCACAGCAAAAAATAAAGAGACATTAAAAAAATTAGAAGAGGGAAAAATAGACGTTATAATTGGAACGCATAGACTGGCCGGAAAAGATGTAAAGTTTAAAGATATAGGTTTGCTGATTATTGATGAGGAGCAAAAGTTTGGTGTAGCGGTAAAGGATAAATTAAAAACATTCAAAGAAAACGTAGATACGTTGACGTTAACAGCTACTCCTATTCCAAGAACGTTGCAGTTTTCGTTAATGGGTTCTCGAGATATGTCTGTAATTAACACAGCTCCTCCCAATCGCTATCCTGTGCAAACCGAGCTGAGAACATTTTCTGAAGATTTGATCCGAGATGCGATTACATATGAGGTGCAACGCGGTGGTCAAGTATATTTTGTGCACAATAGAGTTCAGAATATTCAGGAAGTTGCCGGCATGATTTCAAGACTTTGTCCGGATGTACGTGTTGCAATAGGGCATGGTAAAATGGAAGGTCAAGTGTTAGAGGCAATCATGCTGGATTTTATGGCTGGAGTATATGATGTATTAGTGGCTACCACTATTATTGAATCAGGAATTGACGTTTCAAACGCCAACACTATAATTATCAATAATGCCAATCACTTTGGACTGTCGGATTTACATCAGCTAAGGGGTAGAGTAGGAAGGTCTAATAAAAAGGCATTCTGTTACCTGTTTACGCCTCCTCCACAGCACCTAACAAATGAGGCGCGAAAACGCCTGCATGCCATTGAACAATTTTCTGAATTGGGTTCAGGGTTTAATATCTCTATGCGAGACCTCGATATTCGAGGCGCTGGTAATCTACTTGGAGGTGAACAAAGTGGATTCATAACTGACATAGGATTTGACATGTACCATAAAATTTTGGATGAAGCAATTCAGGAGTTAAAAGAAACGGAGTTTAAAGCACTTTTTAAAAAGGAGGTAGCTGAAGGAAAATATGTTAAGGATTGTCAGGTTGAGACGGATATGGAGCTGGTAATTCCCGATAATTATGTAAATAATATAACCGAAAGACTCAGTTTATACAGGCATTTGGACGGTGTGCAAAATGAAGCTGAATTAGATCATTTTCAAAAGCAATTAATAGACAGATTTGGTGAAGTACCCGAAGAAACCGATGCACTGATTAATACGGTACGACTTCGGTGGCTTGCTAGAGAAATTGGATTTGAAAAAGTAATTCTAAAAAGAGAGATTTTGATTGGGACTTTCATTGCTGACGCGCAAAGTCCGTATTACCAATCCGCAAAATTTACACGAGTGCTTAATTTTATTCAGCACCAACCAAAAGCCGCAAATATGGCTGAAAAAAATGGTAAGCTGAGACTTCGATTTGATCAGGTGAAATCAGTTTTTGAAGCAATAGAGAAATTCAACCTAATTTTATTTAAAAATGAAATTTGAAGGAGTCAATGAGCCCTATTTTAAGTACTACATTGGTTTAGTGCAGGATGAAAATTTAATCGACGCACTTGAAAATGCATGTAATTCGCAAATTGTATTTTTCAAAAGTATAGATGATAAGAAAGGTAATTATAGATATGCTGAGAATAAATGGAGTGTCAAAGAAGTACTGCAACATTTAATCGATACAGAACGAATTTTTGTTTATCGAGCGCTTACTTTTTTACGGCAAGCAAATGCACAGCTACCTGGATATGACCATGATGCTTATGTTTCTAGTCTCAAATTAGCACTTGTACCATATGGTGAGCTGGTTCGCGAATACACAGATTTGAAAAGGAGTAATTTATCTTTTTTTAAAAATATTGATTCGAATGACCTTGAGCGTTCAGGAACGGCAAATGGCGTAATTATGTCTGTCACCGATATCGGGAAAATTATGGTGGGGCATGCACATCATCACATTGAGATTCTAAAGGATCGCTATCTGAAATAGTACATTTTCTACTATTATCTAAACAGTTTTAAACATTGATTAAGCACTTATCAACATAAGTTGAAAAACCGGTCTAAACCACGTTGGGTTAGCTATCTTTGCACTTCTGTAAAAGCAAACAAAAACAGGGATGAAAAAAATAAAGAATGCACTCATATCGGTGTTTGACAAAGGAAATCTTGGGCCAATTATAAAGAAGCTTGATGAGCTTGGAGTTACCTTGTATTCAACTGGGGGTACTCAGAAATTTATAGAAGAGAACGGTATTTCTGTTGTTGCCGTAGAGAGCTTAACATCTTACCCATCGATTCTTGGCGGGAGAGTGAAAACCTTGCATCCAAAAGTATTTGGTGGAATTTTGAGTAGACGGGAGTTGGAGGGGGACATTGCTCAGTTGGAAGAGTACGAAATACCAGAAATTGACTTAGTCATTGTAGACTTGTATCCTTTTGAAGAAACGGTACAAAGTGGGGCGATAGAGCAAGATATTATTGAAAAAATAGATATTGGTGGAATTTCCTTAATTAGAGCCGCAGCAAAAAACCATAAAGACGTAGTAATTGTTCCTTCGAAAAATGAGTATTCGTACTTATTGGAGATGTTGAATGATAAAGATGGAATGACAAGTATTGAAGATAGAAAACAACTAGCGACTGCCGCTTTTAATGTTTCTTCTCATTATGACACAGAAATAGTCAAGTGGTTTTCGGACGATAGCGACAAAGTTTTTAAGCAGAGCATTCTAGAACAACAAACCTTACGCTATGGAGAAAATCCGCATCAAAAAGGGATTTTCTATGGAAATTTAGACCAACTATTTAAGAAACTGCACGGTAAGGAATTGTCTTACAATAATTTATTAGATGTTGACGCTGCCGTTGCTTTGATGTCAGAGTTTCAAGACGATGCGCCAACATTCGCAGTTTTAAAGCATAATAATGCATGTGGAATGGCAACAAGACCAACCATTTGCGAAGCCTACATTGACGCACTTGCTGGAGATTCTGTTTCGGCTTTTGGTGGAATCTTGATTGCAAATAGAGAAATTGATTTGTCTACAGCAAATGAAATCCACCAATTATTTTGCGAAGTAGTTATTGCTCCGGGATATACAAATGACGCATTAGAAGTTTTAAAGGGTAAAAAGAATAGAATCATTCTCGTTCAAAACGAAATAGCAATGCCTACGAAACAATTTAGAACAGTATTGAATGGAGTGTTGTTTCAAGATAAAGACTTAGTAACAGACAAAAAAGAAGACTTTGAAACCAAGACGACGGAAACGCCCAGTATTGAGCAAATGAAGGATTTGGAATTTGCGAATAAATTGGTAAAACATACGAAGTCGAATACCATAGTTTTGGTCAAAAATGGCCAGCTTGTAGCGAGCGGAACGGGTCAAACTTCAAGAGTTGATGCACTGAGGCAGGCTATTCACAAAGCACAGTCTTTCAATTTTGATTTGAATGGCGCAGTAATGGCCTCGGATGCCTTTTTCCCTTTCCCGGATTGTGTGGAGATTGCGAAAGAAGCTGGTATCGTTTCAGTGATACAGCCAGGAGGGTCAATTAAAGACCAATTGTCGATTGATTACTGCAACGAGAATGGACTTTCAATGGTGTTTACTGGAAATAGACATTTCAAGCACTAATTAATTAACAATTAATCGGTATTTATTAACGAATAATAGGATTAGAATAGTTAGCGGTTGTTTAATTACTACATTTATTAAACTCATTTAAGTTCAAAGGAAAGCAAGAGAGTATTCAATGGGAATGTTTGATTTTTTTACGCAAGAAATTGCGATCGATCTTGGCACAGCAAATACACTAATCATTCACAATGACAAAGTAGTTGTTGACGAGCCTTCTATAGTAGCAATAGATCGAACGACATCTAAAATAATTGGCATAGGTCGAAAAGCGCAGCAGATGCATGGTAAGACCCATGAAAACATCAAAACGATACGACCTTTAAAGGATGGTGTTATTGCAGATTTTCAAGCTGCTGAACACATGATTAGGGGGATGATTAAAATGATGAAACCTAATGCTCGATTTTTTAATCCGACTTTGAGAATGGTAATCTGTATTCCATCTGGCATAACGGAAGTTGAAAAAAGAGCTGTCCGTGATAGTGCAGAACATGCGGGAGGTAAAGAAGTATACCTTATTCACGAACCGATGGCTGCGGCTATAGGAATCGGAATTGATGTAGAGGAGCCAATGGGTAATATGGTGATTGATATTGGCGGTGGAACATCTGAAATTGCTGTAATTGCATTAGGCGGTATTGTTTGTGATAAGTCTATCCGTGTAGCGGGAGATGATTTTACGAGTGATATTGAAGAATACATGAGGCGACAGCACAATATCCTTATTGGAGAAAGGACAGCGGAGCAAATCAAAATAGAGGTGGGTGCAGCGTTAACAGATTTAGAGAATCAACCGGAAGACTACGCGGTTAGAGGACGAGATTTGATGACTGGAATACCAAAGGAAATCTATGTAACTTATAAAGAAATTGCAGTTGCTTTAGACAAGTCTATTTCAAAAATAGAAGAGGCCATCCTTTCTGCGTTGGAAATGACGCCACCCGAACTTTCTGCCGATATTTATAAGACAGGAATTTATCTTGCAGGAGGAGGGTCAATGTTAAGAGGATTGGATAAGCGAATTTCGATGAAAACGAAACTTCCTGTTCATATAGCGGAAGATCCGCTAAGGGCAGTGGCACGTGGAACAGGAATTGCGCTGAAAAACGTAGAGAAATTCCAGTTCTTGATTAAAGAATAAGTAAATTAAATATGAGGAAAAGAGATGCAAAACTTAATCGCACTCCTAAAACGGTATAGTACTTTCCTCTATTTTATCATTCTTCAGGTACTTTGTTTTATTCTACTTATCTCCAACAATAATTTTCACAAAACGAAATATTGGAATTCATCAAATTCCGTGATAGGTTGGATTCAGGAAACACAAACTAATGTTACAGAATACTTGTATCTGCAACAGGAAAATGACAGATTATTAGATGAAAACAGTCGTTTAAAGGAAATAGTATTTGGCCATCAAGACGTAACCAAAAGTGATTGGTTAAAGATGATTGATAAAGCGAGGCAGGT
>Ga0315322_10003318_pt1 | contig 12427 bp, 7 predicted proteins | sample M110021515metaG_FD_203461 | JGI IMG/M metagenome (GOLD analysis project Ga0315322, IMG submission 203461) | Ammonia-oxidizing marine archaeal communities from Monterey Bay, California, United States - M1 100m 21515 | ecosystem: Environmental > Aquatic > Marine > Intertidal zone | place: USA... | reverse complement strand
GTCATTGTATTTCCCTTTTTTTAAGGTGTTGATTACTTTCACAAAAGTGTCTTGAAAAACATCATTGGACAAATCAGCATCTTTGACCATCATGAAAATATAATTGTAAACTCGATCTTGGTGCCTTTTCAATAGGATTTCGAAAGATTCTTCATTACCACTTAAATAACTTTGGATAAGATCTTTCTCTTGAATATTCGTATTCATAGTTCTACTCTTTTTAGCTGCGCAAACAGCATGTTAAACAATCGTTTTTTAGTTTAAGAGTAGACTTTTATCTATACGCGTATTTTTTAGATTTGTGTGTTTAACGATTGACTGGTATCACAAGTTACAGTTCAGATCAATCATTTTATCAAATACTAAAGTAAGCAAATTAGACGATAAACAATGATAATTTGATTATTTTTGCGGCCTGCAATTTAACTAACGGCAATTTATTGATGGCGAACGGGCTCAAAAAAGAGGAAAGTATCAAGACTCACATCCTTATACAAGGTGCAAAAGTCCATAACCTTAAAAACATCGATGTTGCGATCCCACGAAATAAAATGGTAGTTATTACGGGGCTATCTGGGTCTGGTAAATCTACGCTTGCTTTCGATACACTCTACGCAGAAGGACAAAGAAGATACGTAGAAAGCTTATCATCTTATGCCCGGCAATTCATGGGTAGGTTCGATAAGCCCAATGTAGACAGTATAAAAGGAATTTCCCCGGCAATAGCTATTGAGCAAAAAGTTATTACAAGAAACCCAAGATCAACAGTTGGTACAACTACAGAAATATACGATTATTTAAAGCTGCTTTTTGCTCGTATTGGCAAAACCATTTCTCCTATCTCCAATGAAGTAGTACAAAAGCATACAGTAACTGATGTGGTTAATTACATTAACACATTCGAGGACAGTAAAAAATTCTTAATCTTATCACGAATCATCATCCCTAAAGATCGATTAATGGATAAACACCTATCGATTTTACTGGATCAAGGATATACCAGAATTAAATTAGGAAATAAAATTGAGAAAATTGAGAAAGTATTACAAACCAATAATTCGTTTAAAGGAGATCTCTTTTTAGTCATTGACAGGTGTGTCGTAGAAAAAAATAAGGATAGCAACAATGCCCGAATTGCCGACTCTCTTCAAAATGCATTTAATGAAGGGGGTGGCGAATGTACAATTGAATTTTCTGATACAGATTGTGATAAAACCACATTTTCAAATAAGTTTGAAAAAGATGGAATGACATTTCATGAGCCTTCTCTTAATTTTTTCAGCTTCAATAATCCGCTAGGCGCATGTCAAAAATGTGAAGGATACGGCAAAATATTAGGAATCGATTCGGACCTCGTAATCCCTAACAAGAACCTCTCTATTTATGAGGACGCTATCGTTTGTTGGCGAGGAGAAAAAATGAGCGAATGGAAAAAAGAACTCATTATGAACGCTGATAAGTTTGACTTCCCTATCCACCGTCCTTTTTACGATTTGTCTTCAGAACAAATTGAAGTCTTATGGGCAGGTAATAAATACTTTAGCGGATTGCACTCATTTTTTCAATATGTTGAGAGCCAATCGTATAAAATTCAATACCGAGTTCTGTTAAGTCGATACAGAGGTAAGACCGTTTGCACTGAATGCAAAGGAAGTCGACTACGAAAAGATACCAATTACGTGAAAATTGCTGAAAAGTCCATTTCAGAAATTACCGGCATGAATATTAAAACTGCTCAAAAATTCTTTACAGCGCTTAAATTGAATGACCACGACTATGCGATAGCTAAAAGAATTCTGATTGATATAAAAAACAGACTCAATTTCTTAATCAATGTTGGATTGGACTATCTATCGCTAAATCGACTTTCAAATACATTATCTGGTGGCGAATCCCAACGCATTAATTTAGCCACGTCATTAGGCAGCTCCTTAGTAGGATCCATGTACATTCTTGATGAGCCAAGTATAGGCCTTCACCCCAGAGATACAGGTAAATTAATTGATGTATTAAAGTCGTTGAGAGACCTTGGAAACACGGTCATTATAGTGGAACACGAAGAAGAAGTAATGGATGCCGCAGATGAAATAATAGATATGGGACCTCTTGCAGGAAGTTTTGGCGGGGAAGTCGTGTTTCAAGGCACGCACAACCAACTCTTATCGGGTACCGACAGTTTAACAGCTCAATATTTATCAAAAAAAATGATTATTCCCGTTCCGTTGAACAGAAGAAAATGGAACCATTCAATTCTAATTAAAGGGGCAAGAGAAAACAACCTTAAAGGGATTGATGTCAGCATACCTTTAAATATTCTAACGTGTATAACCGGAGTTTCTGGAAGTGGCAAATCATCTTTGGTAAAAAAACTTCTGTATCCGTCTTTAGCAAAAATGTTAGGCAGCTACAACAAAAAGACTGGAGATTTAGACAGAATTGAAGGCGATTTAAATCAAATTCAGCATGTCGAATACATTGACCAAAATCCGATCGGGAAATCATCTAGGTCAAACCCTGTGACCTACGTCAAAGCTTACGATGACATCAGAGGGTTGTTTGCAGAACAACAATTATCAAAAATAAGTGGATACAAAGCGAAACATTTCTCATTCAATGTTGAAGGAGGCCGATGTGAAGAATGTGAAGGAGAAGGCTACGTTACCATTGAGATGCAATTCATGGCTGATGTTAAATTGAAATGTGACAATTGCGATGGAAAAAGGTTTAAAGATGAAATTCTTGAAGTTAGGTACCGCGAAAAAAATATTGCTGACATTTTAGAAATGTCTATTCAAGAAGCGGTAGACTTTTTTATTGATGGAGCAAAACCTTCGGAAAAAAGAATTGTCGAAAAAATAATACCTCTTGCCGAAATTGGATTAGGTTATGTGCAATTGGGACAGTCCTCCAGCACTATTTCAGGAGGCGAAGCTCAACGAGTTAAATTGGCTTCTTTTTTAAGTAAGGGTGCCTCTCAAAATAACACACTATTTATATTTGATGAACCTACCACAGGGCTTCACTTTCACGACATTTCTAAACTGCTTCACGCTTTTACCGCATTAATTTCTAACGGCCACACCATTGTAGTTATTGAACACAATGTTGAAGTCATTAAAAATGCCGATTGGGTAATCGACCTTGGTCCTGAAGGCGGAGAAGATGGCGGATATCTATTATTTGAAGGAGAACCTGAAGACCTCTTAAAATGTAAAAAGAGCTATACCGCAAAGTACCTGTCTGACAAACTTACGAACGTAAGTTTAGCTTAAATAAGCAAAATTCTAACTGAATCAATACTTGATAAATTTAGATACTTTAACCATTTCTTTATCAATTATTCTCGCAAAATAAATTCCTGATTCAAGTTTACCTATAGCTAATTCTTTCCTGTTTAAATTAAATTTATCATTAGCGAAGGACTCTGTAAGGACTAATTTTCCCGTTTCATTGATGACTTCTATACGCACCATGTCCTCATTAAATCCATAAAAATTCACTTTTAATTTATCCGAAGCAGGATTTGGATAGACAGCAAGTGTTTGTGTCTGCTTTTCATCTTCTGCACTATTAGCGTAAGAAATATAAAAGCTATGCTCAAAGAAACCACCAAAATCTGGGTTCGCGATTAACTTAATTACCCCGTTTACCCTTATTCGAAAATAGCCAACACCCTGATCTGGATTGGCCCACCAAGAAATACCATCATTACCACTATTGGGTGTGGTTGTGCTAACCGTATCTAAATATCGAATCTTGTAGCATCCTGCACTTAAAAAAATTGAATCAGAATAGGTTCCTGGAGCTAACCCTGTTCTTGAAAAAACAACATTTCCAGTTTCATCGTAAATTTCAAAATAGTTTTCGTGTGCATAGGTATTCATGCGGTATTGCAAAACCAATGCGCCAGAATAAATTGGATAAGTTTCAATCTCAGATAAATAGGTGTCATTATCTGGATTTTCATCCATAAAAAGATTTGGATTCGAAACAGACACTTCAAAAACAGTTTGTACTCCAGAAGTATCCCAGAAATCCGGTGCTGATGTCGGCAACATGACTTCTTCAGTTTCCAAGAAATCCAAAGATCCAGTCCAGCTGTATGTCTGTGCAACCGAACCTTGTAAATTATAACTGATATTAACTGAAGTCAACGTTGCAGAACCCCGATTTTGCAACACTACAATCGGTTGTGAACAAATAGGATTATACTTTTCATGCTCAATTTTTTGAGATGGCCTAATCACATCTATAACTGATGCGTCTAACAAAAAATTAGGTGCACCATAAGAAACCAACTGATTGTTGACAATGTAATTACTCGTTCCGGATGCGGTAGTTACGCCATAATCAATCTCTATGGGCGTTCCCGGAGTCACCAAGGGAGAAATAGCGGTACGCTGCATATCCGATGCCATACCCGGACACCATCCTGCACGATCATATATCCAGGTACCACCTTGGTCTATAATTGGGTTTTCCGCACATTCTTTCCAGACTTCCCAAAACAATTCGTTAGGTCCACCTGCAGCATTGATAAAATGATTTCTGGGAATAAACTCTCCTTCTTGGCCGTGACCAGTAATGACCGTTCTAATCTCAAAATCTGTTGCAGAAGCGTTAGTTGGCACCATCCTCGGTTCATAAACATTATCTGCCATTATTGAGGCATATCCGTTTGACCTTACTGGCCAAATTTGATTTATGTCGATTACATCTCTAGCAGGTGTTCCTTTAATGTATAAAAATTTAATGTCTAATTCTTCTTGATTTTGACCTCCTCTTTCAATAGACATGCGCTTCAGCCCTCTCAAAATAGGTGTAAAATCAGTCACATCAAAAGTGAAAGTTTTTCCTTCAGAACCTAAATCCAAGCCAATACCGTACGGCGTTACCAATGACATAATCTCAAATTTCATAGGGTATTTATTAAAATAATTTAGGTCAGTAATCGTCAAGGAATTGTCTATCGGAGCCATTAACGTTCCAATTTGGACTCCTGATTCATCAAAAATCGACATAGGTCCAGCCAACCAATAATAATTGGTACTTAGAAAAGATAGATCCGTGCCAACAACTGCATATTCGTCAACCTGATTCGGCATGTTTTCCAATGAATCCAATACTGCAGTTGTATCAAATACACTTGTGTATATACCTTGTATCAAATCCATTTGTGGTCTGTCATTTAACAAGGTGAAATTCATAAATAAGTCTTTCCCACCTTTAAGTCTCCAATACGGAGTGCTTACAAAGGAACCATTGGCCAAGCCTATTTCATCGGTTGTTGAGCTACCTGCACCGTCATCAAACTTATGGTAAGTAACCAGATTTGAATAGCTTGGATGAGTACCATCAACACTTTTATGCATCCAAGAAGCGATCTCAACCCCGCTCAATTCCTTGTCCCAAATTCGAAATTCATCTATTTTACCAAAATATTTTAGATTAGAGCTGGTTATTGAACCCCCAATATTTAGCTCTTGCAGATCTATTGCCTTGGTTTTACCAGAGCCCGACAACCACTGAACACCATTCAGGTAAATCCTCATAATTCCAGTACTGGTATTTTTTGTGAATGCAAAATGATTCCATTTCCCTTTAAAATCTGCAGCATTAGCCGCATTATCTATTCGATCGTAACCAGTACCATCATTACCACAATCCCAATATATCCTAGAGTTGCTCCAGGGCAAATGGACATTTAACTGTCTATTGTTTGACGCGTCTCGTCCTTCAACTATCGTAGAGTTCGCAGGCATTACCGTTGTGTCACCAAAACACCAAAATGAAATCGTTATTTCGTTTGTTACCGTTGGCATTGGAGCACCAATATGAACTAATTGACCACCATTAAATTCTAAACAGTGATCTAGCCCCGTATTTGCTATTCCTACACCAGAACTACCGTAATTATCTGCTGTTACTACCGAACTAGAACCTGAGGACTGGTCATGGCTTAGCTCTACAATAATGTTTGATACTCCATCCCAAGAAAAAGGACTGTGAAAATTGAATTGGTGTTGGCCTACACTAGAAAAGGAAGTATTCAAGTAGTAGACATTGGTGAAATCATCAAGCTCAAGCGTATCCGGATGTAAATTAGTACGGTTGGATGCTTTTAAACCTATTCGAAGATTATTAACCGCTGAACCTAGAGAACTTAAATCAAGCTTCAAGCCCGTTAAGTCTCCTGCAGCTAATCCACTGCCGGCTAACTCCGCTGCTGAGAATAAGTATTGCGTACGAGCTAATCCTGTTGACATATCAAAAGGATACGAACTAGTCACTGCCCCTGTTCCTAAAATGCCAAAAACTTCGGCAGTTGTATCAGAATATTGTGTGCCAATTTGATTGCTTTGATAATAAGTGAAGGTTGGATTGATAGAATAATCGTAGGTTGATCCGGAAAAACCCGAAATAACATAATTGGGTGCTGTAGCCATTAACGAATCCGTTCTACTCGAATCTGTTACGTACGTGTTACAGCTATAATCCCACTCTCCGCAACCCGCATTTGGAGCACCACCACTAGAAACCACTGCATTTTTACAACGCATATTGTACAGCATCAAGATTTTTTCGTAGGTCTCACCAGGCACATCTGGAAAATCGAATACATAGTTTCTACCAGATGAATCCCAAGTTAATGTCTGAAAAACAACAGTGTCTTGAGCGATAGTTTGTGATGAAAAAAGAATAGAACAGCTAAGAAGAAACACAATTCGTCTTGCCTTTGAGAATAATAAGTCAGTCATTTTCGGTGGTTATGGTAAAAAATAATAGCGTTAAAAGTCGCGAAAATATCTTGTAATTAAAAGTTGAGGAGTAAAGTAATTTTCAGAGAACAGTAATGCACCACTAATTTACAAACTTTGAATCTACTCCATAAACTGTAAATCGTGAAGACGTTTGTAGTACCCCTGTTCTATTTTTAATAATTCCGTGTGATTCCCTTCTTCAACTACTTGACCATTGTCTAATACAATAATTCGATCACTATTATAAATTGTTGAAAGTCTGTGCGCAATAATAAGAGCTGTCCGATCCTGTGTAAGCTTTTTGATAGCGCGTTGAATAAGAAACTCTGATTCTGTATCAATAGACGAAGTAGCTTCATCCAGCACTAGAATTCGAGGTTGGTAAACATAAGCTCGAATAAACGAGATTAACTGCCTCTGCCCAACCGAAAGCACTCCCCCTCGTTCCCTTACATTGAAATCATAGTTATCTGGTAAATTCATAATAAAATCATGTGCACCTACGTATTTTGCAGCAGCAACAACTTTGGACCTCGTGATGGAACGGTCGCCTAAAGTAATATTATTGTGAATCGTATCAGAGAAAAGAAAAACATCTTGCAAAACTAAAGCTACATTTGTTCGGATCGTCTCTTTCGCATAGTTTCTGATATCAGCACCATCGATTAATATGGTTCCATTTTGAAATTCATAAAAGCGACTAATCAAATTAATTATCGAAGTTTTACCTGCACCTGTAGCACCAACAAAAGCTACTGTTTCTCCTTGCTCAACTTTAAACGAAACCCCTTTAAGCACTTTTTCTGGTACGTTATAGGAAAAATCTACATCCTTAAATTCAATCTCACCATTAAATTCAGCTATATGAATCAAACCTTTATCCTGTACATATTCTTCCGTATCCAATACCTTAAAAACACGTTCTGACCCCACCATTCCCATTTGCAAGACATTAAAACGGTCTGCCAACATTCGAATCGGGCGATATAAATTCGAAATCAACATGATATACATGGTTATTGTACCTGCTAATTCAGCTCCATCTATTACCTCTGATTTTAATAGAAGAGAGGAACAAACTATAACTAAACCCAAGGATGCCGCACTTAAAATTTCTACACTCGGCAAAAAAACAGAAAATGCCCAAACCGATTTTATATGTGCTTTTTTGTGTTTTTCGTTAATTAATCTAAAAGTCTCGGCTTCCTTTTCTTCCCTATTGAAAATTTGAACAATTTTCATACCTGTGATGTGCTCTTGAGTAAATGTATTCAAATTTGCAACTTCTGTTCTAACTGAGCTAAAAGCCGCTTTGATTACCTTCTTAAAGACTACTGTGGCCCAAATCAATATTGGAATGGGTGCAAGTGCAGCCAAGCCCAGCCTCCAATCATAAACCAACATAAGCGTTACAACTAATACCAATTTCAATAAATCACTAGAAATCGTCAAAATTCCCTGAGAAAAAACATCTGCTATTGTTTCGATATCTGAAACGGCTCTTGTTACTAATCTACCGATTGGGTTTTGATCAAAATATTTTAAGCGTAGTGAGCATATTTTTCTAAAAAGTTCAACTCTTACATCTCGAATTACATTCTGACCCACGATATTAGACATATTCGTGATTGAAAATTGAATCACGGCTTCAAGGCATATTAAACCAACTAGAATGACCGCTAAATTTGCCAACCCCTCTTTATCATTGTATTTCACGAACACGGAGACCATTTGGCCGATATAGAATATTCGTATCATTAACAATGCGCCACCCAGAATCGTCAAAAACAAAGAAAAAGCGAACATGAGTCTGTAGGGTCTAGCGTAGCTTAAAACCCTGCGGAACAGTTTAATATCAAAAGCTTTTCCTGTAACTGAACTCATAAATTATTATTCGGATATTTTACGGCAAAAAGAGACAAACCCAGGGCTGGTACAGACTTGCCAGCATTTCCTCGATCTTTAGAATTAATGATATCATTAAAAGCTTCTACTTCAATTTTACCTTCACCAATTTCAATCATAGTTCCGACAATTGCACGCACCATGTTTCTTAAGAAACGGTTTGCCTGTACGGTAAAAACAATACCCGTTTCAGAATGTTCCCAACATGCTTGAGTAATAACGCAATCATTTGTGTGCGTACCAGTATTTACTTTGGAGAATGAGGTAAAATCACGATGATTCAACAAGATACCGCAAGCGGTATTCATTTTATCTAAATCAAGATTTTTATAATGCCTATACGAATGCCACCTGATAAATGGATTTTTTTGATAATGTAAACGGTACTTGTAAGTCCTGGAGATTGCACTAAACCTGGCATGTAACAAATCATCAACTTTACGAATCGTTTTTATAGCAATATCTTTTGGCAGCATGTTGTTTAAATTGTGTACCGCCTTGGATACATCGATTGCTGTTTCAGAATCAAAATGAGCATAAAACTCCTCGGCATGCACCCCGGTATCTGTTCGACCACAACCCGTCACGTTAAACTTTTGATTATTAAAATAATTACATCCTACTTTAGTTAGTTCTTGTTGAACAGAAATAGCATTCGGCTGAATTTGCCAACCATGATATAGCGTTCCTTCATATGCCAATTCAATAAAGTACCTCATCTATACAAAAGTAATCTTCGCATTAAATTATTCGTTAATCAAATAAAAAATCATTCTTTTGAACAGTGAAAAGAATTGGTTTATTATCTGACACCCACAGTTATTTGGAGCCTAAATTATTCAAATACCTGGAGAAATGCGACGAAATATGGCATGCTGGTGACATTGGGGCACTTGAAATAACAGATCGTTTAGAAACGATTGCTCCAGTTAGAGCCGTATACGGAAATATTGACAACCATCAAATAAGACAAGAATTCAAACTTCATGAGCGATTCATCTGTGAAGGTGTTGACGTATGGATGACTCACATTGGAGGTAGGCCGTATGTGTACAACCCTAAAATAAAGGATCAACTGAATAAAAATCCTCCTCAATTATTCATCTGTGGCCATTCACATATCTGCAAAGTACAAATGGACAAACGACTCAATATGCTATTCATGAACCCTGGCGCAGCTGGGATTCATGGGTTTCACCAAGTAAAGACAATGTTGCGATTCACTTTAACTCTGGGCACCATAAAAGATTTGGAAGTTATTGAACTTGGCCCAAGAGCCAACCGATCTATTTCGCCAAGCAACTAACGTAATCGGTCAGCTTCTCTAACTAGTTTTTCATCTTTTTTAATTGCACGATTTGCTAAAAAAACGAATGGCAAGGATGCTACAGTAAGAAAAAGTCCAATTCCATACTGTATGATGACTGATTGCCCCCCTACTTTTAAAACAGCAAAAATATTAGATGTATCATAAAATATAAAACCCAGAATTAGCAGTAATAACAGATACATTACTCGCCCAATAAACAATTGGTTGGTCCTTTTTTTAAACTGAAAAATACTAATTACACTAATGCTAGCAATAATGGGAATCACAATGCTGTAAGGAAACCAGCTCATTGAGCCCTGAACGTTTTCAAAACCAAATAAATTAAATGGTACCGTTTGCTCGCCAACAGTATAAATCGAAAAATCAAAAAAGAAAGTCAACCACAAACAAATAGATGACAATAAAAGGTACACTGTCTGTATTCTTTGAATCATACTTTAATTTTGAGAACAAATATAGTTCGCACGAATAGATTATTCGTAATAAAATTGCTTTTGATTAACAATTGTTGAAATAAATTAGCTTGCGACACAAACAAACTATTTATTTTATTAGTATACTTGCAGTGTTCTTAAAAGTCAAAAGTTCTTTTTGGCTGATAATTTTTAACTAAAATCTTTTAAAAAAGATACTTATTTATATCCCAATTTAATTTTACATGTACGATATTCTTGCATTAAACGAAAAAAAAGTTGCAGAGCTGAAAGACATAGCTGATGAACTAAAAATCAAAAAAATTGATAAGCTCAAAAAACAAGAGCTTATTTACAAAATCCTTGACGAACAGGCGATAAGCCCTAAAACGGAGACCGCTCCAGCTAAAGATAGCGACACAGAGAGAAAGCCCGTTCGTAGAAACAGTGGTCAAGACAATAGAAGAAACAGAACGAGGCCTCAAAATAATACCAACACAGCCAATAAAACGGAAGACAAAACCGACAACAAAACTGAAAAACCGAAGAAGACAGACCGTTCAGAAGAAAAAGGCACTGTTACTAATTCTTCGGCATCATCGGAGAATGCTACTTCAAAAGAAGGCTCAAAATCAGAAGAAACTTCTAATAATGACAGAAGGCGTCACGACAACAACAGAGGAGATAGAAAAGGAAGAGATCATCAATCCAGAAACTCTAACCAAGAGAGAAAAGAGAAAGTTGACCCTGCTGAATTACACGGCTATAATTTTGATGGCATCATTCATAACGAAGGTGTTATTGAAATAATGCCTGATGGATATGGCTTCTTAAGGTCTTCAGACTATCATTATTTGGCTTCGCCAGATGATGTATATGTTTCACAGTCTCAGATTAAACTATTTGGACTAAAAACTGGTGACACGGTTAACGGTACAATCAGACCCCCAAAAGAAGGTGAAAAGTACTTCCCACTATTGGAAGTGACGAGTATTAACGGAAGAGAACCATCATTTGTAAGAGATCGTGTTCCTTTTAAATATTTAACCCCTTTATTCCCAGATGAGAAAATTAAATTAACGGGCCACAGTAAAGACAATTTGTCGACAAGAGTGATGGATTTATTCTCACCGATTGGAAAAGGTCAAAGAGGCATGATTGTCGCCCAGCCAAAAACAGGTAAAACAGTATTATTGAAAGATGTAGCAAATGCAATTGCAGCAAATCATCCCGAAATTTACCTAATTGTTCTTCTAATTGATGAAAGACCTGAAGAGGTTACAGATATGCAGCGATCTGTTAATGCAGAAGTTGTTGCTTCTACTTTTGATGAACCGGCTGAAAGACACGTAAAAGTTTCTAACATCGTTTTAGAAAAAGCAAAACGAATGGTAGAATGTGGACATGATGTTTGCATTTTGTTAGATTCCATTACAAGATTAGCTCGAGCCTACAATACGGTTGCTCCCGCATCTGGCCGTGTTTTATCTGGTGGTGTTGATGCGAATGCGCTTCAAAAACCAAAGAGATTCTTTGGAGCCGCTCGAAAAATTGAAAATGGTGGCTCCTTATCCATTATTGCAACAGCATTAACGGAAACCGGTTCTAAAATGGATGAAGTAATCTTCGAAGAATTTAAAGGAACCGGTAATATGGAATTACAATTGGATCGTAAAATTTCTAATCGAAGAATATATCCAGCCATAGATATTCTAGCATCTGGAACGAGAAGAGAAGATTTATTAATGGATAAAGAAGCCTTGCAGCGAATTTGGATTCTTAGAAAGCATTTAGCAGATATGAACCCTGTTGAAGCAATGGAATTCGTTAGAGATCGAATGAACGGAACTCGCAGCAATGAAGAGTTTCTTATTTCTATGAACGGTTAAAAACTAATTAATTTATTAAAAGCACCCTCCTTTTGGTCGGTGCTTTTTTATTGAAAAGTAATCCTTGGATTCTACAAAAAAAATAGCTCTCATTTTTAGTCTTTCGTGGATTATTATAAAATTGGTTGT
>Ga0315322_10003312_pt1 | contig 12433 bp, 8 predicted proteins | sample M110021515metaG_FD_203461 | JGI IMG/M metagenome (GOLD analysis project Ga0315322, IMG submission 203461) | Ammonia-oxidizing marine archaeal communities from Monterey Bay, California, United States - M1 100m 21515 | ecosystem: Environmental > Aquatic > Marine > Intertidal zone | place: USA... | reverse complement strand
GTTCTTCGAAGGATATTGAGACGGAGGAGCACTTTACGCCAAGGAAGGACACGGCTGGCTCGCGCAGATTTATCCGCACTACCCCTTCCGTACTTCCCACTAATCCAATGGACTTCTGGAAGTTGAGACGGATTCCAATGCCCCTGTAGATTGGCCACGGGATCGCTTCGACAGACTCGATGATGTCGATGGAGATGGTGGTGCTGTACATCCCGTATTGGATGTCGATGGTCGACTCACCAATCTGGACTCGACTGTTGGATTCCACCACACCGATTAGAAGGAGTGGAGCCTTGTAGAGCAGGTCGCGGCGAATGGTGAAGGTTTGATTCTGTTGTGCTGTGGTCATCTTCTCTCCAGCATGTAGCCCCAGTAAGGATAATCATCCTAACAGATGCTGTTGCTGCAATGCGGAGCCCGACAACGGTGAGCTCAATCTGCGGGCTTGGGTGCCTGTGCGCTCTTGAGCTGTCGTCTTGGGGGCATGCAGTGCCGTCCGGAGATGTGTCCACCGGCGTGGGTGGGCGCCGGTCCTCGGCGTGGCTCGCTTCGCACCTCAGTCCCCGCTGACTGTCCGGGCGCTGGCTTCTTCATTCGCACCTATTGAAGCCGGGACTTAGCCCAAATACGCAGTCCCCGAATCGTCGGCGAGTCTTCGCCCGTTGCGAAGATCTCCTCGATGGGCGCGGGGTCGCCGCGGATCAGCGAAAGGAATGCCATGTGTTGGAGCATCAACAGCCGCATCTGCTTCGCGGTAGGACTGCTTGCCACCCACGCGCGCGCCGCCTCCCACGTCTCGGCTGCGGCCGCAGAGTTGCCATGTTCTTCCTGCACAGAGGCATGGAGCATCTGAATACAGGTTCGAATGAACGGATCGCCGCACGCATCGGCCAGGTCGATCGCGCGCGTCAGATGGGCGTCGGCAAGAACCATATCGGTCGCGATGCTGATCTGACCCAGCCCCATCTCGGCCAGAGCTTCCTGGCGCAGATGACCGATGTCGCGTGAGAGCGTCCGGGCTGCCAGTGCCTCGGTCCGGGCCTCATCTAAGGCCTCTTCGGTGAAGAGGAACATCGAGAGATTGTAGCGGGCGAGGGCTTCTATCTGGCGGTTGCCGATCGCTCGGGCAAGCTCAGCCGCCTGGCGAAGCGTCTCTCCCGCTTTCCCATCCAGCGCCTGCAGCTCGCAGTAGCCGAGATTCAACAAGACCGTTGCCGCCCCAACGCGATCGCCACTCCGCTGATGTAGGGCGAGGTCACCGCGAAGCGTGACCACCATTGCCTTGCGGTCCCCGAGCTTGTCGTACCAGACAGCGATGTTCTTATGGGGCAGGTGATCGAGACCATAGGCGCGCCGCAACACCCGTATCGACTCCACCAGCGTCTTCGCTTCGCCGAAGTCTGCGCGATCGAGGGCGCTGTGCAGACAGGCCTGCAACACCACGTGCACGAGCTGGGATTGCCCTGCCTTCTCCGCCGCGGCCCGGGCAGCATTGAGGTGCGGTAGGGCATCGACTGGCCGCCCTTGCTTGAGCTGTGCCTGACCCGAAGCGAGGGCCACGCGCGCGGTCAGCTCGACAGACTCGGAGAGCTCAGCTGCCTCGGCGAGATCTGCGGATCCGAGCTGGACCGATCCCAGGGCCAGCTCGGCACGCACCAGCAACGCCTCGGCGAGCCAGACCGCGTCGCTATGCTCCCGCGCAACCCGGACAGCGCTGTCGACATTGGCCCACCGCACCTCAGGGGTCTCGCCCGCTCGGAGAAGCCAATCGAGGGCAAGGCGTGCTGGGACCTCCACAGTCGGCTCCTTCAGCGACGACTGCAGGTTGGCGTACTCGAGTGTCAGGCGACGGTAGGCATCTACGTCTCCACCTTCGATCTTCCGACACAAGGCCCAGGCATACTGCGCTGTACATGCACGCTGACGTCTTTCCAGCTCGGGATAGCCCGGTTGTTCGCAGGCATAGGCGCGCACCGCTGCGAGCACGGCAAATCGTGGCTCGTCGGAACCCACGGGCCAGTCCACGACCTGCACAAGACACCGATCGGAGAGCTTCTGAAGCGCATCAAGGACGCGGTGCTCGGCGTCCCCCGCGACCGTGACCAGATCGTCGAGCCGCGCTCCGCTCGGAAAGGCGGCACAGGTCTGAAGAATCCTTTGAACGGGCATGTCGATCTTCGACCAGGCACTCACAACCGCTTCTCTCAAGACGCCTGCGCTCGGAAGGTGACCGCGTCGCGCCAACCGATCGGGTGCTGCCAGGCCGAGTCTGGGAGCCAACAACTCCAAGGCGAGCGGGAGGCCATCCAAGCGACCCGAGAGCGCGCGCAGAGCGTCTTCCTTCTCGCCGGTGAGCTTGTGGCCCAGTCCGGCCGCGGCGTGACGGAGCAGGGCCGCACCAGCCGCGTTGTCCAAGGGACGAACGAGATGAACATGGGGGGCGGCCGGCCGGCTGCTGTGGGTACAGATCAGTCGAAGACCCTGTGAGCTCGCCACCCAGGCACGAGCCAGCGCAGAAGCCACGTCCGGTTCGACGTCATCAAGCACCAACACCACCGACCCCCGGGCCTGCAGCATGGCGGCGACAGCATCGAGGGGGGCGGTCGGATCCCCGTCGGAGGGCTGTCTCCCGAGCATCTGGGCGACGGTTCGCGCCACGTCGGCCACTGTCTGACCCGTGGTTAGCTCACACCACCAAGCCTCCTTACAGTCCCATGAGGCCGCCAGCGCGAGCGCCAGGGAGGTCTTTCCCACGCCGGGCGGGCCGTAGAGACCGAGCCAACCTCCAGGCTGGGGAAGCCCCTGGAGCGCTTCCCGTTCTTCGTCTCTCCCGAACAGCCGCGGGCGGAAGGCGGGGAGATTGCCCTTCGACTCGGGAGGGCGCAGCGCCGGGGCAGTCACAGGAGAATCGGCGCTCACCCCCACGAAACGGTAGCCATGACCATGCACCGTCTGGAGATGACGGGGCTGATTGAGATCGATCTCGAGCTTGGCCCGCAGACGACGAACGGTGAAGTAAGGCGCCCGGCTCTGAACCCCGGGGGCGTACTCCCAGACCTTTACGAGCAGCTCGCTGTGGGACACCTCGCGCTCGGCATGGCGCACCAACCAGGCGAACGCGCGGCGCTCCATGGTGGTGAGCGAGGTCGCAGCCGCTCCCGGTCGATAGATCCGACCCGTCCGGAGATCGACCTGGCGGTCTATGAGCTCCACCTGCTCAGTGGCGTCGAAGCCGACATCGGACATGGTCGCTCCACGAACGGGTGGGACACATCAGGTCAGCCGGGACTCTACCCGACCCGCCCCAGGCTGGTGGGTCCCGCCGCAAGTCGTCTCGCACCCGTCCGCCGGCGCCATCCACTCAATCGGAGGCAGGTTCGAGTGTGAACCCTGTCCTGCCGGCGCCGCACCGAGTACACGGGCTGCATGCCCCGAGTGTCCGAGACCGACCTGTACCCGCCCGTGAAGTCTTTCCTCGAAGCGCTTGGCTACGAGGTGAAGTCGGAGATTGGCAACGTCGACGTGCTGGCGGTTCGAGGCGAGGGGCCGCCTGTAGTGGTGGAGCTGAAGACCAGCTTCTCCCTGTCCCTGTTGAAGCAGGGTGTGGCTCGGCAGACCATCACAGAGCAGGTCTACCTGGCCGTGCCGCGCTGGCGTGGAAAATCCGGCTGGCAGGCATTCAAGGGCAACATGGGCCTGTGTCGTCGGCTGGGGCTGGGGGTGCTGTCGGTGCAGCTTCCCGGGGGACAAGTGCAGGTGCACTGCGAGCCCGCTCCCTTCCAGCCCCGCCAAGTCAAGAAGCGTCGGGCGGGCCTTCTCACCGAGTTCCGGGCCCGCGAGGGCGACCCCAACCTGGGCGGAACCAACGGAAAGGTGGTCACTGCCTATCGCCAGGATGCGGAGCGGTGCCTGCACCACTTGGCGGATGCCGGGCCCACAAAAGGGGCCACGGTAGCGAAGGCGACGGGAGTGTCTCGGGCCACGCGCATGATGGCGGACAACCACTATGGGTGGTTTGAGCGAGTGGAGCGGGGGGTCTATGGGCTGACTCAGGCGGGGCGTCAGGCGGTGCACGTGCTGGGGACCGTAGAGTAGCGCTCGGGCTTGAGAGCGAACTTAATTCGACGTAGCCGCTGCTCGGCTTCGTCGCGGACGGCCGCATCGACTCGCGTGGGATCGGCTGGGTGGGGATGCTCGCGGCCCTGGGTGAACCCGGGTGGTCCGGCGATGGGAGCCGAGTCTACCACTGTGGAAATCGCAGAGACAGGAGGCGATGGGTCACACCCTAATCTAAGCGGCAGGCACGGCTTGGCTGGGAGAACAAAAACAGGCGCCGGTTTCCCTGCGCCTGTTGGCGATCCGAGGCCAAGCCGCATCGGCCGGGCCACTTCGTCGCTGGTTTTAGAGGCTGTGGCCGGCGAAGTCCCACGAGCCGTTGCCGTCTCGGGTCATGTCCCAGTTGAAGTTGACGGGAATATCTTCGATGATGGTGGCCGCGTCGCTTTCGCTGTCATCGTCGAACTCATTGTACTCGTCGTAGCTGTCCCAGCCAGAGTCCCAATAGCCGCTTCCGCCACTCTTGTTGTCATCGGTGTCTTTGGGGAGACAGGCGGGGATGGCGACGAGGACGAAGGCTGCCAGGATGGCCACGGGAAGCCAAGAGTCGGTATCTCGCAAATGCATGTTCGCCTCAGAAGTAGAAGTTGAGGAGTACGGTAGAAGTGACTGCAGTGCTCACCTGCATCCACACGATATTGTTTGCGTCGTATTTGGCGATGTCGTGGGCAATCCCAACCTCTCCAGCGACGCTAAAGGCCCCTGAAAATGCGTACTCGCCGCCGAAGCCGCCGGCGAAGCCACTTCGCTTGACATCTTCCAGCTCCTTATCGACGTCCTCCTCCACGTTGCTCTGCAGCATCTTCATGTAGGTGCTCGCCACGACGTAGGGGGACGCCTTCTTGGGGGCCATCGACCGAAAGTGGTATCGCAGACCGACTCCGGGCACATAGACCCGGCTCGACTTGGTGTCGCCGTCGACATGGTCTCCACCCGAGTACATGCCCACCGTGCCGAAGGCCACGACAGGACCGAGCACGACGCCCAGTCGATTTGACATCATGGGCCCGGACGCTGGCGGCGGGAACATCGTGCCATTTGGACTCGGTCGAAGGGTTGGTGTATTGCCCATTCCCAGGGACATGGTGAAGCGCGTGCCGTCTTCCATCGGATCGGCAGCGTCCGCTGTCAAAGGAATGGCAAGTGAGCCAGCCATTAGAAGGCTGGAGAGCAAGGGGTTTCGCAAGGTTTCCTCCCAGGGAGCTTGTAAGCGAGAGGACACTACCACGATGTGATCTGCCTGCGGCTTCGGGTGGTCAATCTCATGGGAAATCGCCCCGCCGCTCGCTTCATCTACTCATCTACCAGAGAGCCGAAGCCAGTACATAGGGACGATTGATAGATAGAGCCCGTCTTACTCCTGCGAGCCTTGACTGGACCGGTGCTGGGTCGAGATGGAGCTTCCTATCTCTCGTCCGTCGTTTCTAAGATAGATGGCCGGGGCAGGTTCGGATTGCGGCCGGCTCTTTGAAGCTCGACCGTCATGCAGACCATCAGCCACATACCCCTGTGCCCTGCCAGGGTCGGCATGTGTTCCCGCTGGAGCAGTCGGCGTCGCCGTGACACAGCGGCAGGCACAGTCCGCCGCCGCCGACCGCCGCCGTGCCCTCCGGACAGCTCGGAAGGGCTTGGAGCTGTCCCTCTGCGCAGGCCACAAAGCCAGCACAGTCGTCGGGATGGAGCTGTGAGCAGAGCGCCACGTTGCCGCCCGACATCTGGTCACAGGAGGGGGTGCACCGACTGTTGTAGAAGTCGTCGGCGTCGATGCAGCTGTCGTAGCCCCGCACCTCGGTGAAGCAGTCGCACAGGCGGGCTTCTTCGGAGGACACCTCCAGCGGCTTCGCGGTGGAAGCAGTTCGGTTGCCGAAGGCCAGGATCGCCTGTCCGTCGGCGTCAACGGTTCCGGCGAGGAGCTGGCCGTAGCCCTCCCATGCAAAGCGGGCCTCGAAGGCTTCGCCCGCAAAGACCGGCGCCACCAGGGTCACCGCCTGCTTGGAGACCACCACCCGCGCTTCGCCGTGGTCTCCCTGCAGCACGGTGGCTCCGCTCGGACGTCGCCCGTCGATCCGCTTGCAGGTCACCCGCAGCCACTCGTGGATCTGAACGGTCTCGCACCGGGCCCGGGTTGATCCTCTCACGACCATCTCGGGGGTGCGCAGCCAGTCTTCGGTGCGGGGCAGCCAGGTGCGGTCCTCGGACAGTCCGACCGTGGGAAGCCGCACGGGCGCGGGCGCGGCAAGGGCTGTGGCCACTGCCCCGGCGACCGCTGCATGGCCCTTGGTCGTCATGTGGATGTCGCCGTAAAGAAAGGCCCCCGGCTCGGCATCGCGAAGCGCCGGCAGGGTGTCGACGGCCCGCAGCCCCAGTGCCTCGGCATCGTGGATGAGGTCGGTTGTGAGCACCAGCGACGGGCTCATGTCGATTGGCTCTTGGCCTTCGTACTTGTCCCATTCATCTGGAGAGACCTGCACGTCGATGGGCAGCACCACGACCACCAGCTCCACGCCGCGGGCTTCGCAGAAGTCTCTGAGCTTCTCCAGCTCTGGGTGAAGCACCGACATGGGCGTGCGGCGGTTGAGGAGCTGCTGTGCGTACTTTTGGCGCAGACCTTCGAGTGCCGCGCCCCTCGCGACCGCCTCTTCGATGGCCGCCCGCCGACTGCTATCCAAGGCCGCCACCTGGGCGATGGTGCGATTTCGCAGCTGGGCTCCCCGGCGCATGAGGCGTCCGGTCACGGCCACAGGGCGTGCCTCTTCGGCGTCTCGATTGCCGACGATGTCGCCTGGATGTCCCGCCACGGCCTTGAGCATGTCGACCTCATCGCGGCCCGTCCCGGCGCGACGACGCTCTTCAATGACGGCATCGCTGAGCTCGGTCTGCGCCATCTCCAGCTTGGTGTCGAGCTTCTGCACCTCCGGCAGGACGACATTGGCGGACACCGGCTTGGGCATGAGCTGATCGAGGTTGACGAGGTCTGACCACGTGCCTTCCGAGGGGAGTCCAGCATCGGCATCGGGCTTGGGACCGAGCTGTGCGGACAGGGAGCGCGCTGCGAAGACTGCGTGAGAGTGGCGCATCAGGAAGCGACGTCCCGGAAAAGACCCGCTCGTTCGGGGGGCGGTCTCCACGCGCACGGCCCACCCATCCCAGTGGGCGTGGCGCTCGATGTTGGGGGCATCCCACTCAAAGAGGTCGTTGACCATATTGACCGTAAACACAACCGTGTGGGGGGATCGCTCTTCCACCAAGCGGCGGGCCAGCTCGGCGTACTCGGGTGGGCCATAGGTCGGCACGCCCGCATTTATGACCGGTCGCCCAGTGAGCTCGGCGAGGCGCGCGGAGAAGGTCTGGTCTTCTTCGACGCCGAGTCCAAACACCTGGGAGTCGCCGACCACGATGATCTCACCGTCGGCAGGTGGGAGAAGGTCGTCTCCTCGCAGGCCGCTGGAGCTGATGCGAATGGAGGTGACCGGGTTGTCCGAAAAGGAGATCTTCTGCGTGGCTCCGGGCTCCAGGCGCAGCCCCAAGACCGGGTCTGGCAGGTAGCACTGCACGTGGGGAAAGGCGCCTTGGTCGCGCAGATGGAAGCCACCTTCCACGAGCAGGAGGCCGGCCAGAAGTCCAGCGAGTGCTTGAGCGAGGCGTTTCATGATCTGCCCTTGAAGTGCGGGGTGTCGGACACGCCGCGAGGAGGGAGTCTATCCGTGGCGCCATGCGCAACGGCGGCTCCCGGGACCAGACAAGCCAGCTCGCCGATGGGTCTCACAAACGGGGTGGGTGGATGGGACGGGGGATGGCGTCACCATGGACGATGCGGAGCTTGCCATCACGGATGCCACGACCGCGCCCGGTCGATGGCACGGCCAACCCAGTCTGCGTCTCCCGCCGCGCACCGCCACCGTGTAGCCTCCCGCCCAGCAATCGGAGCCGCCATGTCGACCCCCTCTTCCCCAGACTCCAGCGCCAGCCTGGGCCAGCAGCTCCAGAGCTTCTCGCGGGTGTTCTGGATTGCCAACATCATGGAAATGCTCGAGCGCTTGGCCTACTACGGTCTGCGCGTCGTGCTGCCCATCTACATGGTCTTGAGCCTCGAAGAAGGAGGCCCCCAGTTCGACCACGTCCAGAAGGGTCTCATCTACGCGTGGTGGGCCGCAGTCCAGTCGGGGGTGCCGGTGTTCACCGGTGGCTACGCCGACCGCTACGGCTACAAGCTCACGGTGGCCATCTCCATCGCCATCAAGATCGCGGGCTACCTCGTGATGGCCTACGCCGTACCGATGGCCGCGATGGCGACAGGGGGAGAGAGCGCGACCGTCCCCGGGCACAGCGCCACCTTCATGTTCTTCACGGGCGGCGCCATGCTGCTCGCGCTGGGAACCGCGGTGTTCAAGCCCGGCCTACAGGGGATCATCGGTACGCAGCTGAACAAGGAGAACGGCTCGGTGGGCTGGTCGGTGTTCTACCAGCTCGTCAACGTGGGCGGCTTCCTCGGCCCCTTCCTGGCAGGCTGGATGCGCCTGATGGACTGGCAATGGGTCTTCATCAGCTGCGCCATCATCGTGTCGTTCAACTACCTCTTCCTGTTCTTCTTCTCCGAGCCCGAGAAAGAGGCCGTGCCGGACGCGGGGACCTCCGTTGGGCCGGGCCGGGTCTTGTGGCAGTCGGCCATCGGGATCTGCGAGCCCCGCCTGATGGGCTTCCTCGTCATCTTCTCGGGCTTCTGGGCCATGTTCCACCAGCTCTTCGACCTCCTGCCCAACTACATCGACGACTGGATCGACAGCACCATGGTGGCCGACGCCATCGCGCGACCCATCCTCGGTGAGCTGCCGGTCGAGTGGGGTGGCAACCTGCCCCAGGAGTACATGATCAACCTGAACGCCGGCATGTGCATGCTGCTGGCGTTCATTATCGGCTACCTCACCGGCAAGGTGCGCTCGATGACCGCCATGATCGCGGGCATCATCGTGGCCGCAGGCGCCATCTACAGCCTCGGACTCACCACCAACGGGTGGTTCATCTTGCTGGCCATTGCCACCTTCTCCCTGGGCGAGCTGATGAGCTCCCCTACGAAGATGCGCTACTTCAACAACATCGCGCCGCCGGGCAAGAAGGGCCTCTACCTGGGCTACATCAACGCCACGGGTGGCATCGGCTGGGCTCTGGGCTCGGTGATTGCAGGCTCGATGTACGAAGAGGGCGGCGACAAGGTTGTGCTGGCACGCCGCTACCTCACCCAGGAGCTGGGACAGGGTGCGGAGGTGGTGGAGGCGCTGGAGAAGACCGCCGTGCTGCCCCGCCTGATGGAGCTCACCAGCATGGACTCCGCTGGGGTTCGCGAGCTGCTCTACACCACCTACGACCCCGGCTTCGTGTGGACCCACTTCGCCATCATTGGCCTGGTGAGCATGATCGGACTCATCGTCTATGACCGCATCACACAGGCCAAGGTGAGCTGGGAAGCTCCCGCTCTCGTGGTGATGACCACCCTCATCGCCGGCTGGACCTACGCGGGCGGCGATGTGCAGCGGGGGCTCATCACCGGTGCGATCTTCGGCGGCTTGATGCTGCTGTACATGGTGCTCGAAAAGCAGGCCCCCCACTTGCTGCCCCAAGGCCAGGGCGACGAGGACGCAGACGCAGCGACCTAGTCCGATGGGCTGTGTCCCCGAGGCGGTGGAACCCGCTCGGGGGCTACGCCAGCTTGTCTTGGGTGAGCTCGCGGGCCCAAGAGCTTCCGCGCCCGCGGCTGACACAAGCTGACCCATTTGGGAGAGGGGTCACCGGGCCATGGTGTTCGTGTCACCCCGCCCTTGGAGCCCGACATGACCCGCATCAGCTTCTTCTTCGTCCTCGCCATCGCCTCCCTGAGCACTGTGTCGGTCGCCGACGCCGCGCCCACCCGGGCCGACACCACTTCTTCCCGCACAGCGGCCGAGAGCGCCGACTGCCCAGCCGACGATCCCGTCGTTGTCCCCGACGACACCTGCGACGACTACTACGACTGCATCGACATCTGCGCCGAGGAGTACTCCTACATGGTGGACTTCTGCACCGACAACTTCAACGACCACCAGGACGTCTGCATCGGGCTCGCGGACGTGGTCTACGAAGAGTGCCTCGTTGAGTGCGGCGAGCGTCCGGAGGGCTGCTGAGCGCGACACGGGCTCCCTCCCCGCGCTGCTGGGCCGTGTTGCTGAGCTAGGGCACCACGGTAAACGTGTCGCCCGCTTGAAGCTGCAGCCGCCGCGACGTACTGCGGATGGTCTCCCAGTCATCGCCGTCGGAGGAGTCATCGTCGTCGAAGACCGGAGAGATCACCATGGGCGTCACGCTGGAGCTCAGCGAGCCCTTCATTGCGCAGGCGCTCCCACGACGGGCTCCCCCGTCCGCACACCCCGCCGAGCTCGACCAGACCGGCGTAAAGGGCACGTGCGCAGCATACGAGTTCGAGCCCCAGCTGATGGCACTCACCGCGGCCACCAGCGAGGGCGGGCAGTCGGCCACCGGTGTGGGCTCGAAGAAGCTCGGCGACCGCTGAATCGAAGAGGTCGTGTGGGTCCGATAGGAGGAGGTCAGGTAGGCACCGTAGGGTGTGTGAACTCGAGTGCCTCTGTGGTAGACCCCATAAGTGCTCAGAGAGACCCGGCTCCAGCTAAGCTGAGTGAACCCACAGGAGCTGAGCACGTGGCCTTGTACCCGGCGCAGCATGTGGCCCGTCATGCTGAAGACCGACGCCCGCGTGTGCAGACCGGTGGTAGCGTTGTAGACACTGGAGATTCCGCTCGCGAAGGTGTGGGTCCGGCGTTGGGACCTCGCGGCCGCTTCACGGTGTAGCCACAGCTTCCCGCCGTTGATCTGGAAGACCAAGTCGATGGGGCAGTCTTCCTGGCCCCAGCACTCGTCGTCGTCGCAGTCCACCCGCCCGTCGCCGTCTTCGTCGAGCTCCCCAGAGCAGATCTCTTCGCAGACCCCCCCGTCGAAGCAGTCGCCGTCTTCGCAGTCGACGAGGCCATCACAGTCGTCGTCTCGACCGTCCGCGCACACCTCTGAGGCTCCAGGAGACACTGCATCGTCGTCGTCGTCGCAGTCCAGCTGCGAGGAGGCTTCTGTGCGGGTGCCCTCGGGCTGTGTGCAGCGCACCACCACCGGCTCGCTCGTGTACCCATCCCCGTCGCTGTCGGGGTGCCACTCGGTGGCGGTTGTGAGATCGAGGTCGTCGTCGTCGTCGTCGACCCGGTCGTCGCAGTCGTTGTCCCGGCCATCGCAGACCTCGGGCGCCCCCGGAAACACGGTGCTGTCGGTGTCGTCGCAGTCTGTCCCGCTCAGCACCCCATCGCCGTCGACATCCTCCGGTTCGGTGTCCGGTGGCGTGCCGTCGTCCCCCCCACCATACAGAGCTGCGCTGTCCTCTGGCTTCTTGGGAGTACCCTCCTCGCCTCCTCCGCAGCTGAGCAACAGTGCCAGTCCGAGCGCACATGGTTGAAACTTCACGAGCAGACCTCTGTTGATTGCCGACAGTATAAGTTCGAGGGTCGATTTTGCGACAAGGGCCAGCGAGTGTCGTGATGAGGCTGCCCCCAGCTGCGGAAGATCTGGCTCAGGTTTCCGAGCCCTGGGCCCGTGGCGATGCCGCAATCGCGGCTTCGAGCACCCCGCACATAACCTCGCAGGCCTCCCGCGTGCGTTTGTTGGACCAGCGGTCGGTGCTGAACGCTTGCGCGCGTTCTAAGGGCGACAGGCCATCTTGCGGCCCCGTGAGCTCCGGGTCGGCGCCGGCCTTTAGAAGCAGCCGGACGATGTCCAGATTTCCGTTCGCAATCGCTGCGTGGAGAGCCGTTAGACCTTGTTGGGCGACCAAGTCTACGTCCGCGCCTTGAGCGAGCAGCAGCTCTGCTAGCGAGGTCTGGCCGGTCTTCGATGCCTGGTGGAGCGGCGAGTGCTTCTTCGTCTGGTGGACGAGGTTGGGGTCGGCACCTGCTTCCAACATCAGCTCGACGATGGCGGCTGCGTTTGCCCAGACGGCCTCTTCCAGGAGGCTTGCGCTGGGCCGAATCATGTTCCCGCCGCGCTCAATCATCGCGTCCGGCTTGGCGCCAAGCTCGAGGGCTGCCTGCGCTTTGCTCGGCATATTTTTTAAGACCGCTTCCTTGAAGTGAAGGCTGAGCTGCCCGTTGTCTTCGTGAGCCAGCTCGGCTTTGAAGCTCTCCACTTCATGTGGCACCGGCACCGACTCCCCAGCGGCTTCGACGCGCTGCTGAGCGAACCGCCACTTGATCCAGATCAGCGCGCCGATGACGACGAGCCCTGCCAAGAT
>Ga0315322_10003311_pt1 | contig 12434 bp, 8 predicted proteins | sample M110021515metaG_FD_203461 | JGI IMG/M metagenome (GOLD analysis project Ga0315322, IMG submission 203461) | Ammonia-oxidizing marine archaeal communities from Monterey Bay, California, United States - M1 100m 21515 | ecosystem: Environmental > Aquatic > Marine > Intertidal zone | place: USA... | reverse complement strand
GGCGTCTATTATGACAGGAATAGTAACTTCTAATCATGTTAATGGTTCGGATTTGATTCGAAATGTCGTTGCAACCGCCGCGTCAACATTTGCGTACGATATAACAAATAGATGGTTAATACAAAATCCTAAACCATCTACTAAAGAAGAAAAGGAAATATACATCAACGATGGGTGGGGATTATTAATTCCATTGAATATTTATCCAATTGAATCAACTCATACGCGTCAAAATGTATGGGCAGGTAAATTCTGGTGTCCAATAACTGGCCGGTTAATATATTTCCATTCGCAATGGGAAAGGGAAAACGAAGATGGCGATGCCCGATTGAAAAAAGATTCATACCAGGATTTGTGGTTCGGACAGACGCAATTTGTAGAAAATGGGTTTGAACTTGAATGGAAACAAAATATGGATGGTCACATGTACCTATGTTTAAGCATTTATCCATTTGCAGAGCAGGCACACGTGAACGACCTTTGGCGCAATGCACCGGCGGCAGTATACCATTACAAACCTTCACCTTTACTAACACATATATGGTTTGTAAAACAGGGAGTATAAATTTATTAAATTATTAATCAATGCAAGACTTTATATCTACTACACATAATAAATTACCTTTGGGGAACTTTACATCTACGGTATCAAGTTGTGGTGGACAGGCCAAAAGCATTGACATACTTATTAGGGGACTTTCATGGGCTAATAAATTATCACCCACACAAGCCTGTGATAGAGCAGTTGAGGATTATTTTGACAGTCCCGGAATACACTTTAATTTTCTCTGTAAATTCTGGCACCCTGATGGTAATACTTCAAGTAAAAAACCTACCGATAACATTTTTGACGAATGGATAAAGTTGATAGGTACTACGTATATGTCAACCAGACGCGTACCAAAAATACAATATGTCAGGTTAACGTATGAACGTAAACTGGACGATGGTAATAACCTTGCATTCTTACGAGAAACTGCCGATAGGCCAATTGATAAAGAAGTGGTTACAATCAGGGGGAAATTTAAAGATGATTTGCTAAAATATAAGAAATATTTGGTATCGTGGCCTAAAAATAAAATCAATACGACATTCACCACGTTTATAACTTTTGTGAGAACTTATTTATTCGTTGTACCAAATTCAGAGGAAGACAGAGAATTCTCTCATATATTTAGAACGTTGGAATCGTCGCTGGGGACATTGGTTTCGTTTGATATGGGAGGTCTAGGATTACCACCAATGTTTCAATGGTTCGGGTCAACCCTTCCCATTAGTACAGCGCCAACTAATGGTACACGCGGTACAAGTAGTGATGATGTGGAAGCGCTTAGAAATGATATGATGGAAGCGCGCGAAGAATATATTGAATCAGAAAAAGAAATAAAAAGTTTAGAATTGGAATTTGAACGCCAATGCCGCGTTGGTAACCTAATCACGGGGTCAAATGAATATGATGTAGCATGGAGGAGTTATAAAACATTTATCGACACTAAAAAGTTAGATTCTCGCGGTGAAAATTTGTTTGTTAAGGTGGAAAGAACCAGGAGCGCATATTGGAGAGGAGTCTCAGATGTTGAATATGGCCTGTGGCCGGTGGATGTTTCTGTCCCAATAAGTGACGACGGGTTTTTAGACAGGTGGTATGCATTTGCTGCCCAATATTGGTTAGACGATGAACATTCAAAATGGTTTAATACGATGGCAATAATGTCACATTCGGAACCATTAAGTGAAGTTTTTCAAAATACAATATGTATAATAGTTGATGATTCTTCGCCCAGTGCTGCTAAATTTTTACAATGTGGGTTAAATGTATTACTAATGCCCATGCTAATTTCAAATGAAAAATCATTTGTCCACGTTTGTAGAAATATTTCTCCGTGGTGGAGACCACCAGAGATTCAAACCGAAGGTGACGAACGAATATCAGAAGCAAAAGTTATCGTGGAAAATATAAATAACGAAATAGATAGAACGTCAATCATTAAAAATAAATTGGACACGGTTAAAAAATTAAGTGTGAACTTATCCGAAAAAGAAAACGTTGTATTCTACACAAGTTCACCAGAAGTGATAGGTTATTGTCTATTTAAAAATATAGAAATCAACGTTTATAATAAGTGGACTTCCAAAACTGTAATCAACACCAGAAGTCTTCGTGAACAAGTATTACGTCAATCTGCTTTATTGGGTTCCAGCGTCACGCGTCACGTTAAAGATAATACCAAAATACTCACATATATGGTGTTAATGGCCTTATCTTCTAGCTCTGGGTTACCATTCTATTCAGCGTTCGGATGGTCTGATGTATTATCGAAATGGTATTCTCTTGTAAAAGAATATTTTACATTGAATAAAGCTGATACCACCTCTATTGAGTCTGCCGATAGGTCATGTGCATGGTTAGCACGTGAAGGGTCTGATGGTATTTTAATAAATAATGGGTTATTGGTTCCATTAATTTCTAAAATTTTACATGGTAGATTTGTTGGTAAAGACCGTCCAGAAATCAAATATGGCATTGATTTTAATATATATTCAAAAAATTATTTAAAATGGGTGGAAGAAAATAGAGTGGGAACCGGTATTGTAAAACCCGTTCCAGTATTAACCAGTTGGCTGTATGAAACTGGTCACTTATTCAAATCTTTAGATGTTTTAGACGAAATGGACAAAGAAGAAGCATACAGAAAATACAAACAACTAGAGAAGGAAAAAGAACAACGTATATTTGACAGTGATATGGAACTATGGACAAGAGAGAAACTTACATATGACGAAACTCAAATAAAAGAGTGGGAAAAGAGGAAAGGTGGCTATATGGAATGGTCTGAAAAGACCTTTAATGGTGTTAATGGTACATGGACTATAGCACAGAAGGAATATACGGATAAGCTGGCGGTTTTTACCACCCGAATCGAAGACCAACGGAAAGAAATAAAAGAAGCTGAGAAACAGATTGATATAGCTATCGGAAAGAAAGAATTAGATTATGAACAAAGAGAAACAAAATTTATAGAAAAGAAAGAATTAGAGGACAAGTTGGTCAGAGAAGAAAGAGCACAAGCACGAGCAGGTGTAAGTTCTTATTTATCTGCTGCTGTCGGTGCAACATTGAACGCGGTCGGATACAATACCGATAAAAATACTATCAATGCACTTGAGCTAATGATAAAAAAATTGGATGAACATATTATTGGCTGGCAAGAAAATGCCGACACCTATGAATTGGCAAGAAAACTAGCAGAGGAAGAGGTGGAACGGTTAACAATAGAGCAAGACAACTTTAAGTATAAAGAACGACCTGTAGAACCATACCGGGAATGGAGAACTGAAAACGAATGGATAGTGTCCCATCCTAAACCGACAGCTGGAGATGGAACTACCCCTCCTTCAATTACTTATGTGGAATATACCATCCCACGCCCTGTACGGGGTAATCCAGTTGAGGAAATATCTGAAATTGTCAAGTTGTCCTCTATTTTGGGCGAAACTACACTAGATGGCATAGGTGAATTAAACGCAAAAGAGTATGAAGACCGTACGTGGGAGTTAGATTCGGATGATGACGAAGAAGGTAAAATACAACAAATGAAAACGTCAATAAACAATAAATTAGAGTCAAATGCGTCTAGAGATACAACACCATGGTATGAACGTGTAGAATGGATGTACGCACAGCGTCAATATTTTCAGGACAATTACTATGCACCCAAAGGTGATTTAGAAGATTTTGTTAGACGTTTTGGGATTCGTTTTAAAGATTGGACGGGAGTTAGTAATATAACTATAAACACTTAATGATAACTTTTAATATGTCTATAATTAAAAATACACCTGAACAGGTTCCAGCGCAATCGTGGCTGGAACAAATAGCAGTGGAATGGAAAGATTACGGTGTTGTTAATGTTATTATTAACAACAGGCAGGTGGGCCAATTTGAAAAAAAATTAAATGAACAGCCTGTTGATACATGGAAATGGTTTCAATTGGTATGTTTGACCGATGTCCCGTGGCAAATAGAATGGTTGGAGAAAGTGATATTGAAAGGCGTACCAATTGACCGGTGTTGGACTCAATTGGGAACTGGGCATCAAGTTACCGTTTTCGATTTGATTGAAACAGTTGAAGGTGGTATTAGACCGGAAACTAGAGATATTATCAACAAAATAAGCAATATCTATGAAATATTATTTCTACGTAAAGATGTTCAGCACGTGTTGGACATCTTAAACGACTTGGAAGACCAGCAAAGTTGGTTACAAATGAATTTTATACTGTCATGTTACGTTTTGGGCCCATTGAATGACCCAAAACCATTGATGCATTATATCGTATTGATGGAACGATATGACTTAGTACGCGGGCTATTGTCATCTGCTTCAACATTACATGCCGAATTTAAATCAGATACTTATCTAGAAGGTTGGATTAACATGACCGACGAAGATGGTGGTACCGTTTTACATATAACTTCCAAACAACGCCGCCTTACCTGGACCAAATGGTTTATTTCTAATCACGCTGACCCGTTAGTTAGGGATATACATAATAAAACACCATTTCATTATGTAATAGAAAAGGATTATATACAGGTATTCTGGGACAAACTAGCGAAAGAAAATCAGGACATAACGTTGCTTAATGAATTATTAGTGTGTGGACCAGAAAATATAGAAACGTTATGTTGGCTTTTAGAAAACGGAGCCGACCCAAATACTAAAGGTTCATTTAAAACGGCCGCTAAAGATAAAGGTTTTATCAAAACTTTAGTAGCATTTGGTGGCGACCCTACAACGGTACAACCAACTGAAGAATGGGAAACCGAATCCATAGTGGAATGGTTGGAGTGTGGTGGTTCCGGCGGTATGAATTATGCGGATTTTTGTTTGGAACATTTAACGGGAATAAAAACTGCTAACTGGATATGTTTCTTGATTTCATTACACAATGGATTTTTAAAACAGGCATCAGCGTGGTGGGGTGTGTGTGAAAATGAACAAAAAGATAAATTTAAATCCATGGTTAATTGTATTAAGCCAGAGACGTCCTATATGAAACAATATAAAAATTGGGTCGAAAAAGTAACGAATATGTGTGATGAGTAATATATAAAGTAGATATAATATATCATAAAGATGTCAGATTCTGATTCAGATGATATTCAATTTGACAAAAATTTAGCTATTTTAACATTAGTTGGGATGGGTTTTGATATAAATTTATGTAACGCTGCAATTGACATATTTAACGACGACGTTTCAACTGCCGCAGAATGGTGCTTACGCCGTACAAATTTAGGAACCATGCCTAAACGTTTTAAAGATAATAAATCCTCAGATTTCAATTATACCTTTTATAATTCCAGGGTTCGTTATTTTGAAGATGAATATAAAATTACTGATTTTGACGAATCTTATAATATCGTTTTACTCGAAGCTTCACAACTCTCAATGTATAACTCAGACTGTCCAGACCCACGTTGGGTAGGTCTAGGTGACCCTTCGTTAGAATGGATTGAGACGAAACATGATTCTAAACCCATATTCCAACCAGTAAGTCAAACTTTGCATTTTATTGGTAGATTAAAAATACCAGTGTATCCAGCATTCCACATGAGGGTGGTAAATCAAGAACACGGTAGTCAATCGGGTACATGGTTTACTAATGAGTTAATGAAATTAAACACACAAGGACAACCAGTGGGCAATTTACAGAACATGTATAGTAACCAACGAGTAAATAAGACATTAGACCCTAGTCTAGGCTTAATATGGCAGGCGTTATTGTCTTATACCGATAAATACAATGAACAATTACGTTTAGAACCCAATACACCAGAGCCGAAATCTATCAATAATAGACGTATACGATGGGCAAAAAGAAAAGTATGGACAAAAATACGTATAATGTTATGTATACATGGAGTCAGCGAAAAGATTATACAAGAGATAGCAACGGTTGACCCAAATATACCTGGTTTTAATCGTAGTCAATACCGTGTTTGTAGGTTAATAGAGTCGCACAATGTTCCTAAAGAAACTATACAAGAGATACAAGAATCTAGAAGAATATTACACGGTATAAGACAACATCTTCAGAAGAAAAAAACAACCTGGTTAAATGCATGTTCATCCGTGTTTACTATGAGAAATTCCGCCTATGTCCATCCAGGTCAGGAAAATTCACGTTTTGAAGCTGACATTTACATGAATGATTTGGTATTCCGTAAACCTTCGACTATAATGCCGTGTTCGCAAAATTGGGTTTTTTTGAAAAACATATTAGACGCGATACATTTGGGCGATACGCTAATAGAAGATTACCCCGAGTGTCTGATACGTACTTGTGACGGTATAAGAGATGCCCTACCACAGTCGTCAAGGAGAAACTGGTTTGACTGTTACACACATTTAACTCTAACCGATTGGGGTAAAATATTAATCAATTGGTCAGAACCACAATACAATCATTATGTTATTTCGGATGCTCATCCGTTTCATGGTCACGGAACATTACATGACCATCAAATACAAGCTATGGAGTGGATGTGGAAAAAAGAAGAAGGTGTAATAATGGAATACGACCACGTTACCCACCACGGGTGGGAAAAATATACACTGGCTAGCGGGTTTGTTTATTATCAACATGTGATGGGTAATATTGTTAATCAATCACAATGGGATTCGCATATACGTGGTAAACCAGGTGGTGGTATACTTGCACAATCAGTTGGTTCTGGGAAAACAAAAGAAATGTTACTTATCATTCAACATTATAAAACAAATAAGATGTGGCAGGATAAATCACCACATAGAAAAACGTTGATAATAGTACCTACTACCATGGTTTCGGTATGGGCCGATGAAATTAAAAAATGGACACCGAATCTCATAGTAAATGTATATCACGGTAATAGAAGGAAAATACCACCAACTGACTGTTCAGATATAGTTTTAACAACGTATAGGACAGTATGTTCCGAATGTAGCACAAATGCGCCTAATATTAAACACAATGATTTACAATATCGTGTCTGGAGAAGAATTGTGTTGGACGAAGGTCATCACATACGCGATATGCATTCCAGGACATTTAAAGCGGTTGTTAATCTAGAAACATGTAGGTATTCTACCAAATGGGTTATAACGGCAACGCCGACAATCAAAGGTATTATGGATTTCTGTGCTTATTTCGCATTCTTACGATTATATCCCTGGGTAGTGGGCGGTCTAGACCATGAAAATATCATGCATCGTATAATTAACACGTGCATGTGGACGTTGGCATCGTTTTCGGAATCTTACCCTACTGTTGCAACGGCTTTTAAAAGTTGCATTACAAATTATTTGTTCTATCAAACCAAATCAACGGTATCTTTAATATCTGGATTGGAAAAATCACTAATTAAAGATGAAATAATAATACTGAAGCCTTCTACGGACCATGCTTCATTGATGAATCTATTATGGGACATGGTTAAATTGCGTATAGAACAATCACCAAATGTTTCATACGCTATGCGTTTAAAATGGTTAACATGGTTGCGTAGAGCGGCAATGAACCCTGGCCTGGTACCTTCATCTGCCTACGGTAAACCGTTAACCCGTAAGGCCAGTAGTGGTGTATCTGTTATGGTTTCTACAGCTGCGAATTTAAAACTTCAACGTACAGGTGATACATACATTAGTGTAGTAAAGAATAAACTAAATAATGTGGAAAATGAACGGTGTCCCATTTGTTTGGATAGTATAGACACTCCAACGGTTACTAGTTGTGGTCATATATTTTGTGGCGAATGTATCAATAATGCTTTCCAGCATCAGAGCGTAAATGGTAAGCGGTGTCCTTGTTGTAGAAAAGTAATAACAAATGACCCATTAAAAGAAATAAAAATATCAGATAGCGTAACAGATAAAAAAACGACGACCTCAATCGTCGAATCTGTGAATTCTGGTGCATCTGAGGTTGAGAATTCTGTTTTAAAACAATTGGATACTATGAGAAATACCTACACGCTCAAGGAGAAGGCTCTCGTTGATTGGTTTGATAATAACGATGGCAAATGTTTGATATTCACTTCATTCAGTAATGATTTCATTGAAAAAATAAGGTCGGTATTGACTATAAACGATATACAGTATGAAGTTATCCATGGCAACATGACTAGGAAGAAACGACATCAGGCAGTACAAAATTTTCAGAAAAAGCCAGATTGCCGTGCGTTTATATTAACCACGCGCTCCGCATCTTATGGGTTAACATTAACCGCCGCTTCAACTATTATATTCTTTGAACCATGCATGAATCGTTCGTATAGGCAGCAGTGTATAGGTAGGATACAGAGATTGGGACAGACAAGTAAAGAGTTGAAAGTAATTACATTTGCGGTGGGTAATAGTGTCGAAGAGAAACTCTCTAAGGTCACTTTAGTAAAAAATTGGTCTTTTAAAGATATAGGTTTATAATGATTTAATGGTATATTTTATTTCTAATTTTTTTTCATCCGATATTTCTTCTAGTTCAACGGCTTCCTCTGGTTTAAAATGTACGCTGTTGTTAGTGGTAATCCAATCATCTAGTTCCGATGTAATATTTCTGAGTTGTCTAACCAACTGTTCCATGATAGTGTTTAAATGACTATCAACAACTAATTTTTCCAATACTGGCTGCCATGCTTTAATCAATGATATTGCCTTACCGAATTCATCTTCTTCTCTGAGTTTTCTAGCCGTTACAATGGCTCTAGATACCCTAGACCAATTCATTAAAGCGGTGTTGTCATCATTGTTCCATTCGGATAGCGATTTAGTTGATAAAAATTCTATCCTGTTTAGTAGTTTCAATGCGTTTTTATCAGAAATTCCAGTCTCGTTAGACCAGGCATATTGCAATGTACACAAATCTTTCATTGCGTATATAAAACTCAGTTTGGATGACCAGAAATTAGGAAATGTCACGTGGATAGAAGCATTTTCTTTCCATGTCCAATCTGGTAGTATATTATCAATGATAGATACTATATATTGTCCCGCTGAATGAAAATCTTTAGATGCCTCTTTAAAGTTGGACTTAATAGCGGTTTCCATGGCACTGGCAATATGAATATCATAACCAGCGGCGTGTAACATTAAATTTTCCCACCTCCAACAGGATGACATATACTGACCGGACCCCCAACTCCAATCAAACATGGGTTGGTCGGTTAGAATACAACGCCTATTTTGTTCCAATGATACTATTAAATTGGCAAGTAGTGGTGTATACTGGCTCAATGCTGATTTAGCCCTGGTTAATTCATTTAATCTCAATGCATCTTGTAGGGCTAATCTTTTTTGTGTAGTTTCTATACTATTCTTTTTCTCGTGAACATTTGTAGGTACTAGTTTTTCAAAGAAAACAGATTTTTGAATATGTACAGTAGACATTATATTATCTATTTACATAAATTTATAGTATTATTCTGTAGATACATTTAACACTCTCACGCCATTTTCGTCGTTCGCAATTACTACTGCCTGAGCCGGCACTGATATCATTTCTTGTTTCTTTTTATATTTACCCCAACATGATGCTATCAAATAATATAATATTAAATAAAAACCCATCATATTAAATAAATCACCCCATCGTACATATTCTTGTGGGTCCATAGTAACGAATATTTGTTTGATTATGACATGCGTACCGTTGTCACTAGACGTAAAATTTTCAACCATACGATTCATTATGGATGTATACTAAACTCTTAAATACCGCTGTGTGTCCAAAGGCTCATCTTTTGGAGATTTATTTGGATGGTAGTTTTATATATGACTTTATTATCTATCTTAACAGGTATGGCATTGATGGCCATTTCTCCACATAAGCGCCATTCACCGGTTTCTACTAGCCAAAGAGCATAAGACCATGCTGTGGCGCACGCGGTTCCACATGCTCTAATTAATTTATATGAGCCGCTACCACCAGTGCTATAATCATTTTGTAAAGACTCTAATGTATCGTCTCTTGTTATTTGTTTCTCTAAAACTGTATTGGACATATGACATATAAATAAATTAACTGCCATGGGACATTGACAAAACTGATTTGTACCTGACAGTGACTGAACATAGTGTCCACCACGGCGGAATACATCAGCTACAAAAAAACAAGTATTCATACCATCGTTATCATGTGGAACAAGGCACACACCCACTTTATTCAGATGTAATTCTTTAACTTTTTCTATAACAACACGTTTAGTTGAATTAAAATCTATAGTAACAAACTCCGGATGTATTGTCGGTTCCATTGTTAAAAATACATAAGTCTAATATATACTCCGGCTCGTTGAACTATGCATTCATCAGATTTAGATTAGAATATTCTTATAGATTTATACCCAACGTAATAATAACAGTAAAATCATGACCAGCCTGCCCCGACCAACCCTGACCAGAAATCAGACAGAAGCCCCGCTAACCCGTAGCCAAACAAACGTTGTAGACGGTTCCGACGACGAACGTGAAGAGTGCCCTGAACTGGTATCTATCCCGCCAAGCCCCTATCATTTCGATGGCAGTAAGAGTACCTCCACCGCGGAAACTCTCGTGGACTTTCTCCAGAGATTCAACTGGAACACTACCCAGCTCAAAGACATACCAGGCATTGGCCCTGCTTCCATTGGAAAACTACACCAATGCAACATCAAGCAGGTCCAGCAACTCGTGGGCCAGTATATGGGTTTCGTGGAACTTAACGCCACGTCGGCTGACATTAACAACAAATTCTATGAATGGTTCAAAACGCTCTCGCCAAATGCGAATGCGCATACGGTCACCTTTGCAATCGCCCATGTCGCCGACAGATTCGGAATTGTGCTTTATGAAGACTGAAGAGATTGAGTATAAGAACGGCCATAAAATAATAAAATGAACTCCAGAGCAAGTACATGGAGGAAGTTTTTACTATCGGAAGGTGACGGCGTTCTTAAAAAACGTAAAATGTATCATAACATAGTAACTAAATTTCCTTATCAATGTAGTGAAAATATTATATCAGAAATAAAAAGAGATATACCAAGAACATCATTTAAAAATACACTTTCCACTAAAAGACAAAAAATAATAGAAACACTGCTAAGACAATATGTACAAATAATGCCGTGTGATGGATATCTTCAAGGGTTTAATTATATAATGGCTTTACTATATGACGTATATTCAAAAGATGACGTTGAACATGCGTTATCTGATACGTGGTGGTCAATGGTTTCTGTAGTATCTATAGTAAGACCAATGATACCCGACCATGACCCAAACGATTTCATGCGCTATACTGGCAAATGGTCTAAACATTATAAAAATCATTTACAACATAAGTGTAACCGTTTACATACATTTCTAAAACCCCATTATAACATGCTATTACCAACCATTACGGCGAAATGGTTATTAATTTGGTTTACACAAGTATTTCCGTTAGATGATATTAAAATAATTTGGGATGCTTTAATTACGTGCGAATCAAGGTGTCGTACAAAATTAATGGCTATTATTGCTGCCAATATAACAATACAACATTCTAATCATATAGAAATCGTTGCGAGGCAGTGTCCGTCAGATATTATTGGGAGAATAATTGATATACAGGCGAAAGATGCTGAAGTAATTATAAAAAATTCTAGATTGGCAATGGTGGAGTACAAAATCCCAGGAGTATAAAAACTATTACTAATAATATAAATGAGTAGTTTTCAAACATCTTCTAACACTAGAAGAATTGAAGAATTAGAAAATCAGTTAAACCAGGCTTTAAGCAAAAACAAGCAGCTCAAAACTGAGCGGCAGCAAGCTCAGGAAAACTTGAAGCATTTTCGAAAACAATCCGCGCACACAATACAACGATTAAACGATGAACATTTAGACAGTTTAAGAGCCTCACGTGAACAAACGGCGGCTGCAAGAGAAGAATATAATACTGCACGTATAAGGAACCGACAACAAATGGAAAGGTATTTAAAGAAATTAACATCCCAAAGAAACCAACTAGCGCTAGTTGAGCGAAATGCTTCTCAAGGGCCAGAACCCACCAGACCAATAACAAGCTCCAGAGGTCAAAAAGGATTTCTTACCAATATGAAGAAGGCCATGGGCATGATGATGAAAAGACCAGCCACAGCATTTACAGCCCTCACGGCAGCATTAGCAGCTCTAGGCATGACAGTAATACAACAACAACAACAACTCAACCAGCACAGATTAGATATGCAGCGGATACAGAACGACTATTTTAACCAGTTAAATAAAACGAATTATTACAGAGATGCATTTTTAGGTAGAGCCAAAATACAAACACCGAGTCAATATGCCGGAGGAGGTAGTGTATCAAGAGTATTGAATTCAAAAAATAGAGCTAAACATAGGAAAAAAATACAAGATGAGGCGAAT
>Ga0315322_10003299_pt1 | contig 12462 bp, 3 predicted proteins | sample M110021515metaG_FD_203461 | JGI IMG/M metagenome (GOLD analysis project Ga0315322, IMG submission 203461) | Ammonia-oxidizing marine archaeal communities from Monterey Bay, California, United States - M1 100m 21515 | ecosystem: Environmental > Aquatic > Marine > Intertidal zone | place: USA... | reverse complement strand
AATCAAATCACTATCCCCAAGACCGATGCCTCCGCCGTAGTACGCAGTGTTACCCGATACCTCTCCCCCATTCATAGTGATTGTGGCACTGCTTGTGGCGTATATGCCCCCGCCGTCTTCCGTCGCTGCCCCCGACTTGATTAGAGTACTGTCATTCTCATCGGCACCGATGACCAGATCACATCCACTCAAGTAAATAGCCCCGCCGTTATCACCCGAGCAACCATCAAATCCGGCATTCAATAGGGTCACATTATTCGACCCGGAGCAAAACAGGCCGCCCCCCCCTAAGCCAGTAGTAGAGCTCGTCCCAGACAGAGTCAGGTTGCTGATAGTGAGATCAACAGCTGTACTATCGACAGAAACCGCGGGATCGCTATCCTCCCCGTTTAATGTGACGGTTGCCTCGTCCCAATCTTCTTTAAGAGATGAGCTGTCGAAGTCCGGCTTCGCCAGCACAATCGTACCCGACTGAACATCCAGGTTTCCATACCAATCCCTTTCGGAATAATACGGTTCATCAGCAGAAGTATCTGGGGAGGCCTTGAAGGAGGGGCAGAACGAGTAGGTATAGGTGGTAGCGGTGTCGCCTTCAGGACTCATGACATCGGCACAGGCTAGCTCGTCGGTGTCCGACACGTAGATCCTTGCGCTACCACTAATTTCCTCCGGTACAGCTGCGTTGGTTGTCAGCGTGACCGTACAGATGACCTCCGTTCCCTCGTCGTCCGACGTAGTATTATAAGTGTGTTGAGCGTTTCCTGTGCCGACATCAGCTACCTCTTTAGGATCGTCGGAAGAGCTCGACCAGCTGAAGGTCACCGTATCGGTATTCGCGGCGTCATAGAGAGCCGTACATGTGAGCTCGTCGCCCAATGCTGCTCCTTGACTATCTTCGCCCGCCACAGTGACTGCGGTGAGCACCGCGGTCGCGGTCTCATCTGAGTAGGTCTGGTTGGCGTCAAAGCAGTAGGTCACGTCGTAGCCTTGTTCTCCCGCGCCCAGCAGCAGACCAACGCCGCCCTGATCGTCGATATCGCCGTCGCAGTTGTCATCGACTCCGTTGCAGATGTCCGCTGCGCCCGGATTGACATACGCCGAGTCCTCATCGCAGTCTCCGGACTCAAGCACGTAAGGGGCAGTGATTTCGTCGCTGGCCGAGCTTGCAGAGCAGGCCACCACTTCCGAATCGTCGGATCCGTACCCGTCTCCATCGGTGTCGTAAAAGTAGGAATCGCCACCCTCGGGAGAGATCCCCAACAAGTCCGTGAAGCCGCTTTCATTTTGCAATCCGTCGCAGTCTTCGTCCACCTCCGCAGCGTCACAGAGCTCCGGAGCCCCTGGATAGACCACCGCATCGGAGTCGTCGCAGTCGGTATTCACGGCCGAGAAGCCTGCCGGAACCCCACATGCATCGACCGCGGCCGAATCCTCACGCCCAAAACCATCCAAGTCGTCATCGACATACACGACCCCATCCGGGGTGAAGACCGTGTCGTCGTCGTCGGTGAGGCCATCACAGTCATTGTCGATGGCGTCACACAGCTCTTCGGCACCTGGATGAATGGCAACATCGTCGTCGTCGCAGTCGTCCTTGGTGGCAGAGTACCCAACGCGCTCGGGAGAGGCTGCGCTGGTGTCTACAGCACATCCGAGCGACACGGCGCCCGCGCCATAGCCATCGACGTCCAGATCCGAATACCAAGCCGTCGCGCCGAACGCCGAGCCATCGTCGATTAGGTCGTCGCAGTTCTCGTCGACCTCGTTTCCGAGGTCGCAGACCTCCATGGCGTCGGGGTTGATGTCCGAGTCACCATCGTTGCAGTCGCCATCAACAGTCGCATAGCCACTGGGCAGGTTGCATCGGGTTACGGTCGCCGACTCAACGCCAAATTCATCGCCGTCACCGTCGGCATAGAATGTCAGAAATGTTGAGCTGTCCACGGCTGAGTCGTCGTCGTCGGCAGCTCCACTGCAATCTTCGTCGACATCATCTTCGTCGCAGACTTCAGTGGCATCCGGGTGGATGGCAGCATCGTCGTCGTCGCAGTCGTCGCTGGACAGCGAGTAGCCCGACCGGCTTGGATCGGACTCCGTGCCGTTGTCTGGGCAAGCGACGGACGCAATCCCCGCTCCGAAGCCGTCTATGTCTACGTCTGCGTACCAGGTCGACGCGTCGGAAGCTGTACCTTCGTCGCCCAATCCGCTGCAGTTCTCATCCACATCGAGTGCATCGCAGACCTCGACTGCACTCGGATTGATTTCGAAGACCGCATCTTCACAGTCGAAGCCGTGGGCGGGGTCGTAGAGCGCGACCGCTGAGACCAACACACCGAGGTCGCCAACATTGTGAGGCTCTACGAGCTGCAGACGGTCGGAGTCGGCGCGATGGGCAGCGCATCCCATGCCACCGGAGCCCTCCAACACCGCAAGGTCGCCGTCCGCGTCGGTGAACCACTCCACCGCACCGATAGCGTCCTCTTCCTCGGCGATATCGTCGCAGTCTTCGTCGATTCCGACGCCATCTCCGTCGATATCAAACAGCTCATCGCGGATGATATCGCAGACCTCCAGGGCCGCGGGATTCACATCGTCGCGTTGATCATCGCAGTCGCCTTCCAACATGACGTAGGCGGCACCGCTCGTGTCGTCGTCTGGCTGGAAGCAGGCCACGACAGCAGTCTCCGAGTCGCCGAAACCATCGGCATCGGAGTCCAGATACCAGACCTCGCCGTTGAGACTGTCAGCTTCATCGGCAGCGGCATCAGAAGCAAGATTGTCGTCGTCGCCGTCGCAGTCGTTGTCCTTGCCATCGCAGACCTCGACGTTGCCCGGCCAGATGTCGTCGTCATTGTCGTTGCAGTCGAAGTCAGACCCCTCTGCCCAGCCCGCGTCTCCGCCGGTGGCAGCAGGAATCCAGGGCCCGCTGTAGACCGATGAGTCTTCGAACTCGACCCCTTCCTCCGTGAACGTGTAGTCCACGCCCACAAACTCGCAGGACGTTCGCAGCGAGTCCTGCGGCACGCCGTCTCCGTCGCTGTCGAGCCACCAGGTCAGCGCGTCGTCGGCCGTCTCTTCATCCACCTCGCCATCGCAGTTGTTGTCGACGCCGTCACACAGCTCAGTCGTCTCCGGAAACACCGCTGGATCCAGATCGTCGCAATCCCCGCTGTTGTTGACGTATGGGGTGCCGTCCGTGTCGGTGGGCGCAGTACACGCCCTGACCTGCAGCCCCGAGGAGCCAAAGCCGTCGCCATCGCGGTCGATGAACCACACCGACGCATCTTCCGCAAAGTCTTCGTCGATGCGCCCATCGCAGTTGTTGTCGACGCCATCGCACAGCTCCGTGGCTCCGGGAAAGACATCCGGGTCGTCGTCGTTGCAGTCGATGCCGTCGGGGTAGAGATCTCCGTCTTGGTTGACAGAATCAGGTTCCTTCGGCCGGTCGGAGGTGCCGCAACCCAGCCCAAACGCCAGGACCACGACAAGCTGAAGCGCAGTCGGTCTCACTTCTCCACCCCACTGACCTGAATAGTGATGTCCAAGGAGAGATCCGTCGCGGGGGTTCCTGGATCCGCGCCGGAGTCCACGCCGGTATCCGTGGCCGCCGCGGGAAGAGTCACGTCTGTGGTTTCCCAAGCGATGGATTCGCAGTGACCACTATTGAAGCTCGACAAGCTTGCGCTCATATCGATGTCGCGCCAAGAACCATCTCGCAAGCCCCTGACCTGCACCGTGCCACAGGAATCCGCATCTACCGCCGACAGGTCGTCTACGATTCCGACCTGCTCATATCGGTAGAGGTCCTCCTCAATGTAGGAGCACTTGGGGTCGTCGGGTGTGAACACTTCGGTGTCGATCTCGAGATCGAGGATGAAGGCGCACCCACACAGCTCTCCGTCATCGGCCCTATCGGGCGCAATCTTACCAGTCATGACGGTCACCAACGCGCACTCATCGGGTGCGGAGGTGTTGTCCTCGTAGGTCGCAACCTCCGACAGGGACAAGCTCTCGAGGCAATACTCCCCTACATCATCCTCGAGGCCGTTGCAGTCATTGTCGAGCCCATCGCAGACCTCGGAGCCATCTGGACTCATCAGAGCCGTGCTCGGGCCGCAGTCCGTGTCGTTGTCGACCCAAGTCCCCCCCGTGGTCGGCTCCGAACAGGAGTCCTCATAGGTTGCGGGGTCGCCGTAGCCGTCCTCGTCTTCATCAAAGTAGTATCGGGTGGTGGGGTCGGCGGTGCTGCTGTCGCAGTCGTCGTCTTCCCCGTTGCAGACCTCCGCAGCCCCTGGAAAGATGGCCGCGTTTCGGTCGTTGCAGTCTGACTTGTCCGTGACCGTTCCGGAAGGCTGTGCACATGCCCACTGTGCCCCAGCGGCATCCCCAAAGCCATCGCCATCAAGGTCGGAATAGAACAGCACTGCATCGACCGAATCGAATGGATCTGTATCTCCATCACAGTCGTCATCCACTCCATTGCAATACTCGGTGGCGGAGGGGTTGACCGAGGCATCCGAGTCGTCGCAGTCCGTGTTGTCGCCGACGTGGCCGGATGGGACCCCACACGCAAGCGTGCTTCTCGTCGAGCTGCCATAGCCGTCGCCGTCATAGTCGTAGAACCACTCGGACGCGTCCGCCGCAGCCTGGCCGTCGGCGGTTCCGTCGGCGGTGCCGTCGACCATCCCGTCACAGTCGTTGTCGAGCCCATCGCAGAGCTCGTCTGCGGAAGAGTGAGCCGGGCTGGCCTCAGACGAGGTGTCGTCGCAGTCGTCTTGGTTCCCCACAAAGCCCGACGGAACCACACAAGCCAACACCGTCGAAGACGCCCACCCGTAGCCATCCCCATCGGCATCAACATAGAAGGTGTCTGCGTCGCTCGCGTCGTCCTCGTTGATGACGCCATCACAGTCATCGTCGTAGGGTGTACTGCACAGCTCGGGCGCGGCTGGGTTCACCGCAGCCAAGCCGTCGTCGCAGTCGGTGAGGTCACCCGGATCGAACAGCTTGTAGAGCGTGTCGTCGGGGTTTTCACATGCCTTGACGTAGATGTTCAGTCCGTTGACAAAGCCGTCCCCGTCGGCGTCTTCAAAGAACTCAAGCGCATCCTCCGCACTGTCATCGTCCACCGTCAGATTGCAGTCGTTGTCGAGCCCATCGCAAACCTCTAGGCGGTCCGGCGCCTGGTCGACGCTCAAGTCGTTGCAGTCTTCCTCCGAAGCCGCGCCCATGTAGACGTAGCCAATGGGCTGCTCGCACTGCACCTTCAGGTCGGAGAAGTCACCGAAGCCATCCCCGTCTCGGTCCACCGACCAGCTGGGGGCGTCGGCCGCGTCGTCTTCATCGATCTGCTCATCGCAGTCGTCGTCGACGCCATTGCACAGCTCCGTCGCCCCCTGGTTCACCAAGGGGTTGCTGTCGTCACAGTCCCCTTTTTCGTTCGAGTATCCAGTGGGCGCTGAACACGCCTCGGCAGGGGCAGATGCCACCCCGTACCCGTCTCCGTCGCGGTCGGGGTAGAAGGTGCTCTTCACCCCTTCGTCGATCTCGTCGTCGCAGTCGTTGTCGACTTCATCGCACTCTTCGACGGCCCCTGGAAAGATGAGGGCGTCGCTGTCGTCGCAGTCCCCGCCCCCGATGACAAAAGCAGCCCCCGAAGCAGACGCCTGATCCGAGACGGGCTGAGTACACGCCACTCGACTGATGGTGTCGCTTCCAAAGCCATCGCCATCCTGGTCGAAGAACCAAGTGAGGGCGTCTAGCGCACTCACGCCGTCGATGATCCCGTCGCAGTCGTTGTCTTTTCCGTCGCAGACCTCATCCGCAGCGGTGTTTACAGTGGGATCGGTGTCGTCGCAGTCGCTTTGGGCATCGTGACCGTCCAGGTCGTAGTCGACCTGTCCGGAGTCGCCCTGCCCTTTGGAGTCGGCACCACACGAGCTCAGCAGAAGGACTGCGACCGCAACGAATGATCTGCGACTCATCCAAACCTCTCCCGGACACTGCCATCTAAGAGATCCGATGCTCGGCCACCGGAAGAAGACTACCTTCCGGTATGATATCACTTCGAAGGTTCGAGAGGTTTCCGGATGATGCCGAAAGCGGACGCATGGCTGGCAGTCGCACTCGCGGCACTGTCGATCTCGGCATGTCGAAGCGATCCGACGCCCGCCCCGAAGGCGGATGTGGCGGTCGATATAGACGGCGACGGATACAACGAGAACGTAGACTGCAACGATGATCATGTCGGCATCTACCCAGGGGCACCGGAGCGCTGCGACGGCCTCGACAACGACTGCGACAATCAGGTCGACGAGCTGGGCTCTGAGGGAGAAGTTCGGTGGTATCTGGACATCGACCGCGACGGCTACGGTGCAGATGCAGACACAGTGATCACGGCATGCAGCGCCCCGGGATCTGGCAACTATGCCAGCGCACTGGGAGACTGCGACGACGAGGACGCCAACGCAAACAACTTCGCCATGGAGCGGTGCGACGACCTCGTGGACAACGACTGCGACGGCCATATCAACGAATCCGACGCAAACACCGACCCCGACACTCTTGGGTACTGGTTCATCGATGCCGACGGGGACGGCTACGGAGAGCCATTCCGAAGCCAAGCGGCCTGCGAGCGACCACTCGACGACAACCCGTGGGTCTCGAACGGCTCAGACTGCGACGACGCCGACCCACAGACCCATCCCGATGCAGCCGAATTGGAGGGCTCGCTTGCGGGTCTCTGCACCCGCGACTTCGATGGCGACGGCTTCGGCGAAGGCTCCCCCGGACGGCCCTATGTGGCAGGAACGGACTGCGACGACACCCAAGCATCCGTGTTTCCCCGAGTCCCTGCTGACTGCGATGGTCCAGAAGACCCGCCCTGCGACATCTGCGACGGCGTAGACACGGACTGCACAGGTGGACCCGAAACTGATGAGGTCGACACCGACGGAGACTTCTTCGTCACGTGCGACACCACTGAGTCCGTCTGGCTGGGCGACCCCACCGTGCGAGGCGGCGGCGACTGTGCCCCCGGCAACCCGCTGATTTTCCCGGGAGCCCCCGAGCTCTGCAACGAAGCGGACGACGACTGCGACGACACCATCGACGAAGACGACGCACTCGATGCGGCCACCTTTTCCCTCGATCACGACGGAGATGGCTACGGCGATGGGGTCACCACCGCGACCGCCTGCACTCCCCCGAGTGGCTATGTGCTCCTCACATCCAGCACATCCATCGACTGCGACGACACCGACTCTACAGTCTCCCCAGACGCCGCCGAGCTGTGCAACAGCGTCGACGACAACTGCGACGGCACCACCGACGAGCAGTCCGCCCTGGATGCGCTCACTTGGTACGTCGACAGCGACGGCGACGGGTACGGCGGCGCCGTGGTGCTGGGGACCGCCTGCGAGGCCCTGACAGGCGGAGCTGCTGACTCGACCGACTGCGACGACGGCAACCCCCTGGTGAGTCCTGCAGCCACAGAGACCTGCACTGGCGTCGACGACGACTGCGATGGTCTGGTCGACGACGACGACCCGTCCCTCAGCTCCGACGCTGGCTGGTTCTTCGACAGCGATGGCGACGGACACGGCGACTCTGCATCCCCAGGCAACTTTTGCGCTGAGCGCTCCGGCTTCGTGTTGTCCGACGATGACTGCGACGACTCGGACTCCGCCATCAGCCCATCGGCCGTAGAAACCTGTCGAAACGGCGTCGACGACGACTGCGACGAGAGCCCTGGTGAGTGCGACGCCTCCGGCGAGCAGTACCTCGCGGGGGCAGATGGCCTGTACAGCGGGGTCGTGGGGCAAGAAGCGGCCGGCCAGTCCGTTCTTCTCGCTCACATCGGGGGAGACGACACCCTCGATGTCATTGTGGGCGCGACCGGCGCTCGCTCGGACGGGACTGAGGTTGGCGGCGCCTTCGTATTCCTGGGACCCATCACCGGCTCCCTCGATACCGAAGATGCCGACTTCGCGATCCGAGGGACCATCGAAGGCGAGGCACTCGGAAGCACACTGGCAGGAGGTCATGACCTCGACGGGGACAGCAAACTGGACCTCATCGTCGCCTCCTGCGCACCCATCACCGCCACAGACTCCGCCGGCCACGTGCACTTCTTTGCGGGCCCATTGTCTGTCGCCGACCTGAGCTCGGACGACGCGACAGCCACCCTCACCGGAGGCTCCCAGGACGACGCCCTGGGGTGCGCCGTCGCCATCGGTGACACCAACGACGACGCGGTGGTTGACCTGATTGTGGGTGCGCCGGGCGTCGACTCCAGCGTGGCTGATGCGGGAAGTGTGTCCATCATCCAAGGGCCGGTGGATCCGGCTGCCTTCACCCATCACACCGAGCTCACCGGTGAGTCCTTGCGCGACCTTGCCGGAAGCGCACTCGCATCCGGGCTGGATGTGAACGGCGATGGCGTCGGCGATCTACTGGTCGGAGCTCCCGGACGCTCAAGTGGTGGCGGCGTGGTGTACGTACTGCTCGGTCCAGCTACAATCTCCACCAGCCTCGCCGTGGCCGATGCACGCTTGAGCGGACGCTCCGCCGGAGATGCCGCCGGCACCGCCTTGAGCTCAGCAGACCTCGACGATGACGGCTTCGACGACATCCTCATCGGTGCGCCCGGCAACGACCTCGCGGCCACTGATGCCGGCGCGGTCTACATGGTGGCGGGAATGTCTTCGGGATGGACCGACATGAGCCTCACCTTCTCGGCAGGGGCTGTCACCGGCGAGGCTGCCGATGCGCTCGTCGGAACCTCGGTCACCTCAGCCGGCGACACCGACGGAGACGGCACCCCGGAGCTCGCCTTCGGGGGCCCTGGCGCATCGTCGAGCGGCAGTGCGGTGGGGGCGGTGTGGCGCTTCGCCGGCCCTCTGAGCGGCACCACGACGGTCGCCGACGCCGAGGCGAGGTGGACAGGCAGCAACGCCGACGATGGAGCCGGTACGGCAGTCTTCGGCGGCGTCGACGTCGAAGGCGATGGATTCAGTGATCTGCTCGTCGGTGCGCCGGGTCTCGACAACTATACGACGGGCCTGAGCGACACCGGGCGCGCCTATCTACTGCGCGGCTCCGGCTACTGAGCCAACGACGTCGGCTTACTCGGCTCCAGTCTCCCCATCGGTCGCCACTGCCCAGCGTGCAGCGGCTACCAAGGCGGCGTCTGCACTCCTCTGCAGCACCCCGTCGGGCCAAGGGCATCCCGGGGTCGCACCCAATGAAAGCTCCACCACGCCGTCGGCCACATCGACGATAGACGGAAAGATGGGCTGTCCGGGAACGAGCACCCCCCGCTGACTCGTGACCGCTCGTACTGCTGCGTCGAGACATACTTGATGCTCGTCGTCGAGCGCGCCCTCTGCCACCCGAGCCAGTCGGTTGGTGGCATCGAAGAAGGCGAGAGACCAGAGCTGAGCTTCCTGAGGCCACACTGTGGCCCGACGGTCATCTCCGCTGGTTAGCGCGACGACCTGGATCTCACGAAGCGCCCCGGCGAGAGTCGCCGCCGACCACCGGTCGTTGTTGCGCGGATCGCGGGCCAGGTCCACTGCCGCCGGCTGCAAGGGGGTGTCAGTAGGAAGGGCAGCGCCGTGTTGTTCAGCGACCCGAGTAGACAGCCCCCAGCGCCCGAGTAGGGTCAGGTTGTTCTCGAAGCCCACATAGGCAGACGGGCAGACCTGCTCGGGATCGGGGTGCCACAGGAGTGCGTAGAGGGGCAAGTCCTCTGACCACTTTTCCCTCGCCGACAGACACGGCTTGATCTTGTCGAGCTCAAGGTCGATCGACGCCATCCGCAGGGAGACGGCATCCCTTAGGTTGCCCGCTATGGGTGCGCTTCGGGCCACTAGCTCCGACTCACTGTACCGCGGGCCTCCGACATCTCGCGCAATCGCCTCTGCGTTCGATAGGTTCAGGGCAATGTCCGCGAGGAGCTTGCGGGCCTCCTCTTGAAGCCCGAGCTCCTTGGAGATGTCGCGGCGCTCGGTCAAGCAAGCTTGCTCGGCACCAAGCGCCGCCTGCATCGCATCGTTCGCCCGGGTGGCGTCGGCCTGAGCCGACTCAGCGGCAGCCTCCGCATCGGCGCGTGCACTTCGCTGATTCCAGATGGCGTAGCCAGACGCTGCAGCGAAGCCCGCAAAGACGAAGATCCCCTGAATGCTCCGCGGACTGAGCCCCAGCCGCTTTCCCACGGCTCGGATGTTGCCCATCACATACTGCTGCTGGTCGGTGTAGATGGTCCACATCGTGGGGACAAGCCACGCGAGCCCTGAATCGCCGCGCACGACACGAGAGCGACGGGTGCCACTGCCGCCCACCGTCGCGTCCGCCCCCTGCACGGTCTCAAGGACTAGGCGCAAGGCCATCCGCACATTGCGCAAGTCGGGGAGCGACACCGACAGCCAACCATCCGGCCGGAGGGCTTCCGGCGGACGAACTCCCGTTCGCCCGCGCTCCAGCTCGTGATGCAGCTCGACCATGGCGCCAACGGTGTCCAAGTAGACCCGCGCCTGCCCGTCATAGTCCTCGCGAATGTGCACCCTACCGATGAAGATGGAGTCCGAGGGAGGCTGGTGGTCGCCCGTTCGCACGACAGTGGAGCGCAAGCCGGCCCACGCTAGCTTGGGTCCAAGGGCATAGAGACGGACGGACTCTCCCAGCGCCACCGATACTTCGACCCGAGCGGGCTGGACTTCGGGCTCGATCAAGCGGAGGCGCATCTTCATTGGATCACCGGGGGAGTCGCCTTTTGATTCACCCGTACATGTACCCGCGCCCCCAACAGCACGGTCATGCTGTCTTCAAGGGCCAGATACCGAGGCTGCCCGTCATCCAACATCTCGAAGCCCCGCACTGGCATTGCATACTGTCCACGCACATATGGGCCGACCAAAACAGCGGGGTGATACGGCGTGAGATGCGCTCGAGAGCCCTGGCGTCGCCGGAGGGACCACCCCCACCACCACTCACCAATCGCAGTCGCTTCGAGACCACTGTAGCCCGGGCCAAAGAGCACTCCACTGCGAATGCCCCACTGGGAACGCGCCAGTCGGGGGTGGGTGTCGCCGCCCTGTATTCCCCAGAGGGTCTTGTCCTGGCGCTTTTGGTACAGCGGCATCGGGCGGGGCGCGTGTCGGATGCCACCCAACACACCTGCGGCCGGCCGAAAGGTCAGCCCATACGTAACGGTGTCGTCTCGACTCGCTGTGGCATCGTAGGGGAAGAACACGGTAGACCCTGGTAGAACCACGTCCAAGCGCGACTCCAAGCCCCACTCCACAGCTATGCGCGGAGAGTCGAGCCACCACCACGTCATCATGGCCGAGATGTCGCTTGAGAGTCCGTTGGAGCGATGGATGATTGGCAGGTCTTCGTCGGACGGACAGGGCGCGAGGACATCGAAATCATCACTTGGGACGTTGCAGCTGGAGTTGATCTGACGGAACGGAAAGCCACCAAGACTGCCCGAGAGGGTCCAGTCGATGGGATGGGCACGCTTCCAGGTGGGCCGCACCTGTTCCTCGACCTCCAAGGTGTCCGTGGCCCGATAGGCGGGCGCGACAGCAGAGTGCTTGATGGGCGGGTTGGTGCCCACCTGCGGCGACTCTGTCGGCTGCAGTACCATCGCCCAGGCCGCGGCCCGCAAGCTGGCCCCGTCGTCGTCCCACAGCTCGCGAATCGCGTAGGGAGTGGTCGGTCGAACCATCGGTGGCGACTCGTCGAGTGCTCGGTCGAAGTTAAATGCGTACACCAACACACCCTTCTCGGCCCGCTCATCGTGAACGAGACCCCCGCGGGCCAGCTGCTGTAGATACCGGGACGCTTCGGACTCGGCCTGAAAGACACCATCACCGAGTGAGTCCGCCCGCTCGAAGGCGCGCTCCGTAGACCGGGTATCCGCCGCCCCCCGCAGTGCACCCACGCCACCCTCTTGGAATGCCTCCAGCCGTCCGCGCACCCCGTCGGCCCCTTTGACGGCCTTGTCCGCCTTGTCGTCGGCGGCAGCCTCCCGTTGATCTGCGGTTCCCTTTCGCGCCTGCCGCGCAGCCCTCGCTTTCTCCCGGTCTTCGGCGCGAACATCCGACATCAGCACTGGCTCCGTCGGAAACAGCCGACCTTCGAGGAGGCCGCCCCGTAGGAGGGTGGGGACGAGATGGGTGGGGGCGAGCACGGTGTCCTCGCAGATGGCTGTGGTCCACGGAACGAGTCGTTCCCGGCCCGAGGGCAGCTCCTGCAGCCCCCAGAGCACGTGCCACCCGGTCCAGATGTTCCACCGAATCCGGTACAGCGCCTTCGGGCCCGGCACATCGATGAGGCGAGCGATCAGCGGGTCGGAGTTGTAGGGATCGTCCACGAGGAAGAACGGGCTCTGGGCGCGGGCAGCCTCGAAGACCCGCTCCCGAGTCGCCAGCACGCCCTCTGGTTCTTCGACCAAGA
>Ga0315322_10003292_pt1 | contig 12470 bp, 7 predicted proteins | sample M110021515metaG_FD_203461 | JGI IMG/M metagenome (GOLD analysis project Ga0315322, IMG submission 203461) | Ammonia-oxidizing marine archaeal communities from Monterey Bay, California, United States - M1 100m 21515 | ecosystem: Environmental > Aquatic > Marine > Intertidal zone | place: USA... | reverse complement strand
CCAATACAGCTTCTTACACGCATCCAAGACATGAACACGCCCCTTGCCGCTGCTCTCCTTCTTCTTTTCGGTTCCACGCCCCAAGACTCGCGCATCATCCAAGAGCCGGCGCCTGGCTTTGATCCAGCAGTCGTTCTTCCCGCGCCCGAGGGTATCCCCGCTAGCTGGACTGCTCTTTTGAATGGGGTCGACGAATCCCGTCTTGGCAAAGCGGTTCACACCCTGTGCGACTTCGGTCCGCGCATGGGCGGCACAGCATCCGGCAACGCATCAGCCGCCTGGCTCAAAAAGCAGTTTGACGAAGTTGGTGCGCCTGCCATCATCCGCAAAGACCGCGAGACCTGGTGCCACAGTGAAGAGAGTTGGAGTGTACGCATCAGCTACGGAGAGGGCCCTGCAGCTAAGTCGTTCGACCTGAAACGTGCTTGGCCTTATGGGTTCTCCCCCACGGCGAGCGGAACTGCCTCTCTCAGCTTGGAAATCAAAGAGGGTGGCGCACTGCTCGCCAAACGAACACCTCGCGTGCGCAGCGGAGCCGTTGTACCTGTGCTTGCACTTGTAGACGGATCGGTGACTATCGACGGCGAGTACGCACGTGTCCATCACTTGCGGTCGGGCGACAAGAACCAGTTCCCTGTCTTTGGACTCAACAAACCAGAAGGTAAGCGTATTCGAGCGCTACTCGATGCGGGCCAGACTTTGCAGGTCGACTACGCGATCGAGTCCACAATCAAGCTCGCGAAACCTCGCACCGTTGTCGCGACGATTCCGGCGCGCAAAGATGCGCCGAAAGGCTTCTTACTCTACTGCGCCCACGGCGACTCCGACGCGGGCGGTCCCGGCGCGGATGACAATGCAAGTGGCGATGCGGTTGTGCTAGAGATCGCTCGCTCCTGGGCCGCTGCGATCAAGTCGGGGGCAATCGAGGCGCCGCCGCGCGAGCTGCGCTTTGCGGTTTGGGGAAAAGAAATTCACTCGACGCGCGACTATCTGCAGAGTCTGGATCCAGAGCTGGACGGGCCGCTGCTCGGCGTCATCAACTACGACCAAGCCGGCTTTGGGAGTGGCGCAGATCAGTTCAACATCGAACCCGATGACCTTCCCGCGAACCAGACCATGATCCGCGCCATCCTGAGTGTCCTCGACACCTATTCCGGCAGGGGCGGTATGCCGGCGCGCTACGCAACGAACAAGAGCCTCGGCGGAACGGACTCTTACGTGTTTAGTAGTGCAAAGTTATTCAAAGAAGGCGAGCGCCCCTCGCTGACCCTCTTCACCAGTGCTTGGGATCACCCCGACGAGCAGAAGCGCACCGAAGGTCAGCGCGGTGAAAGCTGGAATGACCGCGACAAGGTCACCATCGACTACGACAACTACTACCACTCGGCAGGAGACACGCCCGAGAACACGACGGACAAGGAGCCGTGGAACATGGGCTGGTGCGCGCGTGTCGGGTTAGTCGGCGGGCTCGTCTGGCTTGAGTCTCTCGCGGCTCCAGACTAAGCGTATCCGAACCTGAACTAACGGCTCTTCAGGATTCGAGTACCGGCGCTTCGCGCTGTCACGCCCTTAGCGTCGAAGTGCTCCAATATTGGTATTAGGTACTTCCTGCTAGTATCTAGTGCATCCCTCAGCTCTGGGATCGACAGCTCGGTGTTCTTCGTGCAGTTCGCAACGATAGCGGCTTCGGCTTTGTTCAAGCAGGCTTGGCTCAGGACGAACTCCCCCACAGCGCTCATCTCTTCACGGTCAACGGCATATTCAACTAGAACCTTGAAGTCCAAATCGGTGAGGCCCGCCTGCGCGCACAAGTCTGCACTCGTGGGCGGCTGAAAGCCGGCCGCGTTTAGGGTCGACAGCAGGCCCGCCTGCTTCGCTTGGAGTTCCTCGCTCAAGCTCGCCTCGTGAGCACACGAGCGCAGCCAACCGCCACCTAGCACTTCCACTACGCCCTTCTCTTGTGCATCACTCAATAGTGCTGCCAAGTGTTTTTTGTCCGCGCCAAGGCCGCTCCGCAAGTCGCGGATATCCATTCGCGAGCGATGGGGGTGCGCTCCGAAGTAGCGGTCAAGGGCAAGGGTCAAGTCGGCGAATTCGCCCTCGAGAGCCTCGGCGTGTATCCACTGATTCCCCTTGCCCGGTGACGCTACGCGCCCCTCGGCGCGTAGTTTTTCGAGCAGCCCCAGAACCTTGGCTTCACCGAGCTTCAGATCCATTGCCAGGGTTTGGATGTCTGCACCAACACCTCCGCGGCGCGCAAGGATCGAGTCAAGCAGCTGGCTAGGAGAAACCAAACTCTCTTCTTGCCGGCTGAGTTCGTCGATCACAAAGGACTTGAAGCGCTTCAGTCGGTGTCGGCTCTCTTCAAGCACGATTCCACCTCCAAGAGTGATTACGGGAGACAAGAGGCGCATCACAAATCGGTCGCCCGGAGCCGTGATTACAGGCTCATCCAAGCGCACCTGAATCAAGCCCTCCTCGCCCGGGCGAATATCGTCTTGATCGAGTAGCACTAGCTCACCGCGCGAGTCACTCGTCCCGGTGTGAACGCGTACAACCATGCGGTTTGTGATCGATCTATCCAGCGATGCCAGCGCTTTCAAACGCGCCGCAATCATCGAGATTGGGCGAAAATAACCAGGCGTCGCAATCACGGCGCCGCGCGCGACACTCGTGTGGTCGACGTCGGTCAAGTTGAGCGCGCTCGAGTGCCCCGCACGCGCCGAATCGGACTCCTTGCCATAAGCGTGAATGCCGCGCACCTTGGCCAGCTTCCCGCCGGGAAGAATCTCGACCATCTCACCGGGAGAGACGCTACCGGTCAGCGGGATACCTGTCGTAACCGTGCCAAATCCTTTCATCGTAAACACACGCTGCACGGGCATGCGAAAAATGCCATCACTCGCCCGAGGCTCGGCGCTAAGCGCCATCTTCTCGAGTGTCGCTTTCAACTCGTCCATTCCTGCACCGGTGATTGCGGACACACGGTGCACCTCGGCACCCTCCAAAAATGTGCCCTCAACGAAGTCCGCCACGTCTTCCTCGGCGAGCCCGACCAGCTCTTCGTCGACCATGTCGATCTTCGTCAGCACGATCAACCCGCGCTTTACACCGACCATTTCGAGGATTGCCAGGTGCTCACGCGTCTGTGGCATTACGCCATCATCGGCAGCAACGACCAGCGCGACCAGGTCGATCCCCGTCGCACCCGCAACCATGTTGCGGATGAACTTCTCGTGGCCAGGCACATCGACAAGCCCAACCGTACGCCCGTCCGACAGCTTCATGGGAGCGAAACCTAGGTCGATAGTCATGCCGCGCTCCTTCTCCTCTTTCAAGCGATCTGGGTCGATGCCAGTGAGCGCGCGAACGAGCGTCGACTTGCCGTGGTCAATGTGTCCAGCAGTGCCGATCACAACCGGTCGAATGGGAGTGCCTGTAGCCATAGGCGAGGCATCTTAGCGAAGACGAAAGATAACGCGCCACGTTATTGGGCGGCATCCTATGATCCCCCCCATGACTCCCCCCAACCAACTCCCGTTCCGCACATTCGCACCCTGGTTACGGCAGACCTTTGGGCGCCCGATGTATCGCGTGGCACTCGACGCCGGCTCGACCTGCCCGAACCGGGATGGTTCGCGTGGCTTCGGAGGCTGCGTGTACTGCGACGTCGAAGGCTCTGGAACCGGCGCGCTTCGCACGGGCGAGGAGATCGCTCGCCAGCTCGAAGTCGGTCTGAAGCGCATCTCGCGCCGCGACGACGACTGCGGTTGTATCGCATACTTGCAGTCCTTTTCGAACACCTACGTCGAGGCCTCGCGCTTGGATGAAGTCCTCGAACCCATCGAGAGAGCGATTGACCAGGGCAAGGTTGGCATCGTCTCGATTGCCACCCGCCCCGACACCCTGCCGGACTGGTCGCTAGAGCGACTCTCCAAGCTTGCGACCCGAGTGCCCGTCTGGGTCGAGCTCGGCTTAGAGTCCGCCAATGACGAAGTACTAGACAAGATTAAACGCTACCACACCGCCGCCGAGTTCACGGAAGGCGTTAGGCGCTGCCACAACGCCGGCTTGAAAACCGTTGGGCACGCCATCCTCGGCCTGCCGGGCGACGGCCGGGATGGTGCGCGAAAAACCGCCGAGCTACTCGCCGAGACCGCCTGCGAAGGCGTCAAAGTCCACAACCTCATGGTGCTTCGAAAGACGGAGCTCGCAAAGTGGTGGCGCGACGGCAAGGTCGACATCCTCGATCCCGATACTTACGTCGACTGGCTCGCCGACTTCGTCGAACGACTATTGCCCGAACAGGTGCTGCACCGTATCACAGGGGACGCACCTATCGAGGAGCGCTTAGCCCCGCGCTGGGATCTGTACAAGAACGAGATCCGCGAGCGACTCACTGCCGAACTGGGCAGGCGCGGAACCGAGCAGGGCTCGCTGGTGAACGAAGCGTCCGCCTGAAGGCCGTTTGCCTTTTACCCGGCGCTTTCAGTTCGCGCTAGTTGTAGGTCGCCGAGTATAGAATGCGGTCGCAGGACGGGCAGGTCACCAAGTCGACGGCGCGCGCGATTCGGACCGACAAGTTAGCGGGCACTTCCATCCAGCAGCACTGGCAGGTGCGGCCTTCTAGGTTAGAGAGCGCGACCCCCTGGCGGGAGATTAGAAGGCGCTCGTAAACGGAGATGACGTTCGGATCGAGGTCGCCCTTCAAGCGCGCAGCGCGCTCGGTCTCAAGTTTGGCGAGACTAATCTCGGCAGCTTCGACTTCCGTTTTCATGTTGTCTTCGAATTCCATGAAGACCATCTCTTCCGCTTCCAGCTCTGCCACAAGAGCGTCGAACTTCTCTCTGAATCCTTCGGACTGGGTGACGAACTCTAGTCCCTCTTCCTCGGCCTGGCTCACGTCGCGCTTCAAGCTTCGCAGCTCGTGCTGATACGCCATAATCAGCGCTTGGTCACCCGTCTCGTCCATCGCTTTCTCAAGCTTCCGCATGCGCTGGCGGCTAATGGTCGTGTCGCTGTCGACATCTTTCACCCGAATCGTCAGCTGCTTCATCGCCGTATCAAGCTCGTCGCGAGTGACGATGCGACTGTCGATTCCCGCCCGCCGCTTGGCTCGCTCCTCCGGCAAGCGCTTAAGCTCGCCTTTGACCGTGTGAATCTTGGTGTCGAGATCTTGAAGGCCCAAAAGGACCTGAATTGTTTCCTGCATGTTCATCGTGCCGCTCATGGATAGGGGGCAAGATTCTATGAAGCCTAGGGCCAGAACGTGCTGAAAAAGCAGCCGGAATGGGCATCTCTATCTAATGAGCGCACGCTTTCTCATCCCTTGGCACCGGATTTAGGCGCTGCACCAAAAAAGTGACCCCAACGATGTCTTCCTCGCCGGGGTCACTTCTTGTCAGGGCTCGCATTGCGCGCCCCTTGCTTTCGTCTACTCGTCGGCTGCGCTGCCTGAGTCTTCGATCTTTATGTTTTCGAGGAAACTCGCCAAACGGCGGGCACGAACCGGGTGGCGCAACTTGCGCACGGCCTTGGCTTCGATCTGACGCACGCGCTCGCGGGTCACACGGAAGATACGACCGACCTCTTCGAGAGTATAGGTGTACCCATCGCCGATGCCATAGCGCAACTTCACGATCTCGCGCTCGCGGAACGTCAGGCTGCCCAGGACTTCGCCGATACGCTCGCGCAACATCTCACGGCCTGCGGCTTCCATCGGACTTTCAGCGCTGTTGTCCTCGATGAAGTCGCCGAAGTAGCTGTCTTCCGAGTCGCCGATCGGACGGTCAAGACTGATCGGGTGCTTACTGATCTTCATCACCCGCTTAGCCTCTTCCACCGTGATCTCACTGGCTTCCGCGATCTCCTCGACACTCGGCTCACGACCTTTGGCCTGGAGGAGTTTCTTGGATGCGTTGCGCAGCTTGCTCATGGTTTCGATCATGTGCACCGGGATACGAATCGTCCGGGCCTGGTCCGCGATCGAACGCGTAATAGCCTGGCGAATCCACCAAGTTGCGTACGTCGAGAACTTGTATCCACGGCGGTACTCGTATTTCTCCACAGCCTTCATCAGGCCAGTGTTGCCCTCTTGAATCAGGTCTAGGAAAGAGAGTCCACGGTTGCGGTACTTCTTCGCGATCGAGACAACCAAGCGCAAGTTGCCACTGGAGAGGTCGCGCTTCGCTTGCTCGTACTCGATGTGGTGCAGACGGATTTGGTCCAGGCGACGGCGCAAGCGCGAAGTCGGCTCGCCAGCTGCGAACTCAAGCTCGGAAAGGCGCTCTTCCAACTCGCGACCCTGGGGCGAAGTCCGCTTCGGACCACGCAGCTGGGCAAGGCGACGCTCGACAGAGCGCATCTCGCGATAGTGGTCCTCGATCAGCTCAAGATATGGGCGTACCTTCTTGATCTGAAGGTGGCACTCCTCGATAAGGATCACCAACTTGCGACGGATCTTCTGCACCTTGGCAAGCTGCTCGGAGCGCTTGGCCTTGGTCATCTTCACGCCTTCCAATAAGGGGGCGGTCTCTTCGCGGAATTGGGAGTACAGAGCGATGATCGTAGAGAGATTCACTGGCAAGCGCTTCTGCATGAAGGGTTTGCCCAGCGTCTCGACGATCTTGGGATCATCGTCCGGCTTGGGGTTCGGATTGACCTTCAGCGTGCGGTCGAACGCAAGCTTCTTGTCGGCCACCAGCTGGAGAGTCTTGATCGACTCCTCCATACACAAAGAGGAACCCTGGCATTTCTTGCGAAAGCGCTTGCGGGTGACCTCAATCGCTTTGGCCAGGCGGATCTCCTCGGGCCGTGTGAGCAGGGGAATCTGACCCATCTGGGTCAGGTACATGCGTACTGGATCGTCGATGCGCTCACTGAGGGATGCCTTAGCAGCATTTTTCTCGGCGCGCTTTACGGCGTCCTCTTCGGCCCGGCGTGCAGGAGCGGAGGCACCCTGGACGTCGCCGACGGTGAGCGGCGCACTGCCGTCCTCGTCGTCTTCGACCAGTTCAATGCCCTTGTCTTCGAACAAGTCGAAGAGTCGCTCAAGGTGGTCAGGGGGTACGTGATTATCATCGAACGACGCGTTGATTTCGCTGTAAGTAAGGGCTCCCTTGGAGACACCTAGCTTGACAAGGTCGTTGATAATGGACTCGATTTGGTCAGACATTGTGGAGATCCGAATCGGTTCAGCTATTGGGTTGCGTGATGTGTAGTTTTCGTTTGGCATCGCTGAGCTCCACGAGATAGCGCGCACGCTCATCCTCGCTCTCAGCTTTCGCCATGTTCAGTCGCACCGTTTCGACGGCACGCCTGTGGTCTTGTTGTTGGATGTAATTCAAAGAGTCCCGAGCGAGCTCGGCAGCATCACCATTTTCGGTGAGCGCCTCGAGGCTGGCTGGCAGTTCTGAGTCCACTTCGCTTGGCATCTGTGCGCCGACACTTAGAGCGTCGACATCAGCGTCATCGGGACCTTCGTAATAGAGGGTCCGGATGGTAGCGACGACATGGATCAGATCCGTTTCCGGGCAGTTTTTGAAGGAATCATCCTCTGTTGCAGGCAGGTAAATGGGGATCAGGCCGTTGTCGCGAAGCAGAGCTCCGGCCAACTGGCGATACGAGAGACGCTCGTTGCTCTCCTGAACTGATTGAAATCTATCCCCCTCAGAGGTGGTTTGTGCAGATATCTGGTATGGAATCGCTCCGCTTGCGCCACTGGTGAATGAAGAGTAGCTGGGTTCGAACTCTCCGGATCCGCCCCCCTCGAGCTCACCCGCTGGAAAGTACGGCTCTCCGGAAGGCGCGTGATGTGCTCCACTTCCAGACTGAAAATGCTGAGGAGAATAGCTAGGACGGCCCTTGGAGGCGCTTTGTTCCCTTTCAGCTAAGCTTCGGCGCGGGGCTCGCTTGCGCTCGAGCTCCTCGAACTGGCTTCGAATATCCTGGACAGGCAGCCCAAGGCCCTCAGCGATCGGCGCCATCAAGGAGGCGCGGTGCACCGGAGCGGGAATGATACGCACGACTTCAAGCAGGTCGTTGACAGCTTCGGACAGTTCCTTGGCCTGCAGCTTTTGCATGCGGCCGAGCAGGAAGTCGAGCCAGCCCTGGGGCTCGGCCACCAAGCGCTCAAACGGCTTCCCCCCATCGCGAACCAATAGGTCGCAAGGGTCTTCCCCAGGGGGAGGTGCGGCCACGTCGATATCGACATCCAACGGCAGCAACCCGATGAGCGCTTTGCGTGTCGCACGCGCACCGGCTTCGTCGCCGTCAAACACTAGCGTGACGCGGCGCGTACCACCGCGGCGAATCAAAGCGGCGTGATCGGCCGTCGTCGCCGTGCCCAGCACCGCGCAAACGGTGCGATGGCCAGCTTGATGAGCCGCCATCACATCGGTATACCCCTCGACCAAGATCGCGCGGCGCTCTTTGCGAAGCGTCGGCAGCGCCAGGTCGTAACCGTAGATCAGCTTTCCTTTGTGGAAAAGCGGTGTCTCCGGCGTGTTCACATACTTCGGTCCCTTATTGCGGCCACTCGAGTCGTCGAGCCCACGCGCACCAAATCCAACCGTACGGCCCTTCGCATCCCGGATCGGAATCATGATCCGGTTGTAGAAAAAGTCATAGGCCTTCCCGTCCTCGCGAACGCGTACAAGGCCGGCATCTCGCAACAGGTCCTCGGGAATGCCCGCCTTGCGTGCTTTATCAAGAAGCGGACTTCCGCCCGAAGGCGCCCACCCCATGCCAAACACGCTAGCGGTTTCCGCGTCCAAGCCGCGCTCTTGCAGGTATTGGCGAGCGCCTGCACCCTCGGGGCCAAGCAGAAAGCTCTTGTAAACTTTTTCAGCACGCGCCAAAACATCATAGAGCGCTTGAAAGCGGGAGCTCTCGCCCTTGTTGCCCTTGCGACCAAACCCGTTTTCAGGCCACGGCACCCCCGCGATTTCAGCGGTGGACTTTAGCGCCTCCATGAACTCGGCATTGTCCGTTTTTTGGATGAACGAGATCGCATCGCCGCCCTCTCCGCACGCACCGTAACAGCGCCACGACCCGCGGTCAGGATCCACCTTAAACGACGGAGTTTTCTCATCGTGAAAAGGACAGCAAGCAACCCACAAGTGACCTGCGCGCTTCAACGAAGAGACGCGCGTACGCACTACCTCTTCGATGGATACGCCGAGCTTGACACGCTCGATAAAGTCTTTGAACTCGTGGTCTTGCAAGTTGAAAGGAGGCGGGGCTTCCCGATGGAAGGGAAGCGACAGGAGTGGACACGAAGCGGGTCGAAGAAAGGCCCTGAAGTGCCCAAATTTGATTTGGGCAAAGTCCGAACTTTTTTCAAAGTTCAGAGCAAAACGCCTAGGATGCCTGTCTGGCATCAAGAGGTGCGCGCTTCGTATCAGCCGCCGTTTGTGTTCGCGTTCCGCTTAGTGCTCCTATAGGACAGAAGCGACTAACACACAAATTATAACAAACAAATTTCTATCTAGGCTCTGAATCTGGGTTTCTGTCGCCCCAGAGCACTTTTGGCGACACCGATCAGAGAGGCTCACTTACTCCGCGAGGCTGCCCACCGAGTCGGCAAGTGCTTGAAGTTGTCCCAAATCCAGTGTTTCAGCCCGCGCACCGGGGTCGATGCCGATGGCCTCCATAGCTAGGACAGCGCCCTCTTTAGACCCCACAACCCGCCCCACTACGGCCCGTAGGGTCTTCCTGCGAGCTTGAAAGAGGGCTTCGATCAAGCGGTCCGTGCCCTCCAACTTTTCGGGTGTGAGCCTGGTATCTTTGAGCTCCAAGCGCACCACCGCGCTCTCGACTTTGGGCGGTGGCCAAAACAAACCCGGCCCCACACGTCGCGCCAGACGTGCGTTATAGAGAAGGCCCAACTTCGCCGTTAGGCCACCCCATGCCGAGGTGCCTGGACTTGCGACGATACGCTCGGCGACCTCGGTCTGAATCAGCGCAGTCATCACGCGCGGCGGGTTGGGAAGACGCGAGAGCGACACCAAAATTGGGGAAGCGACCGAGTAGGGCAGGTTGCTGACCAGGTGCCAGTTACTATCCGCTGGAATGCGCTCGAGAATCTCGGGCGCGATTGCGCGTTTTTTGGCAAGTGCATCGGCACGGACAAGTTCAAGGGATCCACCGGGCGAGTCCGGCGCTAGGGGGTCGAGGAAGTCAGAGGCGATTCCAAACAGGCGTCGATCGATCTCGACACCAAGCAAGTTTGCACCGGCGCCAAGGAGTTGCACGCTCAGAAAACCACAGCCGACACCAATCTCAAGCACGAAGTCTCCCGGCTGCACTCCGGCGTCCGAGACGATTGCCGCAGCTGTGTTTTCGTCCAGCAAGAAGTTCTGACCAAAGCGCTTGGATGGATGGAATCCCTGGGCCGCAAGCGCTTCTTTGAAGCTCTTCCAGGGCGGCCGGCGAAAGGTCATGGTCGCGCCCCTTCGAGTAGGGACTTCAGACCAAGCGCCGATGCATCTTGGGCGACAAGCCTCTCTAGCAGCTCGATGACTGCTCCCTCACCCGTGGAGGCCCAGCGGGCGCCTATGGCCCGCAGCCGTTTTTGGGAGACAGCACTATTGCCGAGATCGTGGGCGATGCGAAGCAGATAGCCCTCGGCCTCGGCGACACAACGCATGCCCACTTCGCGCGAGCGGTGACCGCGAGTTAGGCTGATGGCGTAGAAGCTCAGCGGCGACTCGGCATCCCAAAACAAAGGGCGCTGGCGCGAGGTGAATGAGCCTCCCAGGGCCGAGAGATAAGGTGGCTCGCCCCCTAGATCCTCTAAGCCCACGCCCTCGCCAAATGGGTCGCCGATTCCGGGAACCCAGTCGGAAGTCCACTCCCAAAGATTGCCGATCTGGTCGTAAGTTCCAAACGGGCCGCGGCCGCCCTCGAACGTCCCCACCGGAAGCGGTCGCCCGAACTCTAGGCCCAATGTGTTCGCGACTGACTTCTGCCAGGTGTGCCCCCAAGGATAGCGGTGCCCCAGCCGGCCAGCGGCGATGTAGAGCCACTCGCCTACCGCGGGTAAGCGCATTCCTCGTGAGTGTGCGTACTCAATGGCTTCGGGAAAGCTTACGCAGGCGGGCCAGTTACCGGTCTCTTCCAAGCTGCCGCCGGCCCAGCCCTTTTCGCCGAGCCAGCCGCGCTCGGATGGTGCCTCTAGACCGGAGTTATCGAGGTCGGACCTGGTCACTTCAAAGCGGTCGACAAGGAGCGGGACGGATGTGCCCGCAGCGAAATCAGCCTTCAATAAAATACGACTGTTGACCTCGCCCGCAGGCACAAACGCCAGTCGCTCGAGCTCATGTAGCAGCCCCGCCTTCGCCTCGACCTGATCGCTGCAGCTCAGCGCACTTAGCGCGGCCAAAGCGAGGGCGCCCACCCCTTGCCAATGTCTTAGCGATTTGTTGCCCATAGGAGCGTTGTAGAGCGCCCATCAGCCCTAGCTGACGGGTGCTCAAAGAGGCCTGCTACTCGCCTTCGGTCGGATTCTCGATCACGAAGATCTCGACACGGCGGTTGGCACTTTTGCCCTCTGGAGATTCGTTAGAAGCAACCGGTAGACTAGAGCCAAGTCCCGCGATCGCCATTTTCAACTTGTCCAAGCCCCCTTTGGCAAAGAGTACGGTCGCCACTTCGAGGGCGCGGTCCGCAGACAGCTGAAGGTTCCCGTGCGGGTAGAGCTTGAGAGTGGCGGGTTTGGTGACCTTGTCACTGTCGCTGTGGCCGCGAATCCAAAGGCGCTCGTACGAGCCCGTTCCGATCGACTTGGCCATCTGCACAAGAAGTTCCTGGCCGTCGCTGGAGACCTGGGCCGAGCCCGAGGGGAACAGCACCGAAGCACTCATGCTGAAGCCGTAGCCACCCTCGATATCTAGCAAAGTCACCTCGTCTTTGCTGTATCCAGACCCAGCAAGTAGCTTTTGCAGCGACGCCAAGCGCTCGTCAATGTCAGCGGTGTAAGCAGCATCGATAACGCCCTCATGCATACCACCACTCTTGTCCATTGCCATCTTGAGAGAGGCATTTTCGCCTTGCAGTTGAGCGATATACTCGGCGTTGTCGTGGGCCGAACGCTGATACATCTGCGCCGTAGTGACGGCTTCATCGTACTTCTCTTGCGAGACGCACGAGGTGGCTGCAAGGCAGGCAAGGACAATTCCAAAAATGCGGTAGGAGCTCATGGGATGGGGCTTTGGGCTAAGTGCTAAGTGGAGATAGTGGCTGGGGCCCCCCCATCCTACGTATCCAAGGTGCCGGACGGAATGCAGATCCCTAGGATCTGCAAAGAGGGGAGAACAATTGCCAACGGACTGCAGAGCGCCCAAGTTATGTGGCTTCAGGATCGTGTGTAAGTGGTCCGCCCTATCCGCGTAGACCTTCCAGCATGCGGGTAAAAAGTGGAGAAAGAGACAACCAAGACGACCGCCGCACCAATCGGCCGACTTCGCCTT
>Ga0315322_10003287_pt1 | contig 12483 bp, 11 predicted proteins | sample M110021515metaG_FD_203461 | JGI IMG/M metagenome (GOLD analysis project Ga0315322, IMG submission 203461) | Ammonia-oxidizing marine archaeal communities from Monterey Bay, California, United States - M1 100m 21515 | ecosystem: Environmental > Aquatic > Marine > Intertidal zone | place: USA... | reverse complement strand
TTATTACCCGGGCCCATGCCAACGGCATCAAGATATTCGGAGCAACTCTTACACCCTATGAGGGAGCGGCCTACTATACCGCTGGCGGCGAGATGACTCGTCAGCAGGTAAATGATTTTATCCGCAACAGCGGAGAATTCGATGGCGTCATTGATTTCGAGAAAGCAGTGCAAGACCCTGAGAATCCGGCTCGCATTCTTCCTTCTTTTACTGAAGACAATTTACATCCCAATGATGAAGGTTATAAAGCTATGGCGGAAATCATTGACCTGAGTCTCTTTCAATAAATTCTTAAAGAGTAATTTGTGAAAATAGAACAACTGTCGCTGAATTTTAATGATTGAACCGATCAAGCGCGGCTTGCTTATCACGGGAGGAATTTTATCCCTAGCATTAGGGATTATCGGAGCTTTTCTCCCTCTGCTGCCCACTGTGCCACTGGTTCTGCTTTCGGCGTTCTGCTTTGCCCGTTCTTCAGAAAAACTGCATAGCTGGCTAATCTCGAACCGTTACTTCGGTCCGATCGTCAGGAACTTTGAATCGGGACGGGGAATCCCCCGGAGAATCAAGATCCGCGCAATAATCATGCTTTGGTTAAGCCTTGGGTTTTCTTGCTGGATTGTGAACCGGGAAATTCTTTGCGTGATGCTCGGTCTAATAGGCCTGGGAACTACAATCTATTTGTACCGCTTGCCCACCTATCAAGCTGATAATGGAACTGACTCAGCCAAACAAAGGACTGATTAAAAAGCACATAATGAGAGGGGATCTAGCGCGTTGACGGCCATATCCTGACTCGACTCACCACCTCTAGACTCACAGCAATCTTACGGCAACATCCTGACTTCCCGTTGTGGAAACGGGATTTCGATGCCATTGTCTTTCAGTGCTTTGTGTATCGCCATATTAGCCCTGTAGCGTACATCATAGAATTTTTCTGTTTTGGCCCAGACCCGAATACCGATATCGATAGAATTGTCGCCAAAGCCGTCAATACCGATCAACGCTTCCCGCTCGGTGCTAAGACCTTCCAGACTTGCGAGACCAGATTTTATTGCCGCTATGGCTACCTCGGGGTCACTGCTATAGGCAATACCCACAGACAACTCCAGAATAGTGTCCTCTTGGGAATTATTAATAATCTCGCCGATGATATGTTTATTGGGGATGGTAATCAGCTCACCGTCTTCATTGGTGAGCAGGGTATAGGCCAGATGGACTTCCTTCACCACACCGAATACACCCTGAACCCGGATAGTGTCACCAACAACAGAAATACGTGTGAATATAATGCTCAGTCCAGCACCGTAGTTAGATAACAGCCCCTGAACAGCCAAACCAGCACCGAGACCTAAAGCACCGATTGCAGCTACAAACGGAGTCACCTGCACTCCGAGCTTGGGAAGAACGATAAGTACAGCAGAGAAGATGATTGCTATGCGGGTACAACTGCCAAAAAAGCGGCTAAGGGTTACGTCCAGGTCTTTCTTCTCGCCGAGATTTTGAACTACATCTCCCAGACGGCGGCCCAGAAAGACACCAATAACCATAATTATGATGGCACCGATAATCTGGAAGCTGTAAGCCACAAGATAGGTCACAATCATGTTATAAATCTGTGTGACCTGTTCTAATTCCTGTTCCATATGCTCACTTCTCGATTTAGCTATTCATTATGCAAAGGCACTCTGCCATGCTGACCGCAGCAATCAAATATCTGGCACAATAAATAATGACAAATACTGAAAACGAAGATTCGGAACTGGATAAGCCGACTCGCATGCTGGCTAACAGGTTACAGAAAAACCTCCGCACCACAGGCAAATGGGCCAGACAGCAGGGAGTTAGTTGCTATCGGCTGTATGACAATGATTTACCCGAGTATGCGTTTGCCATCGACCTATACGGCAATCAGGTGCACATGGCCGAGTATCAGGCGCCGGCATCAATTCCCCAAGCTAAAGTGGAAAGCCGCCGCGAACAGGCAAGGCAGGCGGTTCAACATGTTCTCGAGGTACCCGCCGATGCAATCATTCTCAAGACCCGGGAACGACAGAAGGGCAAAAAGCAGTACCAGGTTCAGGGCCGCAGCCAGGATTTTTTCAAAGTTCGGGAAGGCCCGGCACGGTTGTGGATAAACCTCCATGACTATCTGGATACCGGTCTGTTTCTCGACCATCGAGCCATTCGTAGGTTTATATTCGAGAACGCCAAAGACAAATGCTTTCTCAATCTATTTTGCTACACAGCTACAGCCAGTGTGCATGCTGCTCTGGGTGGAGCTGAATCGAGCCTGAGCATAGACCTATCCAACACCTATTTGGACTGGGCGCGGAAAAACTACAGCCTTAATGGTCTGGGAGGACAATCCCATAGATTGAAACGCGGAGACTGCATTGAGTATTTACAGAATAACAAGGATAAGTTTGATCTGATCTTTCTCGACCCGCCAACCTTTTCAAATTCCAAACGTACCGATAACGTGCTGGACATTCAGAGAGACCATGTCACCCTTATTCGTAATGCGGCAGCAAAGCTCAACGATGGCGGCTTGCTGATTTTTTCCACCAATAAACGTAACTTCAAACTTGATGCTAAAGAATTGGCAGGGCTAAAAATGAAGGACTATACCAACGCTAGTCTGGACAAGGATTTCCAGCGTAGCAGGAAAATTCATCAAGCCTGGCTAATCTCTGTGGAATGAATCATGAACAGAGTTTGTCCAGAGACGCAAAAGGTCGCAAGACTTACCATCATGTCTTGCATCGGAACCATCCGGTGAAATACTATCCCCCGCTATGAAGAAATCTATTCCCTTGATTCTTATCTTGTCGATACTAATCTCTACTTTCTCAGGCGCAGCAATAGCTCAGGACAATCGACTGACTCTTGTCGGTAGCTGGGAAGGAAGCACTGCAATCGGTACCGATGAGATAACCATGGCTTTCACGTTTGCCGTTAGCAATGGTGAATACACCGCCACACTAATCAACACCAACATGGGTGTATACGGCATGCCGGTAGACATCATCGAAATCAATGGCTTGAACATGATCATGCGAATTGAACGTATTGATGTGGAATTTCTCGGCAGACTGCGCCTAAATGATGTCGGAGATACTGTACTTAGAATCGACGGCGACTGGTATCAGCGAAGCGAGATGACTCCAGTAGTGTTGTTGCCTGTTGCGCAACCGTCTCTGTAACTCTCTTAATTGAAAGGCGTTCTCAAATATAACGGCTAAGATTTCTGTTAGCCCTGCCCAGACGCTCCGCCAGCACTCGAACTATATAGGTATGTAAGGCCGAAGTAGACGCCGGAAACTTACTGGACATCTCTTCCAGTTTGTCCTTGTCCAGACGAAACAGCTGGGCATCCTGTTCTATTCTGACACTGGCAGTGCGGGCTTCTCCAGTATAAATTGCCATCTCGCCAAGAATTGCACCGGCCTTATACTTTCGCAGAATCTGTTCTTTCTGATTGGGCACATCCAGAACCACTACCACGGTACCTGAACCAACAAAATAAGGTGTTAATGTACCAATTCACGCTAATTCCCAGCCACACGCCCTGTAATCGAAAGTGTGATCCAGTGAAAGAATAAGTGCTGATAGCCTGTCCTTTGTATAAGTTGCTGATTTATACTGTTTGCTATTAGTTTTTGGGGCGGTACGGCAGTTGCGCGTGTTGCTGATCCACCATTTGAGAAAATATTCATGAGACAAATTTTCATCTTCTACTACCTGATTGTTGGCATCCAATTCGCCAACGCTACAACCATCCTCAGCATGGATATCGACGAGGTGGTTACGGATGCCGAATTTATATTCGAGGGTGAAGTGGTATTCAGTGAGACCCGACAAGACACTGGTAGCGGCATTATCCGCACCTATGTCACGTTTGCTATCAATGACGTACTCAAGGGAGACGAAATTGGTGACAGTGTCGAGCTCACATTCATGGGCGGCGCCTTCAATGGTGAAGTGGTTCAAGTAAGCGGCTTGAGGATTCCTGAAGACGGCGAACAGGGTATCTACTTTGTTGAATCACTAAATCGCAATCTTGTTAATCCACTTATTGGCTGGTCCCAGGGTCATTTCATTATCGTTGACGAGGACGGCGATCGCCGAATCTCTACAATAGACGAAAAGGCTGTTACTGATGTGCAATCTGTTGCCGCGATTCCACTGGCAATAAAGAAACCTGGAGGCACTATCGAAGGTGACAGCGATGTAGCTGCCGGAGTGGCTACTGATTCAAATCCGAATGGTCGTAGCCGCGCGCTTACCGTCCCTCAGTTCAAGGCTCAGATATTGGGCATTATCGAGCACTGATCCTTGACTCGTATTCCTTCAATTATCCTTCTGCTGTCTCTCATGCCGGCGGGCTACTCCTTCGAATTTTCGGGAAATTTCTGGGAATCCGGAACTGCAACTTTCCATATTGGTCTGGAGGGTGACTCTCCCACAGGTGGCCCATGGAAATCTGCTTTCAGTGAAGCCATGGACAGTTGGACCAATGCCACGGCTTTCCAATTCGTCGCCGTGGATGATTTTGTAGACCCCTGCATAGCCCGTGGCGATGGCTTATTCGGGGACGAAGTAACAGGAATAGATTTCACCGATACAATATGTGGTACAGCCTACGGAGAAAATGTATTAGCTGTAACACTAACTGCTGGCACATGTATCGGTACAGACCCGGACTGCCCTAGTTTTCATATCACTGACGCAGACATCGTTTTCAATAGCAATGAGAGCTGGGATGTATACACGGGTCCGTTGCGATTCAATAATACCATCGACTTTCGCAGAGTAGCCCTGCACGAATTGGGACATGCCCTGGGCCTCGATCACGAACAAACGAATCCGTCGATTATGCAAGCACTGGTGGACGACTCCGATACCTTGCAACAAGATGATATTATCGGCGCCAATTTTATCTATGGCGCAGAATCCACGCAGAGCACTGTGTACGGCATCGATGTCGTTCTGCCAACCGATGCCACAATAAGCGGACCCAGTAATGAGCTTCAGTTCGATGGAAGTCTGGAGAATACTGATGCACAATTCGACAGCAAGTTTATCGACATTTATCAATACACCTTTGAAAACGATAGCAGCATAGACATTCAGTTGGCTTCCAACGAATTCAACACTTTTCTTTATCTGGCCAGAATCTCGTCCACACAAGATCTGTTAGGCGAATGGGTGTTCACCGATGATAATTCCGACAGCGGCACCAATTCCCGTATTTTCGAAGACATTCAGGCTGGCACTTACTGGATTGGCGTGAGCAGCGGCAGCAATAATCAACAGGGGGATTATTCCGTTACCGTTAACTCTAGTGACAATGGCCCTGGCGGCAGCTTTACACGTGTTCCAAGCGGATTTGGTGTAGACGTGGAGATCAACCCAAACCCCAGTATATCCGGAGCCCTGAGCGGAGCGGATTTTATTTTCGAAGGCAAGTTTCTCGACTTGTATCAATTCGAGGTTATCAACCCGGTAAGCCTGCGCATCAATCTACGCTCAACAGAATTTGACAGTTTTATGATACTAGCTGATGTGTCCGGCGGCACGGTAGGTGGCCAGGTTTTTGTTCAGAATGACGATGTATCTTCACGTAACAGAGATTCACAAATTGAACGGCAATTACAGCCGGGAACTTACTGGATAGCAGCAACCAGTTTCGATTCGGACGAAACTGGCAACTACACAATTACTTCTACGGTTATTCTCCCCTGAACAGAAAAGGCTTTAATCGACAGCCATCTGCACAGTGGCTATACGCTTGGGCACCTGACCTACGGGAATTCGTGCGATAGTCTTCATTGTTTTGGTATCCACGGCGTAAGTGACATGATCTCCGGCGGCACCAATATATGCCCTGCTACCATCAGGAGTGAAAGTTACCCACTCAGGATGTTGCCCGACGAACACCCGGCCTATCTCTTCAAGGTCAGGCAGCGAGTGGATATAGGCGTGGCTATAGACCTTTGAGGTGGACCACAGGGTCTTGCCATCTGGCGACACGCCAAGGCCATGGGCAGGCGCGCCCTGCAGTCCGTCGAAATGAGCTTCTTCACCGGGAACTGCCGGGTGTTCGACGCGTGTTACCTCTTCACGACTGTCGAAATCAACTACAGCGAAACCATGAAAGCCGGACAGCTGAACGAAAATATTTTTGGTAGAGCCATCGGCATTGGTATTGAAGGTCATAGGCCTGATTCCCGAACTCAACTGCAGAGTCCAGGCAAGTTCATCAGTAGCGGTGTCAATTACGTTTATATAGCTGGTATGAACCGAACCACCTACCGCGTAACGGCTGTCCGGAGTGGTATATACATTATGAATCGCGCCCTCAGTCGCTATGGTCTTAACATTCTCCATCTTCTCTATATCGATTACATCGATCGCACCGGGCATTTCCATGATGGCCACATACACTTTCGATCCATCATTTGTAACCGCCACATTATTGGGTCGACCACTAACATGAATTCGGCGCTTCACTCTGAGGGTTCGTGCATCGACGATATCCAGCGAATGCATGGCTTCATTTGTAATATAAATCTGCGAACCGTCCGGTGAACCAACTACACCATGGGGGATTTCAATATCTGTAATTCGACCCACCACCTCATTAGTTACCGGATCAATGATATGGGAGTCATCCCCTGCCGCATTAGTCTGGATAATTCTCGTTACCGTGCCGCTGGGCTCTCGACGCTCTGTAGCTCCCGCCACCCAATCCGCCATGATCCGCCATTCCGGATCGTATTGACTGTGAAAGTGTTTGCCTCCCCCATGGAAGGGATCACCACCAGCTTCGACAGCAAGAGGGTGAGTGAGAAAGCGGCTCATCAAGGGGTCTTCACCAGGCAGCACCAGTGTGCTGGTGGACTCAAAATTCATTCTGGATTGTTCATCGGTCCAGAACATCTGCCCTTCCTGCAATGGCTGTAAACGCAAATTACTAGTGCGGTTATGGCACTGAACACATCGCACATTGCCTTCTCGCTTGGCAAGAAAAATCGGTTGCACTTCGTTCTTGAAATATTCGAAATCCAGTTCTGACTGCGCTGAAGCAGAACTAAAAGTTAGAAACAGGGAGGCCAGGGGCAAAAATAGAAAACCTATCGTTCCTATTTCCATTCCTATTTCCGTTCCTCTTACCTTGGTCTTAGCATTTATTGTTGGGTATTTGACAAAAGAAAAGCGTTTCATGATCACCGACCTCTTTTTTCTTTTAGTTTTTTAGGTTTTTTCTTTTAATTCTGGTGCTTGCAGTTTCAGGTTGTGCGTTATCAAGAACCTGCGGAGGCTGCTTCCCGGACAAAGCCAAAACAGCTTAGATTAAGTAATAGGATTTAGCAAAGCTAATCGAGGCTCAATCAGCGCAGAATCTGGCTTACTCCTGCCGCAGGCAAAGAGTCGCCGAATACCTTTAAATACACCCGTCCTTCTGCAAATGCCTGTCGGAATTGGGGAGACATGAACCAGGAACCGGATGATTGCTGCTGTTGCGGCCCCATCAGGTTGAGAATAAGCGGATCGCTTAGGCCCCGTCCCTCATCATCTATCATCAAGGTGAGCGCATGAATTTCAACTGAGGCTTGCGGGTTGCTAGTTACTTCATAGCCCAAGGTGTTGGCCAATTGGTCATATTGAAACTGCCCCCGCAATGAAACACCACCCTGATTGAAGGATGTTGCGAAACTAATGGGCTGCGGCGCCTCACCGTTCACAAGTGCAGGTGTGGCAGCGGGTGCCTGACGGCTATCCTTTGCCGATTCGTAGGGGGCAGCAATAGCCAACAAACGTTGATCCTGAAGAAACTCACCCAATAGCTCCATGCCCACCGGCAAGCCGTTTGTGGTGAATCCTGCAGGCATGGATAGTGCTGGCAGGCCGGAATTCGCGCTAATGTTGCAATTATTACCCGGCTGGTTCTCTCCGGCAAATACAGGTGTCTCTGCGATTGGAGGATAGACAATTGCATCTAAATTTTGCTCTGCAAACAGCTGTTCAATAGCCTGTCGCAAATCGCCCCGCCTGTCCCTCGCGAGCTGATAGGCATCTTCATTGAACACCGCATTACGACTTCTTTGCAAAGCCCCCTCCACCGCCTGATGGTGCAAGCCCAGATCTACAATATCTTCCAGACTCATGGCTTCTTCGTCAGAAAAATCCGCACTGTGAAATTCAGACAGATACTGGTTCAGATCCATGCGAAACTCATGACCAATCAAGCCTGACCCTGCTATTAGACTTGCCAACTCGGGAATTGCCACCTCCACAATTTCGACTCCCTGTCCCTCGTACCACTGCAGGGTTTCCTCAATAACCCGACGGGTCGCTGCTGAGGCCCTGTCAAAATAACTGTCCAGTTTGCCTAGTCGAAGTCCCTGCAGTTCTACAGAATCAAGATTGGCCAGAAAGTTCAGGGCAGCAGTATTCTGCATAATGTCGGTGGCATCATCACGGGAGTCATAACCGGAAACCACGTCCAGCACGATAGCAAGATCTTCCACACTACGCGCTAAAGGACCAGCAACGTCTTGAGTGTGAGACAGAGGCATGACACCATAAATACTGGATAGCCCCTTGCTGGGTCGCAGGCCGATCAGATTATTAAATCCCGAAGGGATGCGGATAGAACCGCAGGTGTCCGAGCCCATCCCAACCGCAGCAAAGCTTGCAGCGATAGCGGCACCTGTTCCACCGCTGGAACCACCGGGCACTCTTCTGGGGTCATAGGGGTTTCTGGTCTGGCCCAAAAGAGAACTAACGCTTGTAATGCCGTAGGCGTATTCGTGCAGATTACTCTTGGCAATAATTACTGCTCCGGCTTCAATCAGCTTATCTACCTGGGTAGCGTTATTACTGGGCACGAATCCGGCGAGTGCCACCGAGCCACCGGTGGTGGGCATATCATCGGTGTTGTAATTGTCCTTAATGATCATCGGTACGCCGTGCAGCAAACTACGAGGACCGCTATCTCGACGTTCTTCATCGAGAGCTGCCGCTATCTCGATGGCGCGGGGATTGATACGAATAATCGCATTCAGGGCGGGTCCGCTTTTATCAAATACTTCGATGCGTCGCAGATACTGTTCTACCAATTCAACCGAGTTAACACTGCCCTGCTCAAGTGCATTCTGAACATCCCTGATGCCTGCTTCAAATACGTTGAACCCCGATTGAGCCTGACTCAGTGGACTAAGCACGGCTAGACAAAACAGCAGTAGAATTTTCTGTTTCATTTTAAATATCCTCAATAATTTCAGAGCAGGATTTCACGGCAACGACTCAACGGTACGATTCACAAGAGTGCTTCACAAATGTAGGCAATAAAATAGTAAAGTAAGCAAATTCCCACTCCCCCACAATGCCTCAAAAATTGTTTATCATCCACCCCTGATACCTTTTATATATATTCCATAAGTACTCCCCATACACACTCAGGAAAGAAAACATGCCTCGCTACACAAAAGCCCTTCTCGCGCCACTATTTGCATTTCTTGCGCTAAACCTAAGCCTGCCAGCCACAGCGAATCTCGACCCCAAGCAACTTGACGACATTTATGATGCGCTTGGCTCGACCCAATTCGAAGGGTTTTCAGATTTCCTCGATGCTCTTGAAGAGTCATCCATCGCCTCTTCAGAGTTGCAAGACATTACCCGGGCCTACAGGGCCAAAGACGATCTTGGCGCGGAACAAAGCAATACGCTTTATCGTCTTCTGGGAATTTATACCCGGCTGCAGTATGGCGACCAGGCAATGGACACACTTAAACAGCTAGTAGCAATACCAACTTCGCAGATCAAAGGCGTGGCACAACATGAAAACTCCGCCTTTCATGAATTCGCCAATGTACTTGAAAGCATAGCCGATGACTTCGGTCTGACATTTCGTAATATCGATCAACGGGTGTATGAAATCACTATCGAGGGCAACTCGGATGAACTGGTGGGTTTTCACGCTCACGCCGATGTGGTGCCGGTGAATCCCGAGCTATGGGTATTGGAAGACGGCACGCGGCTGGACCCCTTCGAAGTAACAACCATCGGTAACCGCATGTATGGGCGGGGCACCGAAGACGACAAAAACGGCATCGTGGTTTCCATGTATGCCATGAAGGTAATCAGGGAAGAAGGATTGCCGCTACTGAGAAGTCTGCGCTTGCTGGTAGATACCACCGAAGAGACTTCATCCACTGCCATCCCATATTACTTCGAGAGCAATCCTACTCCCAATTTCAATATCGCACTGGACGGCAGTTATCCGGTGGTTATTGCGGAGAAGGGCTACGGCACAATCATGGCAAGCTTCCCTGTACGCCAAGGTTCGGGGGAAGGAGCTGAAATTCTCAGCATCACCGGCGGCCTGGCCACCAATCAGATACCTGCCGCTTCCGTTGCCCGCATTCAAACCAACAGGCCAGAGCAATTGGTGTCCATGCTAAACGAATACGGCTCGCTTTATAGAGCAGCCATTGGAGACAATTTCCATATCGATGGAACTGTGGAAGGTAATACCGTGGCACTGTCCGTGTTGGGTTTATCTGCCCACTCTTCAGAACCGGAAACCGGTATTAACCCGGTGTCTCGCATGCTGGGCTTTCTCAGCTATCTCAGTGATGAAGGAGTTTTTCAGAATAATCATATAAGCGATGCTGCCCAATATGCCGACGAGAACTGGGGACTAAGTTATCTTGGAGAAGCGCTGGCCATCGCCTATGCCGATGATTTTATGGGACCGCTAACCACCTCACTGACATTCATAGGTTTGGATGACGAACGCCTACGCCTCGCGGTAAACCTGCGCCTGCCAGTTGGCAGAGATCCTGATTCACTCATCGCGGAGATTACCGAGAAGCTCGATAGCTGGGTGGAAGAATCAAATATCGAGGTGTCATTCACTTACAGTGCGGGAGCACCGATGTACCGAAATCCGGAAGGTGCCTGGGTGAATGCTCTGCTGGATATCGCTACCGAGAATTTAGACATGTCACGGGAGTTTGGTTCTTCTGCGGGCGGAACTTCTATTCACGACCTGCCCAATGGAGTGCAGTTCGGCTTGGCTATGCCTAATCTTAAGTATACGGGGCACAATGCAAATGAATTTAAAACTGTGGATCAGTTTCTAATCGACTTGCAGATTATCACTGAAACTTTTGTCCGACTGGGCAGCATGTCTACTCTCTAATGCAAACCAACACAGCCTATTCAGGACTCAGTCGAAAGCTAATTAGATAGTCGCCACGATCCAGCACCAGCTGGTCGTGACCGCCTGCGACTACCGCAAGATATTGAACGCCATCAATCTCGTGATTCGTAAGTGTGGCCAATGGGGCAGCGGACAAATGGTATGGCCACAATTCCTTCCCTGTCTCACTGTCGAATATTCGCACCACGGTTTAGGCAGCAGCGCCGATAAACACCAGCACTCAATCATAGCTCCTCTAAAATAGGACAGCCGTTATCTGAGTTTAGTTACATTGATTTAACAAACCTGAACATCTGTACCGCGAATAGATCAACAAAAGAAAGAGGGAACCGTCATTTGACGTCCGAAGCCAAGCTTCAAAGCATAAAAATACCGGCAGGCATTCTTGCAGCGCGAATCTCGATCTCGATTAGCCAGCCATCAACTACCAGACCGGCAATCTGCACAAACGATCTTACGGGCTTCAATTCATTAATCTCGGAACCAAAGAATTTCTGGTAGCCACGATTAAAGCCTGCGAAATCCAGCTCACCATCGGGACCGGCAACAGCAAATGCCCGCACCTGCACGATATCTTCCAGTGACCATCCCTGAGACTCAAGAGTTTCCTGAAAGCTTTCGAAAGTATCAATGGTCTGCTGTTCCATATCACCCCAGCTGCCGTCTTCCATGGGGCTGGCACCGGAACCACTCAGATAAAGAGTTTCTGCTCCCGCCGGAATAAAGATATTATTGTAAAAATTTCTGCCCTCACCGGTGCGGACAATTTCCTGCGCACTGGCAATAGCTGTTACACCCAGAGCTGCGATTAACGAGATTATGGCAACTGGTTTTTTATAAGTGATCATGGTTTTTCTTTCCTCATTTTCTACAAGTAAATTCTATACGACTTAGAGGAAGACTAACCTTCCTGTAATTCTCTTTCAATTATGGGAGGCGCTTCCGGTAATTTGGCGTCTTCTCCAAGAAAACGACTGGTAAGCATGCCGGTTGTAATAGCACCATTAACGTTCAGCGCCGTTCGGGCCATATCAATAAGTGGCTCGATAGAAATTAGCAGAGCGGCAATTGTCACCGGAAACCCCATGGCTGGCAATACCACCAACGCGGCATTAGTAGCTCCGCCACCAACACCTGCAATTCCAAATGAACCAATGGCGATAATTAGCAACAGGCTAAGAATGAAATTAAAATCGATATCCACTCCCATGGTAGGAGCAACCATTACTGCCAGCATGGCCGGGTAG
>Ga0315322_10003277_pt1 | contig 12507 bp, 9 predicted proteins | sample M110021515metaG_FD_203461 | JGI IMG/M metagenome (GOLD analysis project Ga0315322, IMG submission 203461) | Ammonia-oxidizing marine archaeal communities from Monterey Bay, California, United States - M1 100m 21515 | ecosystem: Environmental > Aquatic > Marine > Intertidal zone | place: USA... | reverse complement strand
GGCGATACCGTGACCGCGGTCTCGACCGCCCTCGAAGTTTCTCCTGATGGCCTTGCGACTGTGGGTGACAAGCCGTTTTCCGGACTGGCATCCCGTGTCTACGACCTAGTCCGTCCCGAGCGAATGCATTTGCGATTCCGTTTTCGCGACGGACTCAAGGACGGCCCGGCGGATGGGTGGGACGCCGAACGCAATCGTATTTACGGCGCTCTTTACAAGAAGGGGGAGTTGGTGTCGGGATCGGAGTCCTGGAACGGGAAGGGAGACTTGGCTTCTTTTTTGGCCCTTGAATCGAGCGGTCTTAGGCAGGTTCACTTCCCTCCTTCCCCTCCCACCATGGAAGAGGGCCAAACCCATCTTTTGGGCACGAGCTCCAAAGGCTACGACGTACTGGCCTATCTTTTCGGCGGCCTTCAGGTAAATTTCAAAGCAGCACTCGTTTATATTCCACTGGTCTATGCGCTAGGCATCTCGATTGGTCTTCTGATGGGTTTTTTCGGCGGGGCTTTCGATTTGATCGTGCAGAGGCTAATCGAGATTCTATCCAACATCCCTTTCTTGTTCGTGGTCATGATCGCAAGCACCGCAATCCCCGAGGGGCTCAAGGAAACCGCAGGTCTTTGGATCATCATAGGGATTCTTCTTCTTTTTGGGTGGATGGGAATGACTTACCTAATGAGGACTGCGGCGCTCAAGGAAAAGGCCCGGGACTATATTGCTGCGAGCCGGGTCATTGGAGCTTCCACCCCGAGAATTCTCTTCCGCCACCTTCTTCCCAATTCGGTGGCGATTATCGTGACCCTCGTTCCTTTTTCCATTTCCAGTCTCGTGCTAGCCCTTACCTCCCTTGATTATCTTGGCTTTGGTCTACCGGCGAAATACGCAACCTGGGGACAACTTTTGCGCGACGGCTTGGAGAACCTCTCCGCCCCTTGGCTGGTAACCTCCGCCTTTCTTGTTTTGGTTGGCCTGCTCATTCTCATCACCTTCGTAGGCGAAGCCGTTCGGGAAGCTTTTGATCCTAAGAAATTCAGTTACTATCGTTGACCTCATGAAGCCCGCCGCCCTCAACCTGATCCTGCTTCTTGCCCTCTTTTTTGTACAAGGCTGTGCCCCTCCGGTGGAGGATGCTGCCTCGGAAGCGGATTTTGAAAAATGGTACCCGGAGTACAATCGTTACGTTCGGAACTGGCTGAACAAGCAGGTCGAGGATATCGGGACAGAAACAAAAAAATTGCAGGAGGAATTTTCCAGCACAAAAGACGACAGCTTCAAGAAGAAGTTGAAAAGCTCCCTGGTTGATCAGCAAAAATTACTCAAGCGAATGCAGTCCCGCCTTGAAATGGGGGATTACTTCCAGTTCAAGGGCAAGGATGAGCTTCCCGAAGGCCTTTCGTGGGAAGATGGTTCGGAGCAACCTGAAATAGGGGATCCGTCTGCACGCAAGGGTGGGGCCTTTCGTTATTTCATTTCGTCTTTCCCTCCGACTATCCGACCCTTTGGTCCCAACGCCAATAATTCCTTCCGAGGGGAGTTGTATGACAATGTGGAAATATCTCTTGTGGAATTGCACCCGGAGACGGGAAGAATAATTCCCGGAGTCGCCAAAGAATGGGCGGTCGGCAAAGATGGCCGGACTGTTTTCTTCCGGCTCGACCCGGAAGCCAAGTACAATGACGGTGTTTCCGTCAAACCCGTTGATTTCATGTGGTGGGTTTATATTCGCGCTTCCGACAACGTCGTCGCGCCCTGGTTCAAGCAATACATTCGTGAGCAATTCGCCCAATTTTCAGTTTATGGGGAGGAATTCATTGCCATATCTCTTCCCGAACCCAAGCCCAAGCTCGCCTATTTTGCCAGCCTTCCGCCTTCGGCCCCGCATTTCTACAAACAATACGGCCCAGATTACAAGGAACGTTACCAGTGGCGAGTCCCACCTACTACCGCCGCTTACACGGTCAAGCCCGAGGATCTCGTCAAGGGTGTCTCGATCACCCTGAGTCGGGTGGAGGATTGGTGGGCCGCGGACAAGAAATTTTACCGTTACCGTTACAATGCGGACCGCATCCGTTACACCGTGGTGAGAGACCGTTCCAAAGCGTGGGAACTTTTCCGAGCTGGAGAGATCGATTATTTTCCCATCACTTTGCCCGAGTATTGGTATGAGAAATCAGAAATGCCTCCCGTCTTCGATGGCTTCGTCGAGCGTTACACTTGGTACAATCAGTTCCCGCGGATTCCCTGGTCTCTTTACCTCAATTCCGCCAAGTCTCCTTTGGATGATCACGACGTCCGCCTCGGCATAGGTCACGCTACGAACTGGCAGAAGGTGATCGACGTGGTTTTTCGAGGGGATGCCTCCCGACTTCCCGGTTGGACAAAAGGCTATGGACGCTTTGATAACCCCGATATTACGGCCCGCCCTTTTTCCATCGGCAAGGCCCGTGAATATTTCGCCAAGGCCGGGTATGTAAAGGAGGATGAAAACGGTATTTTGATGAAAGAAAACGGGGAGCGACTCGAAGTGGCCCTAACCTTCTCCAACATTCCCGTTCGGGCTAAGATGATGGGCATCCTTAAGGAGGAGGCCCTCAAGGCTGGACTTAAGTTCATTCTCGATGGTCTCGACCATACGGTTGTGTATAAGAAGGAGATGCAGAAGAACCACCAAGCCGTCTTTTCCGCTTGGGGATTTCAACCTCCTTACCCACGCTACTACGAATATTTTCACTCGAGTAACGCCTATGACGACAAGGGCAATCTCAAGCACAACACCAACAACGTTTTCTCTTTTGCTGATGAGCGCATGGACCAGCTTGCTGTGGCTTTCCGCAATGCCCGCACGGAGGACGAGTTGGAGGAATACGCCCATGAAATGCAGCGCATCATCCATGACTCCGGTGTCTATGTGACCGGCTATATGACGGAGTTCTCAAGGGTTGGGTGCTGGCGTTGGGTGCGGTGGCCGGATTCAGAGTTCACCGAGTTTTGCCCACCGCGGACTTACGTCCCTTTTGAGAGTTACGTATACTGGATAGACGAGGGGATCAAGAAAGAGACCGAAGAAGCGAGGAGATCCGGGAAGAAATTCCCCGAGGTACAAGCGGTCAAACAGAGATACCGCATCGCATCCAAGACGAAGGAGCAAGCCGGTGAGTAATCTGTTGGAAATCGAGAACCTTGAGTCGGGCTTCGATACGGAGCGCGGACTAGTGATGGCGGTCGACGGCATATCCTTCGAGTTGGAGAAGGGTCGCACTTTGGGAATCGTGGGTGAGTCAGGATGCGGCAAGACGGTAACAGCCATGTCCATCGTCGACCTTTTGCCCAAGCCTGCCGGCAGAGTTCGTGGAGGCAGCATACGTTTCATGGACCGCGAATTACGCGATGCCGAACCCGAGGTAATGTACGACGTGCGGGGTAACGACGTGGGGGTGATATTTCAAGAACCCATGGCTGCCTTGAATCCAGTCCAGCGAGTGGGTAGGCAAATCATCGAGTCTCTTCTCCTTCATCGTGATTTAACCAAAACGGAGGCTCTTCGGAAGGCCGTCGAATTATTGGATGCGGTAGGTATTCCTTCCCCCGACATGCGTATCTCCGACTATCCTCACCAGCTCTCCGGGGGCATGCGTCAACGCGTTATGATCGCGATCGCCCTATGCTGCAACCCGGACCTGCTTATCGCAGACGAACCCACTACGGCCCTCGACGTAACGGTGCAGGCGCAAATACTCGACCTTATGTCGGAAATGCAAAAAGAACGCGGCATGGCGACTTTGCTCATCACTCATGATCTCGGGGTCATTGCCGAGCAGTGCGACGAGGTAGTCGTCATGTATGCAGGCAGGATCGTGGAACGGGCTCCCGTGAAGGAGTTGTTCGCCGAACCAAGGCACGCTTACACCAAAGGCCTTCTGTCTTCGATTCCGCGGTTGAGCAACGAGCGCAAAAGCGAACTTCGCACCATCCCCGGTCAAGTAGCCTCTATTCAGGATTTCGTTTCCGGTTGCCGGTTCTGCCAGCGAATGGGTCGCGACGTCGACAGCCTTACCGAGCGCCCCGCCTATGAGGAAATCGGAGGTGGTCGTTTTCTCGAAACCTGTCCCGAATGTACCTAAAAAATGAGTGAACTAGCATCACCCAAAAATGAAATTCTCAAAGTGGAAGGCTTGAAGATGCATTTCCCGGTTCGAGGTGGAGTGCTTTACCGGCAGACCGCTTCCGTCAAAGCCGTCGACGGAGTGGATTTGGTCATAAGCAAGGGCGAAACGCTCGGTCTGGTGGGCGAATCCGGTTGCGGAAAATCGACACTAGGAAAGTGTATCGTGCGACTTCTCGATCCCACGGACGGAAGAGTCGCCTTCAAGGGGAGGGAGCTTACCGGCTTGTCGCAATCGGCCCTCCGTCCCATCCGGCAGGACTTCCAAATGGTTTTTCAGGATCCGGCCGAATCTCTCGATGCCCGCATGTCGGTGGGAGAGCTCATATCGGAACCCCTGGTCATTCAGGGAATCGGAACCCGGCCGGAAAGGACGCGGCGGGTGGAGGAGTTGCTCGATTTGGTTGGACTTCCCAAAACCGCTGCCCAAAAATTTTCCTTTGAGTTTTCAGGTGGTCAGCGTCAGCGCATTGGAATTGCCCGTGCCCTTGCGGTCAACCCCGACTTATTGGTTCTGGACGAACCGGTATCGGCTCTGGATGTCTCGGTCCAAAGCCAAGTACTCAACCTCCTCATGGATTTGCAAAAGGAATTGGGGTTGAGTTATCTTTTCATTGCCCATGACCTAGCCGTGGTGAAACACGTTTCCGACGTGATTGCCGTCATGTACTTGGGCAAAATCGTGGAGATCGCTCCCGCGGAGGAACTTTACGCGAACCCCATGCATGCTTACACGAAGGCCTTGATTTCCGCGATCCCGGTTCCCGATCCGAGTGTTGATAGAAAGAGAGTCGTCATTCCTGGAGAAGTGCCTTCACCGATTAATCCGCCGCCCGGGTGCGCTTTCGGACACCGGGTAAAGGCCGATCATTACGAGGCGACAATCGATACGGTATTGGAACTCAAGGAGGTTGCAACCGACCATCTTGTTATGGATTGCCCGTGTTGCGTGAACAAGCAACAAGAGTAAGCGGATAAAAATAGGCGTTGGAAAAAAGACTTGCGAGAAGAGCAATCAGCAGCTTTTATTACGCCCCTCACTGCCCTTGATTACAATGAATCAAAAGTTCGACTTTATGAAGTTTGCCAGTTTATTTTGCTTGGCATGCTTTGCAATTAGTTCTGTTTTCGGTCAAAACCCCGCAGACATGCCCCTTCGACAGGTCATTTCGGAGGCCCAGACCATGATAGGCAAAGGAGATTTTGCCGGAGCTTCACCCTTTTTGGACGAATTGGAGGTTCGCTTTGAGGATGAAAAAGACCCGGCTGTGGAAAAGATACTTCAGCAATTTGGTTTTGTTCGGGGAATTGGTTATCTGCAAAGCTTCGGCAAGACTGGAAACCAGGATTTTCTCGGTAAGGCCGCTAGTGCCTTTGGTTTTTTCGCGGAAAAATTTCCCAACGACCCCAAAGCCGTCATGGCCATGCAGAGGAGAACTGATTGCCTGAGGGCTCTCCACGAATGGAAGGAAGCCGCTCGCGTCATTGAAACCTTGCTTGATCCTAGCAAGCCCTACAAAAAGCAAATTCTCAAAAGGAGTGAGTTGCTGAATCTTTATTTTGGCCGAGCTCAGTGCTATCACATCGTACAGGATTGGGTCAAGGGGGAGCCCTCTTTCAGGGATTTGCTGAAGTTCGCCGACTTGGCTAAGGACGAGGATCGTTCTGCTTACGCGGTTTCCTGTCTGACTGAGATGTTTGTTGTAACAAAGAGGATTGATGAGGTCTTTCCTCTATTGCCTCGCCTATCGGGAGATACTCCAGCACGTTACGATTTGAGGCTTAATGTCAACCTGATGCAAGGTGCTTCTCAACTTAAGGATGCGGGTGAGCCTGTTAAGGCCTCTTTGTTCTACGCTTTAACAATGACGACCGAAGAGATAGCGGCCTTCTACACTGACAGGGAGAAACGTCTACAAACGGAGGTTTCCCAAATCGAACAATTTTTAGCTCTCAAAGCTTCGGTATTACCTAAAAGACGACTCAGTATCCTCAAGGACAAATCCAATGCCTTGTCCATGAAGTTGACCAACGCAAAAGGTCAGTTGGCATTGGTGAAGAAAACCCCTTCATTCACTACTACCTTACGTTGGAGAAAGGCGGAGAACTTTCAGGAAACCAAACGAGATTGGGAATCATTTTGGGCTTTCTATTGGCTCTACCAAGACTTTCCTAAGCATAAAAGCGTGGAGAGTTTTATTTACGCGGCCTTTGCCTCTGCTAACACGGTTAAGCATCGTCAAAAATCGATCGAACTTGGTGAAGAGTATTTGAAAAACGAGAAATGGATGCAGTTCAGGCCTGATGTCACTTTCATCATGGCTAATGCCTATCGCTTGGAAGCCGATAACCAACTTAAGGTAGCTGTCGCTTTGCAAAATGCAGTATCCACTTCCGAAAGGAACAGAGCGGAGACAGCCAAGCAAAAATCGAACGATTATTACAACAGGTTCTTTGATCTTTGTGACAATTACCTCGCATTAGCTCATCAATCTGGGGCAAAAGAGGAGGACAAGAAATACGCCAAGGACTTCGTTAACATGATGGGCTCGGTTTATTTCAAATTAAAGAGATACGGAGATTTACTCGAAAAGTTTGCCGGTTATGAAAACGGAGTGATGAACAAGTCCAAAGGCTATGTGAACCTCCCGAACTTCCGGGATAGTCCGGCTATGCCGAGTGCTCACTATATGAGTGGTCTCGCCCTGCTTGCTACTGGTAAATTCAAGGAGGCTAAGCCCTTGTTGGCTCCTGTTGTTGGAGTATCTGTGCAAGGCTTGCCCTTGGAAGACCCGAACCTTGTAGAGGAAGTTGATTCTGGTCCGGATAGCGATCAGCCTACTCAAGATGCCAATGAAACGGAATAAATCGGTTCTTTTTAATTGGTTGTTATTGGCTCTTTCCTGCCTTTTCTTTTGGGCATGCGGTGGAGACGAGACTCCCTTGCCAGAGGATAAGGCTGATGCATCCCCCGAAGAACAAAAGCCCGTAGAAGAAGAGCCCGAAGAAGGACTTCCTGAACCCGAATCAGTTGTAATCCCCGACCCCAATGGAATTTATCTTCCGACTGGAGAAAAGTATCCGAAAGGACGAAAAACCAATGTTTACACCAATGGAGAAGGCTTTTTCATGTGGTTCAACGGGTCAATTTGGAAGATTACCGACAAAGTCGGAGGGGGTAGAACGGTTAGCACCGGAGAAGCAAACATTAACGACAAATGGACCAAAAATGGCCAAGCCAGTCATTACCCGGACAAGTCGAGTGAGAAGGACGCTCTTTTTCGATTGGCCGTCGCTTTCCAAGGTGCTCAGGACGACAACCCGAACGCCATTCGTTTATTCGAGCAATTCGTTCGGGATTACCCAGACGACAAAGAGATTCCGGCGGCCTACCTCAGCTTGGGTGACCTCGCCATTAGTGAGGTCAAGCAAGACGAGCAGCCAACTTATAAGCAAATTTCCAAAGCACGAGAGAGCTATAAACTCGTAAGGGAAAAGACTGAGGATATGCGACTCATCACCGATGCTACCTTCAACGAGGGTGGTTTATTGGAAAGGATTGCGACGAACCCCGACGGTCTGGTCAATCAATACCTGACTTTTGACAAGAATGGAAATGATGCTTTGGAAACAGCGGAATTCGTTGCAGCCAAGATTCAGACTGACCGCCCCTTTTCCGATTTTGACTTGAATCAGGATAAATCGATAGATTACGGCGAATTATTCGAGTTGGCTACCCTTCTATGTTATGCGCAGGTAGAGGCACTCTACAGAGAGTACAATGAAAAACATTCCGATTCCGAAGGAGCACGTGTTTCGCAAGCGACAGAAAAAATCGGCTTTGCTTGTGAAAAGCAAGGTCGACCCTCTGAGATGCTCAAGATGTATTACGCTGACATCAAGAAATTTGGGAATGACCCAAACAATGTAGGCGTAGATGGTATCCTGAAAAAATATTCCTCAAAGTTCAAGGAATACGATGATTTGTATGGAAAGACTCTTGATCTACTTGAAAAACTGCAAACACCTGCCCAAGCTGTTACTTTTAGCCACAGGGACCGCAAGGGCGTAGAGGAAACCATTTCGGGTACCGTGGAAGAGATTCTTAAGGACAGAAAAAAGCTGCTGCCTTTCCTTTCATCGCAATACCATGGAATGGATCCGGAAATTTACACCGAGGTAACCAAATTTAAGTCTGCCATTTTCGTTAATGAAGATTATGCATCCAAGTTCCGAGGCTACTTAAAAAAATACAAAATACTTCGGACAAATTTCCCCGAGAATCTTTCCCCGAAGACTGCTTTCATAACTCTTTTCGAAGAGGCCGTTGCTGATAGAAGTCGAGCCTTGGAGCTTCGCATGCGGGCCGCTCTCGATAGAGCTGGCTCCAAAGCTACTGGTAACTACAACCCACAAAGAATTGATTTCCCCGTAGCGAGCCCTGGAGTTCTCGTATGGATGGCTGAAAAGTTGATAGCTCAGAACGCCACTGCTGATGCCATCGCCGCGATGGAGCGGCTTACACAGGTCTTCGGCGATACCGGAGGCGAATTTCTTTTCGATGCCCATTACATGCTCGGTCAAGCCAGGCAAAAAGAGAGAAACTTTGCTAAGGCTGCTGGCCATTATGAGTCGGCCCTCGCCAATTCGTGGGGCCACGAAAAGGGCAACGACGCCCGTATTAGGAAAGGACAGAGTCTCTTTGAAGTGGGGAAAGCCACCAAAGACGATTCTGCCTTGGATCGAGCTTACGCCTCCTTTAGCGAAGTAAGAAGCGATTCTGATAGCCCTTTGGAAGAGCGGGCTCAATCCTCTTACATGATGGGCGAGTGTAAAAAAGCTTTAAAGCAATACCCCGATGCAGCCTTCCTTTATCTTGAAACGACCTTGAGCTTTCCAAGCGCGGTTGACTGGGTCCCGAAAGCTTATGATCAAGCAATTAGCTGTTACGAATCATTAAACCAAGTTGATCAAATCGGCAATGTGAACAAGCAGTTCGTGGCGTGGCAAAGGAAATTTCTCAAATGATCAAGTACCTTCTCTCTTTCCTTTTTCTGTTGGCGGCCTTTTCACATGGTCAAAACAAGACACCAGACTATTTCAAGGTTCATCAGGGAGCTTTGCCTGTAAAAGTCTATTATGGAACTAAGCCCAGGAACATGAGCTTGCTTGGCATCGATGGGTCTAAGGGAATCATTTATGCCAAGCTCGAGGGAGCAGGGCAATTACAGTTGGAACTTCGAGGCTTGAAGAAGCAGAATATTTCACGTTTTGAATTCGCCTGGAACAATGATACAAAAAAGGCGCTTAGTTACCTTTCAAATGAGCAATACGACCCGAGGATTCTTCCTGGTCTTAGGCCTGTCATATATAGGGTCATGCTGTTTCTTGAAATTCCGCAGGAATTTTTCCCCGTTCATGACTTTTGTCTTACTTATGTTCAAGCCTTGGTTGCGATGGAGCAGTTCGATGAGGCATTCTACATATTGTCCCGTATAAACCTTACCAAGTTGGATGAATTTGGATACCGTGAATTCTCCGAGGAGGCCCTGAACTTAGCTGGGAAAATGATTGCGGCTAATGCAAAATCTGCAAAATCCGCTCGGGCTCTTTTGCAAAAAGTGAGTATTAGGGACAATTCGGGAGACCATGCGTCCTATCTTAAACTTGCGGACTCATTACGTGCTCAAGGCCTCTACAACGATGCCATTTCAGAGTACTCGAGGTTGACTCCGATCGTGCTTAAATCGCCCAACAGTCCCCACAAAGATATTCTGAGGATTTGGCCGATTTACTGTTATGTCAAATTGTATGAACAGTACTCTAAAGCCGCGGCAAAAGATAAACGCTACGCGGCATACGCATCCAAATATTTTAATACAGCATTACAGACGCTTAAAAAAATAGATGAGAAGCCCCCGCCTAGACAATCTGGTGAGTACTCTCTTTACAAGTTGGTACGTGCTTTAGTTCGAGTTCAGTATGCAAGAAGATCAGAAGCACGTGGGGACGAATTCAAGGCGGCGGACGAATATCGCCAATCGGTCCTTGAGGTAACCGAGGGAATCATATCGGCTCGAGTTGGATTGGACTGGTTGCCAGAATCCCTCATGATGGCAGGAGACGCGTATGAAAAGCTCAAGCTTAACGAAGCCGCGAGAAATGTTTACAAGCAAGTTAATATTTTCTACAAATCTACCAAATGGGAAAGCCTAAGTGAAAAAAAGCTCAACGCTCTTCCCCCCCCCGCATAAAACTTTAATCCTTGGTTGACCCGCTTCCCGCACATGGCAATCATAGCCAAAAATCCACAATTATCATTATGAACAAAGGTTACATCCGTTTACTTTTCATTTTCACACTTGCCTTCATTGTGCTTTGTCCAGACCTACTGGTGACAGCTGCTCAAGCTCAAACCACCAAAAGTTTCGGTACTCAATTGATGGAATCGTTGGGTTGGACTTTCCTAATCCCTTTTGCTATTCTTACTCTCGGAGGAATCACCTTGATCATTTACAATGGTATCGCGATCCGCAAAGGGGCTTTTGTCAAAGCCGATGTCGTACAACCGATCATGCAAGAACTTCAGAATCTCAATATCGACGGAGCAATCGCCCTTTGTGAACAATACAAGCTTCCCGTTACCTCCGTAATGAAGGGTGGTCTGGTGCGCATTCAGGATGACGAATTAGACATCGAGTCAATTGAAAAAGGCCTGGAAGAAACATCTGGTCTCGAGCTCGCTAAACCTTTTACTTGGATCAATTTGCTTAACACCATAGGATCAATTGCTCCCATGATCGGACTGCTCGGAACAGTGGTCGGTATGATTGGAGCCTTTACCGTTCTCCAGGACTCAGGAATGGGAGGAGAGTCCAGTCAAAAGATGGCGGGTAACATTGGTAGTGCTCTTTGGACAACCGCATCTGGACTAGTTGTGGCCATCCCAACCCTGATCGCCTACTTCATTTATAAAACTAAGTTTGGAACTATTGTGGCAGAAGTGAACCGCGTTGCTGGCGAAATGGTTTTTACCTTAGTACGAGCCGCTCGAGGAGGTTTTGATGGTGGTGAAGAAGGGGAGTATTATGAAGAGGCTGCTGTTCCTGGAGTTCCTGCCCCTGATGCCCCCCCCATGCCTCCTGCTTGATTCAACCTCGGCTCTGTCCCATAGAATTTAAGCTTAGGCCCCCCCGAAGATAATGAAAGGTTTCAAACCACCGGAGACAAACGATGCTCCCGATCTTACCCCAATGATCGATGTGGTCTTTCTCTTGATTGTCTTCTTTATGGTCGTGGCTCAGAGAATGTCCGAACAGTACATTGAGCTCTCCGCCCTAGCTGTCGCTGGAAATTCGGCCGTCAAGGAACAGCCTCCCCCTCGGACAATCATAAGTATAGATGAGACGCCTGAAGGGCAAAAGTACTACTGGGGAGAGGCTGAAATTGATCTTTCTCAGGTTGGAACTGTGGTAAAAAAGAATCCAGAATGGAAAGTTTTCCTGCGTGTTCACCCAAAGGTAACCCATGCGGTGGTTCAAGATGTAATGAAGGAAGTTGGCAATGCAGGTCAAGCCGACATCATTTTCGGAACATGGCAAGTTGCTGTGGGCCCACCATCGTAAGAATCGAAGATTGCAAAAATGGAAACTCTAAAGAAAATTTTAGCTGATGAGGATACGGTAGATCTGACTCCGATGATCGATGTTACCTTTCTCCTGCTTATTTATTTTATGGTTACGACTATGCTCAAGCAACCTGAAGCGGAGCTATCCATCCAGTTGCCAGGTAAGCCCCAAAGCAGCGACCTTAAGCCAATGGAAATGTGCAAAGTCAAAATTGGAGACTTTGGGGAAGTTTATGTAAACGGATCTGAAATTGAGGATGGTACAGATCTCAATATGCCCGACTTAGTTGGAAACCTTAAGCAGCAAAAGAGCATGCGTGATCAGTTGATCAGTTCTGGTACCAGATCAAAGGCTGAAGCCGAGCTTAAAGTCCAGATTGATTCTTCGGGTATTGCTGAGCACCAGGCAGCCATAAGTGTCCTTAATGCATGCTCTGAAGCAGGCGTCAATAAGGTTACATTTGGCTTCTAGAAAATCCTAAGCTTTTACACTAGTCATGTCATCGGTCGTTACAAAATTTCTTCACACTCGAATGCGGGTCAATGATTTGGACCGTACCGTTGATTTTTACACCAAAGTATTCGGTTTGGAGGTTTCCCGTCGCCACGAATCGCCCCGGGGTTCTAAACTTGTTTTTCTTTCCGTGCCCAATAGCGAAGAAGAAATTGAAATCACTTACTTCCCTGGTTCTGGGAATGTCGAAGTTCAAGAGGATCT
>Ga0315322_10003274_pt1 | contig 12512 bp, 11 predicted proteins | sample M110021515metaG_FD_203461 | JGI IMG/M metagenome (GOLD analysis project Ga0315322, IMG submission 203461) | Ammonia-oxidizing marine archaeal communities from Monterey Bay, California, United States - M1 100m 21515 | ecosystem: Environmental > Aquatic > Marine > Intertidal zone | place: USA... | reverse complement strand
AACGGTCTTTGGTTTGTGTGAAAATGTTTATTGAGCATTATTGCGTAAGAGAATATCGCTCCATGGAATTCAGTTATGATTTATAACAATGTATTGCTCACGGTTAATCGTGAAGAAGATGTAGAACAAGTAGGTGAGTTATTGGCTGAACAAGCAAGACGGTCAAGCGAAGAGCCAGGCTGTGTTCGATTCGAGGTTTATCATTCTCAAGCGGACAGATTACATTTTCTGTTAGTAGAGCAATGGCAGACTCAGCAGGATCTCGATCTCCACAAGCAGGCAAAGGCTTTTACGGAGCTCTATATACCAAAGGTTATTCCTCTGGTGAGCAGGGTTCCCCATCCTTCTGGTTTGTTGTGGCCGAAAGACTAGTCAGCTTTGGAGCAGACAGGAACAAGATGAAATTAGCGAAAAAATTGGACAAGTTGGGTACGGAAACAGCCTTCGCCGTTTCGGCTGCCGCTGCAGCTTGGGGGGCAAAGGGCAATAAAATATTCCCCTTTCACCTCGGCGATATAAATATACCCACACCACAAAATATTGTTGAGGCAACTGAAAAGGCGATTGTCGACGGTTTCACTGGCTATTGTCCCGGAGCAGGCATTTCCGAGCTACGCGCTGCCATCGCCCGGGATGTGAGCGCCAAGAGGGGTTTGAGTGCTTCTAAGGAATATGATGAAAACAATGTTTCCATTCAGCCCGGAGGCAAGCCGGTAATATCCAAATTTCTGGCCTCAGTGATGAATCCGGGAGATGAGGTTCTCTATCCAAATCCCGGTTATCCTATTTACGAATCCCAGATCGAATACCAGGGCGGTATTGCAGTTCCCTATGGCTATATTGAAACCGCTAGCGGGTTTGATCTGGATATGGAAGCAATATCTGATGCTATTACTCCTAAAACCAGAGTGCTTATTTACAATAATTTTCAGAATCCCAATGGAGCGCAATCGTCGCAGCAAGAAATGCAACAATTGGCAAAGCTGGCCATTGAAAACGATTTATGGGTTTTAAGTGACGAGGCTTACTTCGAGATACAATACTCAGGAACACCGGAATCTATTGTCAGCATCGAGGGTATGAAAGAGAGAAGTGTGATTCTCTATACCTGCTCCAAGCGATTCGCCATGACTGGTTGGCGCTTGGGTGCCGCCATCGGACCGCAAAATGTAATCGATGTAATTAGCAAGATGAACACCAACATCGAATCCTGCACTACGCATTTTATTCAGCGGGGTATGATAGAGGCGATTGAAGGAGACAGTTCCGGTCCGGATGCAATAATCGACGAACTACGAAAACGAAGAGATGCTGCAGTCGCCGGTCTTAATGCAATCGAGGGTATATCTATTGCAGCACCGCTCAGTACCTTTTATCTGTTCCCTAAAGTAAGTGATATTATTAAACGTAAAGGCTTCGATAGTGTAAACCAGTTAATGGATGAGGCTCTAACAGAAACCAGTGTTTCTTTTTGCACACGAAACCATTTTGGTCGACCATCGGCCGATGAGAAAGATTTCTATGTCAGGTTCGCCTATTCGGGAATTGATATTGCGGATATAGAAGAAGGTATGGGAAGGTTGAAAACCTATTTTGAAAACTAAAAAGGAAAAACAATGAAAATGCCAGGAATGAAAGAAATAGCACTACTACTTATAACAAGCTTTGGCTTTGCCGGAGCGGTAAGCGCGCAGAATACGCCTCCCCCCTGCGGCCCGGCTGGAGATCTGTCGGCAGATTTGAGCGCAAATGTTGCCGATGATTCCCGCTGTTTTGAGCTGCGCATGTACACCGCAGAGCCTGAGGAAAACGGGGTGGGTGGAATTAATAACCTTCACCAGAGATTTCGCGAGCAAGAAATAGCGATCTTCGAAAGGCTGGGAGCGCAAGTGATAGCGGTGTGGCAGCGTCTGGATGATCCTAATACCCTGGTGTGGATGCTGGCTTACAAAGATCGGGCCCACAGGCAGGAAGTATGGGACGCTTTCCGCACAGATCCGCAGTGGCTGGCCTTGCTGGAAAAGTACCCGGTACCGATCTCCGCAGAGGTTTATATGATGAGCGCTACTGACTATTCGAATAACAAATAGAAATCTTTTGATCTCCTGCTAAAAGAGGAATATCCTGCCCAAATCGTGCTGAAAATATAGAATAATAACGAGGGGAACGACGATGAGCAGGAACGGAGAACTAAATAGAAGAGCTTTTCTAAAAAACGCGGGAATCACCGCTATTGCAGGAGCTGCTGGTACTTTGTCCAGCACTGCAGTGCAGGCAGCTCCCGCGCCGCACGCAAGAATGAGTGGCGGTAAATATGACTTCGATACGGTCTATAACCGGGTAGGGTCAAACTGCTCACGCTGGGACGGTGCCGCTGCCCCTTACCCCGAAGGCGTATTCAAATACGGTATGGGCGTGGCCTCACAGGATTTCGAGTGCGCACCATGTATAACCGAAGCGCTTCATGAGCGTGTCAATCACCACAATTGGGGCTATATGGCTGGAGCCCAAACCGACACATTAAAAGAGGCCATAATTCAGTGGAAAGGCGAGCGTAATAGCCTGGATCTGTATCCCGGCAGTATTACCGTATCTGATGGTGTCTATGCCGGCATGATCGCCGCAATGCGTGCATTCTCTCCCCCGGGCAGTAAGGCTTTGATAATGACTCCTGCCTATTCGGGTTTTTATTCCATGGCGAGAGGGGCCAATATCGGCACTGTAGATAGCCAGATGAAGATCGTGAACGGCCGCTATGAGCCTGATTGGGCTGATCTGGAATCCAAGATGACTTCAGATATCCGCGTGCTGATTGTCTGTAATCCGCAGAACCCCACCGGTAACGTTTGGCGTGCCGATGAGCTGGAACGCATGGGCAGGCTGGCCCTGGATAACGATATTGTTGTTCTTTCCGACGAGATTCATTGCGACGTTATTCGTCGCGACCACAAGTTCACACCTTTTGGCTCTCTCTCGGACAGGGCAGTAGTGGACAACAGCATTACCTTCACAGCTATTAGTAAGACTTTTAACATGGCGGGTTTGAAAAATGCTTACTATTACTCCAGCAATCCTTCCTTGCTTGGTCGTGTTGACCAATATCATCGAGCCGAGTTAAGCACGCTGGGTATGGTTGCCACCGAAGCGGCTTACCGCGATGGGGGTGACTGGTTTGATCAGGCAAATGACTATATGGATGATAACCATCAATTTATTGAAGATTACGTTAAGGCCAATCTGCCGGATGTAGGCTATACCCGCAACGAAGGCACTTATATGACCTTTCTGGATTTTTCCAAAGTAATTGATGCCCTCGGTGCTGAAGAGTTACAGGCAATGTATGATAGCTCTGCGCCGGACAGAGCGTTTCGAGAATGGCTGGTCTATAACTCGGGCGTCTACTTGAACCCAGGGTCCGCTTATGGTGCGGGCGGTGAGGGGCATGTACGTTTGAACGTTGCCTCATCACGTATAATTCTCAATGAGGCTTTTGACGCCATAACGGCAGCTATTCGAAATGCCTAGACATGTATAAGAAATAATTCTGACGAGGAATAAATAGAATGAAAATAACACGTCGAGGATTCGTAGGAACTATTGGGCTAGGAGCGGCCACAAGCCTTTTATCCGGGACTTCACTGATAAATAAAGGTGCCAGTGCACAAACCGTTGCGGATGCCGCATCCGGTATTCATGACGGCGGCATTATGCAGCTGAACCAGAATGAAAGCGCACGTGGCCCCGGAGCCAAAACCATGCAAGCGATTCATAACCACACTACCAAGAGAGTAGGGCGTGGTTATTCTCCCGATCATGTCAACGAACTTCGTTCAGCAATTGCCGATGAGTATAGTGTTGAGCGTGAAAACGTGATGCTGGCAACTGGCTCTTCGCCAATTTTACGTGGTGCCGTCCATGCTTTTTGCAGTGCTGAAAAAGGACTGGTAACAGCCGGGCCTACTTATGCAACCTGTGAGCAGACTGCAAGACAGATTGGTGCAGGTCTGGAAGTCATCACTCTCGACGACTCCATGAGTATCGATCTCGAGGGTATGGCAAATGCCGCTGTTGGTGCAGGTCTGGTTTACTTCTGTAATCCTAATAACCCTACTGGAACAGTACATGGCCCGGGAGCGGTTGAGTCTTTTGTAAGACGCATAATGCGTGAGTCGCCCGACACAAAGATTCTGATCGACGAGGCTTATATTAATTATGCAGCGGAAGGAACAATAGAAACCGCATTACCTCTGGTGCATGAATTTGAAAATGTATTCATTAGTCGTTCATTTTCCAAGGCCCATGCTCTAGCCGGTATGAGAATTGGCTATGCACTTGGACAGGAACAGACATTGCGAGCTATGACCAGTGCCTGGGGTATGGGTGAGGTTAATATGTTGGGTGCTGTTGCCGCATTAACTGCGCTGCAAGATAAAGAGCACCTGGAGTGGGAACGGCAGGAAAATGCCGAAATCAGGGCTTTCGTTTCCAATTCATTCCGTGAAATGGGATACGAGGTTACCGAATCCGCTACTAACCATATATTTGTAAATCTTCGTCAGCCAGCCCGGGATTTCCGTGCTGCATGCCTGGAGCACAAAATTTTAGTAGGTAGAGATTTCCCACCTTTTGAAAACACTCATTGCCGCATCTCCATGGGAAGTCGTGAAGAAATGACCATAGCAGTAGAGGTGTTCAAGAAAGTTCTCGCCTAGGAAGTTAAGCCCAAGCTGCGAACATAAGAGAACAAAAGGGCAGACCTCGATCCACACTTTGTGGCAAGAGGTCTGCCCTTTCTTGTTCCTGTTATTATTCTCAACCGGGAATAGAACAGAATTAAACAGCGAGATAGAAGATGAGGAAGCAGGAACAGTTTAGATTGGCCGCAGAGCGCGCCCTGAGGGAAGCAGTCAATTGGAGAGAAGACGGTGCAAAGTTGCCCGCCATCCCCACTGCCACAACAGAAGAGCTGTTAGCAGGTTTCGATAGCGCCATGCCGGAAGCTGGCCGCGATGGTGTTGAGATTATCGAGCAGTTAATTTCGGCGGCCGAGAATGGCCTGGTTAACAATACCCATCCCAACTTCTACTCCTGGGTGCAGGGTAGTTCCCATCCTATTGGAGTTGCGGCTGACATCCTGACTTCGGCCTGGGGCCAGAACGCAGCTATCTACCAAACTGCACCTGCAGCAGCCATTGCCGAAGAAGTGGCGACCAAATGGGTGCTTGATCTACTGACGCTACCTCCTTCTTCATCGATGGCTTTTGTTACCGGCGCAACTATGGCAAGTTTTATCTGCCTTGCCGCAGCGCGAAGCGAAGTTCTACACAGGCATGGATATGATCTTGAGGAAGAAGGCATGAGCGGTTCGCCGTCTATCCATGTATTCCTTGGAGCAGAGGCTCATGCAACCATCCTGTCTGATCTTCGTTACCTCGGTTGGGGCAAGAGCGATCTTGTTTTTATAGACGTAGATGGTCAGGGCAGGATGTTGGCTGAAGATCTGCGTAGGAAAATTGAAAACTATCAGGGCCCCAAGATTGTCGTTTGTCAGGCAGGGCATATTAATTCCGGCGCATTCGATCCCTTTGATGACATCACAGATATTGCCGCGGCTCATAATGCGTGGGTGCATGTCGATGGCGCTTTCGGACTATGGGCAAGAGCTGTGCCTGCAATTGCCGACCAGTGTCGTGGTGTAGAAAAGGCGGACTCATGGACAACCGATGGACACAAGTGGTTACAGGTTCCTTATGATTCAGGATTCGCTATCGTCAAACACCCAGAGGCACACCAGCGTGCAATGGATATTTCCGCAAGCTATCTGACTCGTGGTGAAGGAGATGGTCGTAATCCCAGTTCCTTTAGTCCCGAGCTTTCAAGACGCTCGCGGGGATTTGTGGTGTGGGCTGTGCTGCAGGCATTGGGTAGAAAGGGCGTCGAAGAACTGGTCTCAAGACACTGTCGGTGCGCAAAACATTTGGCAAGCCGCTTACAGGATATATCCGCTATCCACGTACTTAATGATGTAGTGCTTAATCAACTGGCGATTGCTTTTGGTAACTCTGATTCCGTTGAGGAGAACAATTCTTTAACCAACGATGTAATCAGGGAGATCAGGTCTGAGAACCATCATTTTGTTCTGGGGGCTCAATGGAAGGATCAGGATATTTTGCGCATTTCAATTATTTCTCTCTATACCGATATAGAGCATATGGATGCACTGGCTGATTCCATAATCGCGGCGTTGGAAAAAGTGCAAGGCCGTTAAAGACCCTGCGTTTTTACAAATCAATTCGCCTGATAAGTAATATTACCACCAACAATAGTCATAACATTTTCACTTGTCAGGATGTCGGTTTCGGGAATTGTCATCAGGTCATTGTTGAAAATAGTGAAGTCAGCATATTTCCCTACTTCGACCGAGCCGCGCAGACCTTCTTGAAACGCGCCGTGGGCAGGCCAGATGGTTAGCATCTTCAATGCGGTTTCACGGGACACCGCCAGTTCCGGGTGCCAGCCGGGGCCGGATGTTCCATCAAGTCTCTTGCGCGCAACCGCAGCATAAAACTCGATACGTGGATCACCTGCTTCCACCGGCGCATCGGAGCCGGCGATAATCATCAGCCCTCTGTCTACAAGCTGTTGCCAGGGGTAGGCATAGCCAAGTCTGTCAGGACCCAAACGATCCGGAGCAAAGTTCAAATCACCAATTCCATGGCTGGGTTGCATGGAAGGTATGACCCCCATGTCTACGAAACGTTGCTGATCATCGGGTGGAATAATCTGTGCATGTTCCATTCGCCACCTCAGATCTTCCGACGCCCATTCGCTTCTTGGTACGGTGTTACGGGCTTCTTGATACCAGTCAAGAAGTGAGCGCACGGCACGGTCACCGATTACATGGGTTTCGATTTGAATACCTTTTCTCAGGGATTCATAAAGAATAGGCATTAATTCTTCTTTGGTGGTGCGATTCATAAAGCCGTTATGGTCGGCATCGGAATAATTATCGATTAGCGCAGCACCTCTTGATCCCAGAGTACCGTCGATGAAAACTTTGATGCCACGGACATCAAACATGTCGTCAGAAGTTGTCTCTCGCCCTCGCTCAATCATTTGTTGTGCTTCGTCTACTTGAATGGCGGCATACACACGATGGGACATATTTCCCTCGGCGTGAATTTCCTTCATCAATTCCACGAGGCGATAGGACATGCCGGCATCCTGGGTTTGGGTCCATCCTAATGCGGCATTCGAATTCAGCCCCCGTTGCAGATTTGCTTTTAGATACGCATCTGTCTCTGGCGGAATAATATCTCTGAAGGCATTCATGGCATTGGCCAGAACATAGCCGGTTGGTGTGCCATCCAATTCCCGCTCGAAGCGTCCACCTTCCGGGTCCGGGGTGTCGCGGGTTATGCCCGCCATTTCCAGCGCCTTGCTGTTTACCAATGCGGAAACGCCGTCCGCTCTCGGCATGAACAGGGGTTTGTCGGCGGTGAAGAAATCCACATCATATTTGTTGAGGAATCTCCGCTCGTCGGTCCACTCGCGTTCAATCCAGCCGCGACCCTGTACCCATGAGCCGTCAGGAATGTCAGCTGCCCACTCTTGAATGGTGCTAACTGTTTCGGCGAGAGTAGGGATGCCGAAAAGGCTAAGGGTTACGGTTCGCCGGCCTACTCCTTCAAGATGCTGGTGACTATCAGTGAAACCCGCATAGACGGTATTACCGGCCATATCCAGAATATTGGCCGAGCCGCACATGTACATTTGAGCATCGGCATTGCTGCCAACGAAAATAATTTCGCCGTCTTTGCTTGCAACTGCTTCAGCGGTCCACTGCTCATCGTTGGAGGTGTAAATAGTGGTGTTATGAAGCACCAGGTCTGCAGCTTCACAGGCGGAGCCGCTGGCAACGGCTGCTGTCGGGCTTGAAGAGGCGACTTGCTGTTCTTCGCTACAGGCGATTAACAACAGGGACAAGCCGGCAGTGGAGAGGACTTTGCCAAAGTACAGTTTCATTCTGATTTCCTTAACAGGGCCTTGGGGTCCAGCCGTGATTTATACAAACTATTCGTGGGAGGGTGAATTTTGCAGCACAGAAGCAGGCTTGTAAATTAAATGTACTGCCATCTGCAAACTAATGCTATAAAGTGCTGGGAAAATGAAACCGCAATCGTTTGGGTTAGATTGGGTTAGATTAGAAAGTATAAAGGGGCGACATGTCAGATAGAGATATAAAGGCCATGGCGGAGCATATGGAAGCTCCGCAATTTGAGGGTAGGGCGTTTACCACTCCCCCCGAATTAACTAAGGCTTCCGTAGCAATAGTAACTTCCGCATCATTGCATCATGAAGACCAGCAGGATTTCGATCCGGCGGACGAAGGTTATCGCGTTTTGGATAATCGCAAGCGGGATTTTCAGTCAGGTCACTGGAGCCCCAATTTCGATAGCAGCGGATTTGCCGCGGACATGAATACGGTAATTCCCTTGGACAGACTGGATGAATTGGCAGGGCAGGGGAAGATCGGCAAGGTCTCCGATACACATTTATCCTATGCGGGAAATCAATTCGATCTGAGTGCAATTCGTATGGACAGTGGTCCGGCCGGAGCCAGGCTGTTGAAAGAAGCCGGAGTAGATGTCGTACTTCTAACTCCGGTCTGACCTCTTTGCACGCGTACCGTGAGTACGCTAGCGCATGTTTTTGAAGCAGCCGGTTTGGCGACCATCGCTCTTGGTTCCGTCCGCAAACAAATGGAAGGTGCAGCGCCTCCCCGAGGGTTGCTCTGTGACTTTCCCATGGGCAGGCCGATGGGCAAGCCCGACGACGCTGAATTCCAGCATCGGGTTCTGGCTCATGCATTTTCTCTGTTGGGTTCCGCCGAGCCCGTTATAGAGGAATTCACCGAGGCAATCACTGAAGAGAATCACGAAGTGCTTAGTTGTCCCATGCCTGCACGCAGCAATGATGATCTCCATCCAGCCATCGATGAGCTAAGAGGATTGAGACAGGCCTACAATCGGGGCATTGCTAAATACGGCAATCGTGCTGGAACAGGAAGGACAATCGGAGTCGATGAATTGGAAGCAGCGTTTGAAGCTCTTGTCCGGGTTAGCGAAGGAACGCCATGGAAACAGGCGGGTATCCCTGGCATTCCTTCGCGAGTAGCTCAGGATATTCGCGGCTACTACGATATGGCCGCATTAGGTCTTAGTGATCACATACCATCAGCATGGGCGGGGACTAACTGGTTTTTCGATCAGACTGAAGGTGGCGAACTGATTCTTGCAGCTCGTGCAGCAATGCGCGATGCTGGAGAGAAACGACCTATCTGGTTTTACATGACACCCGGTGATCGCTAATTCTATGAATCTCTCAAACAGCTACAGGAATCTTGATAGTAGGTTCTTCGAACAAGCGACCCCCGTCGCTGTGTCCGGGCCGGAACTGTTTCTATGGAATGATGATTTGGCTTCCTTGCTTGGCATAGATAAGGAAAATGATTTTTCTAATGCTGAAGAAGTAGCACAGCTATTTTCCGGAAATCGGATAGCTGCTGACTCATCACCTGTGGCTCTTGTTTATGCCGGGCATCAATTCGGACAGTTTAACCCCCAGCTAGGGGATGGCAGGGCGCATTTACTGGGAGAGATCGAAGACCGAAACGGCAAGACTAGAGACATGCAGCTGAAAGGCTCTGGCCCTACTTCTTTCTCCAGAGGTGGTGACGGGCGTTGTGCAATCGGTCCCGCCGTTCGGGAATTTCTGATGAGCGAGGCCATTCATGCTTTGGGAGTGCCAACGTCTCGATGCCTGTCAGTGGTTACCACCGGTGAGTCGGTATATCGGGAATCAGTCATGCCGGGAGCAATCGTCTGCAGGGTGGCAGCTAGTCACCTGCGAGTGGGCAGCTTCCAGTTCTTCGCCGCTCGTCAGGATACCGAAGCCTTGCAAGCCCTGCGTGATTTTGCGATTGAAAAGCATTGTCCGCAGTATCTACAAGAACCAAACAAATCCGAACTATTGTTGCAGTGGGTAATTGAAAAACAGATATCGTTATTGATTGAATGGATGCGGGTGGGTTTTATTCACGGCGTACTAAATACCGACAATACCAGTATCTCCGGCGAGACTATCGACTACGGGCCCTGTGCCATGATGGGAGTTTATGATCCGAAAACTGTGTATAGCTCTATCGATCACGGTGGCAGATATGCTTATGGTAACCAGCCAAATATTATTCATTGGAATCTAGCCAGATTTGTCGAGTGTATACTGCCGCTGGCGGGAAAGGCGGACTCTAGCACGGTGGAAAATATTGAAAACATGATTGCTGAAGTGCCCGACGGAATAAATGAAAAGTACAGTGCCATGATGGCAAATAAATTTGGCCTGAGAAAGCTTGGGCCCGGCGACGGAAAATTGATGACGTCCCTGTTACAAATATTTCTTTCGCAAAAGCTGGACTACACAAATACCTTTGACCTGCTTACCCGATCACTGGATTCGGATGATGCCCGGGATAAAGCCGAGGTAATATTGGGTGATCAATATTCACTGTGGCGGCAACGACTGGATGAGCAAGATGTTTCTATTGAGCAGGGTCAATCCCTGATGAGGCAAAACAATCCTTTGCTCATACCCAGAAACCATCATGTAGAAGCTGCTATCAAAGAGTGTGAGGAAAATCTCGACCCGTCAGCGGTAGTGAAGATGCTCGAAGCGCTACGCAGCCCCTATGAGGAAACAGAATTTACCAGTTTGTATCAGGACCTTCCCGAAGATGGAGATTCCCAATATAAGACTTTCTGCGGAACCTGAATCTGTTTAAAAATGTAAACCGGAATGCTTTTTGTCTGGATGCGAAGAACATGGTTCGACTAATTTCCTTTCTAATGCTGCTCGGCTTTGGTCAACTTTCTTTTGGGCAGTTACATCTGGCCGAGGACAATCCAATTGTGTATGGCCACCATCATGTCAATACAACTGACATTCCAGTACACAAGAGATTCTGGATCGAAGGTCTCGGTGGCTCGCTTGAGCAGATTGGAGAAGTACGACGGGAGATTATCTCTTTTCCCAATGTGCTGGTGTTTCTCACCGAGCGTGAATCCAGTGGCGGCATGATAGGTTCTGTGATCAATCATGTCGGTTTCGAAACCATGGATATAATTGCTGATGTGGCCCATCTGCAGTCCATGGGCTATCAGATGATTACTGGTCAGGAATTGCCTCCTTCCTATATCGTGGAAAACGGCATTGGCAAAAGAGAAGGTGGCAATACCATTGCTTACGTGTTGGGGCCCCATGCGGTAAAGGTGGAGTTGATTGAAAACACCTCCATTGAATATCCCATCCAGCTACATCATATTCACTGGGCAGCAGAAGACGGGGAGGCCATGCGCGACTGGTATGTGGAGCACTTCTTGGCATTGCCCGGCACCCGCATAGGTCAACCAGCAGCTGATTTACCCGGTATTAACCTTACCTACGCTCCTGCATCTGAAACGCCGGAACCCAGTCGTGGCAGAGCTTTCGACCACATTGGTTTTGAAATAAAGAACCTGGAAGCCTTCTGTCGAGAGCTGGAAGCCAAAGGTATTATATTCGACCGGGGTTATACGGAGGTTCCATCTCTAGGTATTGCCATCGCCTTTCTTACAGACCCCTGGGGTACGTATATAGAGCTGACAGAAGGTCCGGCTCCCTGAGCTACTACAACGTTAAATACCGAACTCTGCTTGATGTTCAAATTCAACGTGATATAAAGGATAGTCATAGCTGATGAGCTAGAGAGGGTCGGTATGATATCTGCGAAAGTCTTAACACAGCACAGGCAGCTATATTGCACAGCCAACATGGCAAATCCCCTGTATATCTGCCTGCTACTCATGTCCTTCCTGTTTCCAAATCCTGCACTTGCTGATGATAGAGCCATCGAACTTATCGATGAAATGGAAGCCCTGTATCAAGGTCAGTCCAGCAGTGCCGTCATGACCATGATTGTGGAAACCCCCCAGTACCAGAGAGAGATGGAAATGGAGGCCAGTTCCATTGGCACCGAGAAATCTTTCATTCGAATTTTGTCGCCACGTAAGGACCGGGGAATTTCCACTCTCAAGCTAGATATGGAAATGTGGAATTTTCTGCCCAAAATAAATCGTGTGATCAAGGTGCCGCCATCAATGATGATGGGCTCCTGGATGGGAAGTGATTTCACCAATGATGATCTCGTTAACCAAACAACTCTGACCGATGAGTATGATCTTACTCTGGACGAGACCGATGAGATGTACACTATCGTGCTCGTGCCCAAGGAAGAAACAGTGACGGTTTGGGGTAAGATCGACTATATAGTGAACAAGGAATACATGGTTCCTGTTTCACAGAATTTTTACGATGATAATGGTGAGCTAGTTCGCAAAATGGAATTTAGTGAACTAAAAGATTTTTCAGGGCGAATGATTCCGACGCGATTGGAAATGACCCCCATGAACAAGGAA
>Ga0315322_10003267_pt1 | contig 12527 bp, 8 predicted proteins | sample M110021515metaG_FD_203461 | JGI IMG/M metagenome (GOLD analysis project Ga0315322, IMG submission 203461) | Ammonia-oxidizing marine archaeal communities from Monterey Bay, California, United States - M1 100m 21515 | ecosystem: Environmental > Aquatic > Marine > Intertidal zone | place: USA... | reverse complement strand
CAGCCAGATTGATTTGCTCCCCACCTTCGCTGCTCTTGGAGATGCGAAATTATCAGAGGACGCAGTGATCGACGGGGTCAATCAGTTGTCCGTCCTGACTACGGAAAGCAAGGATTCGAAACGCGAACTCCTCGTGATTTCCCCCAATAGTCCAAAGCACCTGACGGTCCGCAAGGGCGACTGGGTTTATATTCCCGCGCAAGACGAGGGAGGCTTTCAGGGGAAGGAGATCGGGAATCACCTGCTGGCCGGAGCCGCTGCCCAAAAATTGACGCAACTGGTCAACAGCGACGTCAAGGACGGGAAAGTGAGAAAAGACGCCCCTCCCGCCCAGCTCTACGACTTGAAGACCGATCCCTATCAGGCAACCAACGTCCACAGCGATCGACCCGAGGTGGTGGCCGAGCTTTCGTCCCTTCTGGAGAAATGGAGAAAGACCATACCCGCTTCTCCACGATTGGGATGGATCAACCTGAGGCAAGGCGGACACACACCTCCCAAAAAGGGAAAGGGCAAATCCAACCCGGCTCCCAAGATTCCCGCAAAGCCGAGTGCCCGGAGTGTTTCCCTGGACTTCGAGACGGGCAAGCTCGAGCCGTGGAAAATCATTCGGGGGAAGTTAGGGCATCCCGTCGGGAATCGGACCCATTTTTTTCACGGAAAGATCGAGTATAACAAACAGGGCGAGCACTACCTGACCACCCTGGAATCCGGCCCTGATGCCAAGAAAGGCTCTGATCCGCAAACCGGCATTATCATCTCGCCTCTCTTCATTCCGAAGGGCGGAAAGATGACCTTCCGGGTGGGCGGAGGGAACGGACCCGCCACCTACGTCGCTCTTTGTACCGAAGATGGCAAGGAAGTCGAAACCGCCCGGGGCATTAATCATCAAGTCATGCAGAAGGCCCATTGGGACCTTTCCAAGTACGCCGGCCAAAAGACCTTTATCAAGATCGTAGATCTATCCACGGCCGGATGGGGACACGTCACGGCTGACAATTTTCAATTTGATGGAAAACTGCTGAAACAATATCCCTAAAGTTCCGTTCACTAAACATGATCATGAAAAAACTTCTCTTACTCTCTTTCCTTCTTGGTTTTGCCTGCCTTGGCAAAGACAAGCCGAACGTCGTATTCATTTTGGCCGATGACATGAGCCGGGACACTTGGGGCGCCTACGGGGGTAAGGAATGCAAGACTCCCAACATCGACCGCCTGGCCAAGCAAGGGACCCGCTTCGAGCGCGCCTACTGCTCGGTCGCAATGTGCGCCCCCTTCAGGCAAGAACTCTACAGCGGGCGTTCCCCCTGGCGGACCGGCACCCTTCCCAATCATTCGAAATCGGTGGCTGGCACCAAGAGCGTAGTCCATTACCTCAAGCCACTGGGCTATCGCGTTGCCCTGCTTGGAAAATCACACGTCGGACCAAACGAATGCTATCCCTTTGAGAAACTGGGGGACGTCAGCAAGAGGGTGGATGCCAACCCGGAAACCCTCGCCAAGGCGCAGTCCTTCCTCGATGATTGCAAGAAGTCGGACAAGCCCTTTTGCCTCTTCATCGGCTCCCATGATTCCCATGCCCCCTTCACCACGGGCGACCCTTCCGCCTACGACGCCAAGAAACTAACCGTTCCCCCGTACTGGGTAGACACGCCCCAACTGAGGGAAGAGATGGTCAAGTATTACGCGGAGATCACCAACTTCGACAAGCTGGTTGGAATGATGAGAAAGGAGCTCGAGAAAAGGAAGCTCTGGGAAAACACCATCTTCATGGTTTGCAGCGAACAAGGAACCCAGCTCCCCTTCGCCAAGTGGACCTGCTACGACAATGGATTGCGCACGGGATTCGTCATGCACTGGTCGGGCGTAACCCAGGCCGGTTCGGTGATCGAGGACCTGGTCTCCACCGCCGACGTCACCCCCACCCTCGTGGAGGCCGCCGGAGGAGATCTCAAACCCGGCGCGTGCGACGGGATGAGCTTTCTGCCCCTGCTCAAGGGGAAGGCTCTCGAAAAACCCCGCAAATACGTTTTCGGAGCCTTCACCAACTGCCGCATCATCGACAACCGTGACCGGGTCTACCCCATCCGCTCGATACGCGACCGTCAATTCACCCTGATCTACAACCCCAACCACGGCAGCATCACTTCCAACGTCAGCCTCAGTCAGGCCTTGCAAATGGTAAAAGGAGGGGTCACCGCTTCCAAGAACCTCAACCTCGCCGCATCCTGGGTTCCCCGGGCCAAGAAGGACAAGCGATCCAAGGCTCTCCTCCACAAACTTCATCATCGTCCGGAATACGAGTTGTATGATCTGAGCAAGGATCCCTACGAACTTGAAAACAAAGCGGATGACCCGAAACACAAGAAGACTTTCGACCGGTTGAACAAAGCTCTCCGGGCAAAGCTCAAGCAATTGGGCGACCCAGACCCCATCGCCACCGAGAAATCCCTCGTTGGCTCAGCGGGTAAGAAAAAGAAAAAACCTACCAAGAAGAAGGGCTGATCACTCGACATAATCATATGAAAAAATACATTTTGCTTTTCCCTCTTTTCCTTTTTGGCTCCGGCCTCCTCGACGCAGTAGAAGAAAAGCCGCATGCCGTCTTGGTCGTAGGGACCCTACACTATTCTCCCGAGTTAACCATGCCGGTATTCGCCACGGAACTGGAACGGTTCGGTTTCCGCACGACCGTGGTCATGGGCGAAGGAAACCCCGAGAAAAAGACCGAGAACGTCCTTCCCGGAATCGAGGTTCTCAAGGATGCGGATTTGGTCATCTTTTTCATGCGCTTTCTTAAGTTGCCCGATAAGGAATGGGCCCCCATCGAGGCCTATCTCAAGTCAGGCAAGCCTGTTATCGGCCTACGCACGGCCAATCATTCCTTCAAGTACGCAAGGGATCATCCCCGCTTTTCATGGAACGATGATTTCGGAAGGCGCGCTTTGGGTACCCCCTATATCGTCCACCAAGGCGGAACAACGGACATCAAGGTGAATCCGAAGAACGCCAAGCACCCGATCATGACCAACGTGGTCAAGACCGAGTGGGTCTCGCCCGGCACGCTTTATCTGGCCCGTCTTGAAAAAGGATGCCTGCCCCTGGCATCAGGTAGTGGCAAGGGTCGGGCACGATTGCTCAAGAAGAGTTTCGGTGAGATTCAGGTAAAGGAATTTGAGACAGCAGTCGTGGCCTGGGCTTGGGAAAACGAGTGGGGAGGGAAGGTATTCGGAACCTCCTTTGGTCACCCTGGGGACTTTGCCGAGGAATCCTTCAACCGCATGCTGGTCAATGCCTGCCATTGGGCGACGGGCAAGGAGTTGCCCGAAGCGGACGAAAAGATCACCACCTGGCAGATCGAGCGGGCGGACAAGAAGAAAAGGAAATAAGCCTGCTGATCCTACCGAAACTACTCTTTATCGGAGTAGGCCTTGATCCAGTCGACTTGCAGTTGGAACGGCCCGTCCTTCTTGTCGTAAATCATGATCGTAACGCTGCGGACCTTGTCCTTTTTCAACGGATAGCGGGATTTGGGCAATCGCATCCCACGCCAGCTTGAGCTCAAGCTTTCGAAGGGCACCTTCGCAACTTGCCAGCCCTTTCCGTCCCCATCGGTCTCGAACTCCGTCCGATAGGAAACCGAACTGCCGTCCATCCGTACGCCGAGGTTGTAACTACGGCCATCCCCCTTGAAACGGATCATCAGACCGTCCTTGTCTTCCAGACCAAGGTCCATGGTTTTGCTACGGATGGAAGAGAAACCTCCACCATTGGTATTGGTCGAGCCGGAAAAAACCAACTTCGTCTTCTTGAAGGAAAACCCTCCCTTGGAGCGCCCTCCCATGACGTTATCATTGACCGTGATCCATTTGTCTCCCGGATTTTCTTCGGTAAAGTCAAAAACCACTTCACCTTCTCCCTTGCTCTTGGCCTTGTTTTTTTTCTTTGCTCCTTGCGATTCGGGAACAATCAAAAGTGGGCACAGAAGGAAGAAAAAGCCCGTCAATGCACTAGTAAAAAGTTTAGATTTCATCTTACGAATCCTACTGGGCAAATTCGATCAGTCAAGTTCAGGCAAATGCCATGTTAATCTTCGTTCAATTGCTTTCCGAACACCTTCGTTCTTGAAGAAAGGAGTTTTTTGCTAGAATCTACCCTCATGCCCATCATCCCAAAACCGCTCTTGTTAGCGCTGACTTGTTGCTTGGCTCTGAATCTCTTCGGGGAACCTACCGTCCGACCCGGAGACCGGATTGCCATAGTCGGGAACACTTACGCCGACCAGTTGCGCATCCACGGTTACCTGGAGACCTTTCTCTTGCAAAGAACGCAGGGCAAACCGGTTTCCATCCGGAACCTCGGGTGGGGTGGAGACATCCTGACCGTCCGAGACCGCCCGACTAATTTCCCCAGCGAAACCTCAACCCTTACGGAACACAAGACCGACTTGATCATTGCCTGTTTCGGGATGGGAGAATCCTTTGCCGGACCGGAAGGACAGTCAGAATTCGAGAAAAACCTTAAAGACTTCATCACATCCCACAAAGGCAAGAAATACAACGGACAATCCGAAGTCCGCCTGGCCATGATCTCTCCCATCGCGCAGGAAGACCTGGGCCCATCCACCCCCAAATCAGTCCAGCGCAACCGGAACTTGAAAAGTTACGTCGAATCGATGCAGAAGGTTTGCCTGGAAGAGGGCGTTCCCTTCACAGATCTTTACGAACCCACGATCTATCTGATGGAAGACAAGAACGCGCCCAAAATCACGGAGAACGGAATCCGCCTGAATGAATACGGATACTGGGCGACCTCTCGGACTCTGGCGGATTCCCTCACCACCCCAGCTCCATCATGGTGGATCAGCCTGGATGCCAAGTCAGGGGCATGCGAAGCGCGTGGGGTTAGTGTCGGGAAGGTTCGAACGGCTGAAAAGGAGATTAGCTTTCAAGTTCTCGAAAAAAGCGGCCCAAGCCTACCTCCGCCCGTTTCCGGAACCATCCATCCATCCCTCCAGTCAGCCCGTGACCGCATGATCGTGGAAGGCTTGGTCCCCGGTGAATATCTTCTTCAAGTCGATGGACAAAACGTCATCTCGGGCAGTCATGAGCAATGGGCAAACGGTCTCCCCATCGATCAATCTCCCGCCCACAAGGAGGCAGAGGCATTCCGAATGACGGTCAACGACAAGAACCTCCAGTTCACTTACAGTTGGAAAGCTCTCAACCAAGTGCACATCGTGGGGGAACGCAAGAAATCCCCCGCCGGAGCGGCTCTGCCTGAGGAGGTCATTCGGTTTAACGAGTTAGCCATCCTCAAGGATGCTCAATTAAGGGAAGCCCGTCCGGCAAAGACCCGCGAATGGAAACTCATCCGGCAATGAAAACACCCGTTATGAAACTGAACTGCTTTTTACTGCCCATCCTTTTCCCTGTACTTCTTCTCGGTCAAGGATCCGAAGGCATCAGCAAGAAGAACCTCGCCAACGCCAACCTCAACCTGATGGAAAATCATGATCCGGCGGTGGAAAAGGAAAATTTCGATCTTCTTCCCGGATACGAGGTCAACCTCTTTGCTCAGGAACCCATGCTGGCCAACCCCATTCACATGACCTGGGACAATCGTGGCCGCCTGTGGGTCGCTTGCTCGTGGGCTTACCCTCAGCTCAAACCGGGCGAGGTGGCCAACGACAAGATCATCATTCTCGAGGACACGGATGGGGATGGCCGGGCTGACAAGTCAACCGTCTTTGCCGACGGCTTGTACATGCCCACGGGTATCGAGTTGGCCAATGGGGGATGCTTCGTTGCCCAGACCCCGGACGTTTTCTTTCTCAAGGACACGGACGGGGATGACGTCGCGGACGTCAAGGAACTCCCCTTGACCGGATTCGGTATCGAGGACAGTCATCACTCGGTCAGCGCTTGGCGGAGAGGTCCCGGAGGATGGATTTATTTTCAGGAAGGAATTTTCCTACACACCCAAGTGGAAACGGCCCATGGAATGGTCCACAACTACAACGGCGGAGTCTATCAGTACAACCCGCGCACCCGGGACTTGCGGATTTTCGCCAGCGTGGGCGTAGGCAACCCATGGGGACACGTCTTTACCAAATGGGGGCAATCCTTCTTAGTCGACAATCCGCGCGTGCACTATCTCTCGCCCGCAACCGGAAACAGCGGCCAAAGAGTCCGACTGAACCATCTCCTGAGCACCGAGAAGCAATGCGGTGGAGACTTGGCCACGGGAACACACTTGCCTGAAGACATCCGAGGACAACTGCTTACCTGCCGGTTCAAAAGCCGAGCCATCATACGTTATGAATTTACCGACAGCGGGGCGGGGTTCTCCGCCAACGTCCTTCCACCGCTCATCTCCTCCAAACACCCGAACTTCAGGCCCGTCGACTGCAAGGTCGGCCCGGACGGAGCGGTCTACGTCGCCGACTGGTACAACCCGATCATCAATCATGCCAAGCACAACTTCCGTGATCCGCGGCGCGACAAGGAGCATGGCAGGATATGGCGGATAACGGCCAAGGACCGGCCCTTGGCGCCCAAACCGAAATTGGTCGGCGCGCCACTGACCGACTTGCTCGAGCACTTGAAGAGCCCCGAAACGTGGACCAGACACCAAGCGCGCCTGACCCTTTCCGAACTCCAACCCGATGCCGTCTCGCAAGCCCTCTCGAAATGGGTGGACGGACTGGACCCGAAGGATCCGGAATATGCTCATCATCTCGTGGAAGCCATGTGGGCCTGCCAGAACGTCGAAAGACCGAGTGAGAAAATCCTCAAGCTCGTCCTCGCAAGCAAGGATGGGAACGCCCGCTCGGCCGGAGCGCGCATCATCCGCTATTGGCATGGTGATTTGAGCGATCCGGTCTCCCTGCTCGCCAAGGCCGCATCCGATCCCTTTCCCCGGACACGGATGGAAGCGATACTCTCGGCCGGGTACGTTCCCCGAGCGGAAGCCTTTTCCGCGGCCCTAGGAGCGCTTGATCTTCCCAGAGACAAGTTCATCGACCTTGCCCTGCCCCAAACCGTCTCTGCTTTGGAGAAATTCTGGAGACCCGCTCTCGAGAAGGGAACCCTTGCCTTTGCCAAACCTACCCATCGCGCGTTTGCCGAAGAGGCTGCGGGAATCGGGTTTGAAAAGCGCTTGAACGATTACGTCAGGAAGAAATCCCCCACCCTTTCCGAAACAAATCAGATCGTCGATCGGCTCATTCCCAATGCAAACGTCCGCCAAGCCCGAATGATCGTCGACTTCCTGACCAAGAAACAACAGTCGCCGGAGGTACGGATCGCCCTGCTCGATGCACTTGCCAAAATCGGTCGGAAAGGAAAGTTCTCCCTTGGGCAACGAATCGGTCCCCTACGCAAGCTCATTCGTAATCAAAACGAAGAGGTCGCATCGCTCGCCATCGCCAACTTGGGAATTTGGCAACTCAAGGGAGCGGAAAAGGATCTTCTCTCCATCCTGATTGATCCGCTGGTCCCGCCATCTTCCCGAAAAACCGCCGCAGTGTCCCTTGGACAGCTTCGTGGCGGGGAAGGGAAAAATGCCCTTCTCGACTTGGTTAGAAAAGGAAAGACGGCCGAACGTTATTTTGCAATTTACGGGATACTGGAAACAAGCGCCGAAGAAGCGGCTGAACTTGCAGTCGACCTATTCGCCCAAGATTCGGGAGACCTTGATCCCGTGGCCTTGATTCAAGCATTCAACCGAAGATCCAATGGAAACACGGTCTTGGCCAAGGCCCTGAGTGGAAAAACAATCGCTCCCGCCGTCAAAGACAAGGTGTCCGAATACCACCGCAAAAGCGGTCAGCTTTCAAAGCCATTGGAAAGGTTGTTCCGTCCATCTTCACCCAAATCGCTCAGCTCCATTCTCATGAGAGAGGACCGTCAGGCTCTTGCCTCGGAGGTCGACCGACTGGGTGATCCTGTGCGGGGCGAACTTGTTTACCGGCGCCAAGCTCTCGCTTGCGCCAGTTGCCATGCAATCGGAAGCGCCGGACCGAAAATCGGACCAAACCTTGTGGCAGTGGGTACCTCCGCAGATACCGCTTACGTCGTGGAAGCCATTCTAGAACCCAACAAGGCCATCGCCCAGCACTACGAGAACAAGCTCATCACCCTCGATGACGGATCCGTCCTCATGGGCTCGATCATTTACCAAAGTGACAAGGAAGTCATTATTCGCGATTCCTCACTGGGTGGAAAAGAGCGCAAGGCGCCAATTGACAAGGTTCGCAAGATCAAGCCCATGCCCTCTCTCATGCCAGCGGGACTGGCGGACCAACTGAAAACCCGAAGTGAATTCATTGACCTTGCGAAATTTGTTTCCGTGCTGGGAAAGCCCGGACCCTACGCCAATGACGAAAGCCCGCTCATACGCAAATGGATGGTATCCAATTCCGAAACGGATAAGCCCGGAGAAGTCGAATCATGGAGAGGGGTCTACAGCTTGGTAAACGGAATCCTGCCCAATGACGAAATGGGCAAGGGGAAGATGATCTTTGCCCGGGGCTTCGTCGAAGTTCAGGCACCGGGTCGTGTCCGGCTCAAGGTCAACGAACTCGCAGGTATCCGTCTTTGGCTGGACGATAAGGAAATCCAGAACCCGACGTCAGACATCGAGCTTAGTCTCGGGACCCGTTCATTCACGTTCTCCATCGACCAAACGAAAAGGAAGTCCGAAGGCTTGCGGGTCGAACTCATCGCTCTTCCAAAATCAGGAGCGAAGTTTCAGCCCAAGGGCGGATCCTAAAGGATAAGAACAAAGGCAGGAAAGCACCCCTTGGCGGGCTATTTCCCGATTCTCTCCTTTTTTCTTTGTCGGGGAGGAGCTTGATCGCTTAGGAATGGGATATCCTATTCATTCCATCCTCTTCGAACATGATCAAAAGAAAATTCACGAGCACCCTTTTCCTGATTACCCTGATCGCGCAAGGCATTCTCCTCGGCGACTTCCCCAAGCCGACCAACACCCAAAAAACGGACCTCACCCTCCCCTCCCCCGAAGAAGCGGTAAAAGGAATGAGCTTGCCCGACGGCTTCAAGATCAACTGCTTTGCCAGCGAACCGATGATTCGCCAACCCATCGCCATGGCCTTTGACGACCGTAACCGCCTCTGGGTTGCAGAGTGCTACACCTATGCCGAAGCACGGACTAACTTCGACCTGAAATTGCGTGACCGCATCGTTATACTCGAGGATGTCAACGGGGACGGACGGGCGGACAAGAAAACCATCTTTCACGATGACCTGCAGCGGTTGACCGGACTGACCGTTGGCTTTGGTGGGGTATGGGCAACCTGCGCACCCAATCTTTTGTTCATCCCGGATGCCGACCAGGACGACCGGCCGGACGGAAAGCCCCAAGTCATTCTGGACGGATGGAATGACAACAGCGTGCGCCACAACATGGTCAACGGACTTAAATGGGGACCGGATGGGTGGCTATACGGAAGACATGGCATCCAAGCCCTTTCGACGGTGGGTCCACCGGGGGCTCCAAAGGAGCAACGCACTCAGCTGAAGTGTTCAATCTGGAGGATTCATCCGCGAACGAAAAAATTCGAGGTTGTCTGCGAAGGAACGACCAACCCATGGGGTCACGACTGGGACGAACATGGGCAACTCTTTTTCATCAACACGGTGATCGGGCACTTTTGGCATGGCTTGCCCGGGGCCTATTTCAAGAGAATGTACGGCCAGCATTTCCGGACGGGTTTATACGGCTTGATCGATCAACAGGGTGATCATTTCCATTGGGACGTGGGCAAGGAAGCAGCCAAGGACGTGAAAAAGAAGATGTCTTTGAGTACGGACGAAGCGGGAGGTGGGCATGCCCACTGCGGAATGATGATTTATCAGGGTGGCCAGTGGCCAGAGCAGTACAAAGGGAAGGTCTTCACCGCGAACTTTCACGGGCGTCGGATTAATTGCGACCGGATCGAACGGTCGGGTGCAGGTTATGTCGCTAAACATGAGCCGGATTTCATGAAAGCGAAAGATCTTTGGTTCAGGGGTGTGGAAATGGATTACGATATGGATGGTACGGTTTTTCTACTTGATTGGTCTGACGTCGGAGAATGCCACGAGAACGACGGTATTCACAGGACTTCGGGAAGAATATACAGGATTACCTATGGGAATCAGAAACCAAAGAAACATAACCTCGTGGAAAAATCATCGGAGGAACTGGCAACCCTTTTGGGTAACCCGAACCAAAAGATCGTCAGGCACTCCGCCCGCCTGCTTCAGGAACGTTCGGACTCCGGAGGAATTGATCAAAAGTCACTGGTTAATTTGAGGAACAAGAAAAATGGCAAAACAATTAATGAACGTTTGCAAGCCCTGTGGGTACTGCATACGACGGGAAACCTTGAAGAGAACGAACTGATTGAATTAACAAAGGACAAGGATGAGCACATGCGCATTTGGGCAATGAAGTTGCTGGTCGATAAAGGGGCGGCGTCAAAAATTGCAAGCAAGGGGCTCATAGAACAGGCAGAAAATGAAAAATCACCTTTGGTACGATTACATTTCGCATCCATCATGAGAAATTTATCGGCAAGTGATCGTTGGAAAGTAGCTGAAATTCTTTCTGCCTCAGAGGATTTGAGCGAAGACCCCGTTTTTCCATTGATGGTATGGTATGGAATAGAGGAACTGGTCAAGGGTGACCCGGGCAGATCCCTAAAACTGGCTAAAGCCAGCAAGCTTGAGACTTTAACGGAATGGATTCCCAGAAGAATTGCAGAATAAAATTTTCACCAAAGAAGTGAAATTGGATATTTCTTCATTTCCTCCTCACCGGACATAAGGTAGAGGTTTTCAGATAGTGCCGTGGCTATGAGCACTCGATCAATGGGATCATCATGATGATGCGGTATTTCGGCTAAGCGGTAACAGATCTCACGGCTAATGCCGATCGATTTGACGTTCCAAATTTTAATTTGTTCATTGATCCATTTCCTTGGGGTCTTGGGCATTTCTAACGTTCCCTCGTTATACATAAGGGAAAGCTCAAGGACTGATGCATCGCTTAAGTAGAACTCGTTTTCTTCATCGTTGAGTAATTCCTTTGCCCGGGTGGTAAGCCTGAGCGGTTCGGAGGTCAACCAAACGAAAACAAAAGTATCGAGGAGAATCTGCACTAAAAATACAGAACCTTTTCTCCGACCGAACCTGCCGTCTTTGGTTTCTCGACGATGTTGAGGGGTTTGGAGGTGGTGGTTCCGACTACCGGTCGGTCTTCGTTTGGCAGTTGTTTGCATGGCACCAACCTGGCGATCGGTTTTTTACCACGGGCAAGGACGACATGCTTTCCATCCTCCGCTTGCTGGAGTAATTTCGAAAGATTTGTCTTAGCAAAATGAACGGTATGCATACTTAGCTAAGTTATCTTTGCTCTTAGCTTAGTCAATAGAATACGGGGATTATTCCCCAAAATTCGGGAAAACGGTAAGGTAAAAGTCGGAAAATTGGTATTTTTAACGAACAAAGCTTGCCATGGCTTTTACGTGAACCCTACCTTTTGAATAAACCCATCACTCACTTCTTCGCTCATGAAAAAAACACCTTGTAAAAATACCCGTCGTAGTTTCCTAGCCAAATCGGCGACCGGAGCCACCGCTGCAACGATCCTGCCCCGGCATATATTCGGAGCCCCCCACGTTCCGCCTTCCGAAAAATTCGGAACCGCACTGATAGGGTGCGGAGGGAGAGGCCCGGGAACCTATTCCGGTTTATGCAAAGGGTTGGACGTCGAGTTAGTCGGAGCCTGTGACGTAGACTTAAACCGGGCGCAAAGATTCTCCAATGCCAGGAGCAAAGGGAAAGCCGAGGTCTATCAGGATTTCCGAAAACTACTTGAACGCAAGGACCTCGATCTGGTCGCCATTGCAACCCCGCCCCATTGGCACGCCAGCATATCCATAGCGTCTGCAGAGGCCGGCATGGACGTGCTCTGTGAAAAGCCCATGACTCGTTTTGTTGCGGAAGGTCGGGCCGTGGTGAATGCCTTCAAGAGATATGGTCGTGTTTTCCAAATCGGAACCTTTGGACGATTCGGTAGAAGCAAGGACAAGGGATCCGTATTGAAACATAAAATCATGGCAAGCGGGTTGCTCAAGGATTGCAAAGTCGTCCGGATGAAAAAAGGGGGATTAAAGGTCAAGCAATGGAGCGGCACACCGGGAATTCCCCCGCAGACCATTCCCGAACAATTGGATTGGGATATGTATTGCGGGCCTTCCCCATGGAAACCCTACGAGAGCAGACGTGTCACGGGCACCCACCGGGGATACTGGGATTACGAGGGGGGCGGAATGTGCGATATGGGACAGCACCACTTCGACCCCGAACAATGGACTTATGCGAAGGACCACACCAGTCCGGTTGAAATCACCCCTTTTGCCCCACCATCCCATCCCGAGGTTACGGGTATGTGGGCATGGGTCGAACTCAAGTATGCCGATGGCTTCAAGTTCGTCATGGAAAGTGGTGAATGGG
>Ga0315322_10003264_pt1 | contig 12531 bp, 13 predicted proteins | sample M110021515metaG_FD_203461 | JGI IMG/M metagenome (GOLD analysis project Ga0315322, IMG submission 203461) | Ammonia-oxidizing marine archaeal communities from Monterey Bay, California, United States - M1 100m 21515 | ecosystem: Environmental > Aquatic > Marine > Intertidal zone | place: USA... | reverse complement strand
GAAAGTTTCTCCGGTTGTGGTATTAACATGAATAGTTCCAACACCATCAACGGGAACTGTTTGATTTGTAGGGTCAGATGTTACATAAACAACGCCAGGATTAGAGGTAATTCCTGTTAATGCAGAACCATCTACTGCTGGTAATGCACCAGTAAGACAACTTGCATCATAAGGCCCTGAAAGTTTTGCGGACGTTACATTTTGGTCAGCAAATTTATCTGTACCTATTTGTGTTAAGGGAGTTCCAATATGTTCTCCACCACCAGTAATAGCATAAACAGTAGCACCATTATGAGGAGCAGTTGTAAACGTAATCGTTGAACCATTAAGTGTATAGTCAGTTGTTGGACGTTGATAAACACCGTCTATAAAAACAACAACATTACTAACACCAATAGGAGTAGACGACAAAGCCATAGTAGTATTACTGCCGTTCACTGACGCCATCGTATCTAATACTCTATTGGCTAATTTTGTCTCCTCTGTTTTTTTACCTAGATATGCCATTTGTTAATCCTTTTTATATTATTTGTTTGATGGTGTTTATTCGGTTATCTCTACCCATGCTGTTGTATCTTCATCCCATTCGTACATTTTCTCAGGAGACATATCAGCCGGTTGAGGAACTGGAGGCCCCCATATACAAGTATCTTCGTCTAGTGTCCAAGATGGATATGGTTGTGATGCGTAGAAAGCATCTCTAACGGAATCATATATACCACCAATACCAGCATAGTTTTTTCTTAGTTGTGGTTTATCATCTTCTAATCCAGTATCAGGGTCATAATGTTTTCCACCATAAGTATTATAAGAAGTTTGTACCCACTCACCATCCATATTATTATCAATAAAATCTTGGTCGGCAGCTATCACATTGGTAACAACACCATCTTCTATTTTAGCAAAATAACTCATTCTTGTTTTCCTCTTATAAAATTATTTATTGATATCTATAGCGAATAATAACTACCCCTTTACCGCCTGCAGAGCCCGGACTAGCGCCACCATCATAAGAACCACCACCACCGCCGCCTCCTGTATTGATGTCGCCAGGGGTGCCAGTTACTCCGTAAGGCCCGGGAGTATTATCTCCACCATTACCACCGCCTCCATTACCACCTGTTGCTGGTGTGCCTGTATTATAATAATCATAATTTCCTCCGGCACCACCACCAGCATAATATCCATTCTCTCCATGTCCTGTTCCAGCTATTAAATTTTGTGTTCCAACTCCACCAAAGCCTCCTGCCTGATGTGTTGAACCTCCAGATACAGTTACCCAATCTGCACCTGCTGCACTAGCACCACCACCGCCACCTCCACCCATACTTTGTACTTTGTCACCATTTCCCCCATCATTACCTTGACCTGTTGTTCCATTTCCACCATCTCCTGCTGTCTGGTCATATGATCCACCGCCTCCGCCTGAACCACCATTCTTACCCGCTGTCTGATTTGGATTCCATCTACCACCAGATGCACCTCCACCACCGCCGGCGGGATTAGCAAAAATGCCAGAACCAGATAATGTTGAAGAAGCACCGTTAGTTCCAGCGTTCGATTGACTAGCAGCAGAACCTGGCCCACCAACTGTTACTGTATAAGACCCATTACTTAAGGAAACATTAGTACCAGCTAAATAACCACCAGCACCACCACCGCCTCCGCCTCCCCAACCTGCACCTCCTCCGCCGCCTCCTGCGACAACTAGATAATCAAAGTTTGCAGCTGAAAGGGAAATAGTAAAGGTTCCGCTGTTATTGAATACATGATACTTATAGTCACCATCAAAACCCTCAACATCACCGCCAGTCGCTGCTGCTAATGGGGTATCAGTTACAGTAACAGTTATAGTTACGCCCGGACTATATTTAACTCCTCCAGCTCCACCGCTATCTTTAGACCTTACTCTAAAAGTATAATTAGTATTAGCGGCTACATTACCAGTAACAAAAGTATGAACACTTCCAGCTGGAACTTCATTAGTATTAACTGTCAGATTACCGTCAGCAGGAAGGATATTATCAACGACATAGTGACTTGGTGTTCCATCTTCCGCATCTGTACCACCTGTAAAGGTAATCTGGTGTGAATTATTTTCTGACCAAGTATACGAAGTAGTATTAGTAGGAGCAGTTGGTGCTTGGTTAGGAATAATATTTCCACTACCCATACCAACATTTGTCCAAACATTAAGATTTGGTGTTGCATCAGTACAACAATATAATTCTCCTGTTGACGTATCCATCCAAAGCCAACCAAGATTTTTGTTTGAAGTTGGTAAAGGCCCACTATTTGTGCTAGTATTAATTATATGATCATCTAACCCCGTCAGTGAAGAACCATCAAGTGCTGGAAGTGTTCCTGTTAAATTACCAGTAGTTAGGTTAGTCAATGCTGAACCATTCCATGCAGGCATTGTTCCAGAAGATGCAAGTTTAGCTGCTGTTATTGAACCAGCAGTAATAGCAGAAATTGGAGTTAATTCTGTGAGATAATAAACAAGAATATTCATCTCAGTGGAAGGGGCTGAATCAAATGTTAAAGTCGTACCACTAGCGGTATAGTTTGTTTCTGGAGTTTGTACAAGACCATTTAGAGTTACAACAATACCTTTAGAATTTAATACACTCTTAGATAGTGTTATTGGTTGTACCGTTCCATTACCAAGACCTGTCTGATATGTTATTGCAGAACCAGAATTTCCTCTGCCAGTTGACGTAGTTGTTTCATTCCCTAAAAATACAATCCAAATTGATGAACCCTGTGCTGGTGCAGAAGTAAATGTTAAAACTGTTCCAACAGCAGTAAAAGCAACATTAGGCTCTTGAATAACACCGCCTATTGATAACAATAGATTGTTAGCATCAGCTACACCTTGATCCAAAGTATAAACAGTCGTTGAACTATCAGGAGGAGTTATTACCTGTTTTTCAAACGTACCGTATTGTATGTCTCGCCCTATGTATGCCATTTGTTAATCCTTTTTTATATATTATTTATGTGATGATTAGTTGTATTTATATTAAGAAATATCCCCTGAACCATCACCAACATTTGTCCAGTAGTTTGAATTTGTTGCAGCATTAGTACAAATATAAACCTCTCCACTTGTAGAGTTTATCCATACATGACCAAGAGTTTTATTTGAATTAGCAGCAGGGTCGTTTGCACTCGTAGTTGGTGTGTCACCTATATATTGTATTTGTGAACCATTTGCAGCTGGTAATACAGAACCAGTTAATTTTGAAGCATCTAAATCCTCTACCATATCTGTTGTTGCTTTTAATGTCATCTCTTTATTCCTATTACTTTATAGTGATTTATGAAATATCCCCAGTACCACTACCAATATTTTTCCAATAATTATTTCCAGCTATATCACTTGTACAAATATAAACACTACCATTTGAATAGTTTACCCACATTGTGCCAAGTGCCATATTAGATGAAATCGTAGGGTCACTAGCTGATTTATGTTGTGGAACACTGAATCCTGTTAGGTTTTCACCACTGATAGCATTAAATGTGCCAGTAAGTTTATCTGCTGTCAAACCAGTTAGCATTGTGTTTGTAAGTTTCTGTGTCATTTAGATATTCCTTGATTAAGAGTTTGCTGTTACCCATTCATCAACATCAGCCTCAACTTCTTCGTTTGTCATTGATCGAGAAGCTGGTGTCGGCCCTTCAGAAATCTTTTTAGATAGTGGATAGCGAGAATGAATATTTAAAACTCTAGTTTTTAATTCTGGTATATCATACAATACTATACTATCAGGAACATAAAATTCTGAAACATCTTGATTGGCAGAAATAAAAGTATAATTATCAGGGTCATAATAATGTCCACCATTTTCTACCCAAGATGGTGCTTGTGTTGTTCCATCATGATTTACATGAAGTTTGTATTCTACTATCCTCATCTACTCTATCTCCTTTAATTATTTTAAGTTTCTGTACTACTACCGTAACAATGGCCACTAACAAGAGTACCCCAATCACTAGAGCTAACACTACTAGAGTATGCGTATCTATCTATGTCAACACCATGAGTAATTGTACCACCTACTCCACCAGCTGAGTAACCATGTGTAGTTGATGATTGACCTGTTGGGTCATGGCGGGTCTTATCCAAAGTTCCTACCTGAACCATTTGATTACCTGTTGAAAATTGAAATCTACTAACTTGACTTGTTATGCCACCAGGCGAACCATTATACCAATGTCCGCCATGAGTATATCCATGTGTGGTAGAACTAGTCCCAGCACCTTTTAACTGGTAGTATTGAGCATCAGTAATATAAGAAGCAGTTGCAGCACTTTGAAGATAAACCTTTTGAATTTTTTTAGCCTTGGCTGCAGTAGCGCCATCAGTACCCCAAACACCCATGTTGCCAATACAATATCCATAATTCTCGCCCTCTTGACAAGAGGCTGCTTGCGCGCAAGAATGCTGTAAACTACCCCAACCTTGTCTTGATACATTTGATGAAAAAGCAAATTTAGAAATAATATAATTGGTAGTAACGCTTATCCATGTTGGTGGCTGATGGCCACCCCCTGCAAAAAATCCAGCATCTCCTGCTGAAAACCGAAAAGCTTCATTAGATGGATCACCAGTAAGGTTTCCGGCATCTTGTGAACTTACACCAGTTGTAAAAGAAAATCTTTGCATTTGTTCTGTGGCGACAGGATGTGCGTGGACAGTAAAGCTATGATTTCCGCGTGTATAAGCCCAACCACCACCAATGTCTTTTACTGTGTCACAACTACTATTTACATCACGGTATAAACTATTATGATTTCCTTGCTGTGTAGAATTCGCGAATATATATTTCGCAACATTCGGGCCATTACCACCATAACTGGAACTTCCACCTAAAACATATCCTCCATATGTACCTTGAAATGAAAATTGCCAAAAAATATCACCTGATTGTCCACCAACATTTTTCCAATAGTTTGAGTTGGTTGCTGCGTTGATACAGTTATACATTTCACCAGAAGTATAATTTACCCATAGTGTGCCAAGACCACCATGAGGATTTGAGGAAGGTGTAGGATCATTTGGACTTTCAATTATACCATCATTGATATTAGTCAAATTACGCCCATCAGTTGCATTGGTATGATCGCCTGATAATTTTGATGCATCTACAGATTCTATAGAGTTTGATGTTACTTTCTGTGTCATTCGATTATTCCTTTTGGTTTACGTTATATATGAATTAAGAATTATCAGTAACCCATGCATCAACCTGAGCCTCAACTTCAGCATCTGTCATGTCAACCATATCATCACCATCTAGTTTTTGACATGGATACTTAGCATGAATTGCAAGTTGTCTTGCTTTCAATTCTGCAACTGTATATTCAGTCAACGTATCAGGAATATAATACACTTGTTCTTCATCAGCTAGAGCAGCAATCATTGTATGGTCATCAGGATTATGAAAATGTCCTCCGCCTTTTATCCAAGCAGGTGTAGTCATTGTTCTATCAGGATTTGCATGAAGCTTGTATTCTACTATTTTCATTTATAAATCTCCTTACTATTCTTTTAGTTTTTGTTGATCTTGGTCTGGTTGATATGCTAAAGTCTTGTTAGCTTCAGTTGAAAATCCTAAAAAGTCTGCTTGTTGATGTACAACTCCTTTATATTTTTCTGCAAAGTAGTCAAGAAATTTATGTAATATTTCTGTACTTCCACCACTCTCTTTTTCTGTATCTAAGTACATTCTAATCTCTGCTTGAGCAGTAGTAACACAAACTCCAATTTGTTCCAAATACTCTTGGTTTCCTATACCAATGAAACCTCTTTCCCGTACTTCACGAATACCTTGAGATATTGAGCGTTTGAGATGACCAATCATTTCAGCTTTCTCAAATGCCTCCTCACTAACATCACCAATTCTCTCTTTTAATTGGTCATGTATTTCACCGAGAGTTTCAATTTCTTTTAGAGCTCCTTCAAACTTAATTAGAAGTTCTGCGTTGCCCGCAACATATCTTTCTACTTGTATTTCTAGGAGTTCTTTTTTTAATGGGTCAGTTTCTTCTTCCCATTTTTGTTTCTTAATTTTTGCTTTCACTTGTGATTCCATATAGTTGAACTTAGCTTCACTTAATGCCTGACGTTTGGAACACATCTCTGCACCAATTTGTCTAAACCTTGTCCAATCATCATTTTGTGAACAAGTCAAAAACTTAAGCATAAACTGACTTCGCGACCTATCCCAAATCCTCTCCATGTATTGCATCTTCTCTATAGAAGCCTGTGCGTTCTGGAGATTTTCTACTAATGATTTATTACCATAAGATTTATAGTTGGTCAAATTTCCTTCAGCAGAAAAACTATGTTTAACTATCTCGCCTTTATCCTCACTCATTTTAACTCCTGTCTCAATATTTATAATAATTACATCATGTATTTGTATTTATAACAAATATATTTCTTAGTTTTTTAGTTTTGATATTTTATTCTGTTATCTCTACCCAAGCTATATTATCTTCATCCCAGTTATATATTTTTTCAGGTGTGCCGTCTGCTGGATAAGCAACTGGCGGTTCCCATAGACAAGTATCATCATTTAATGTCCAAGATGGATAAGGTTGTGGTGTATAAAAAGCATCCCTAACCAAATCATAAGTATATCCTTTACCAGCATAGTTTTTCCTTAATGGTGTTCCTGAATTTTCTTCGCCAGTATCAGCATCATAATGTTTTCCACCTCTAGTATTATAAGATGTTTGTATCCATTGACTCGCATCACCTAAGGCACCAGTATCTATAAAATCTTGTTCAACTACAAGAACTTGAGTAACAACACCATCTTCTACCTTTGCAAAATGACTCATCTGTATTTCCTTTTTTATTATATATTAGTTTTGAAATTTATATCTAATAATAACTACACCTGAACCGCCCGCGCCTCCACTACCACCAACTCCGCCGCTGAGCAAGTGAGGAGCACATCCCCCACCGCCACCACCACTACCAGTATTAGTAGAACCAGGCGTTGCGGGCCAACTTGAACTATTATTAGAACCAGTCCTGTTATTTCCAGCACCACCACCACCAGAACCGCCAGCTCCACCGAAATCTGCGCTGTATCCGTTCGCTCCGCCACCACCACCACCGGCTCTAGTTACCGATGATCCTGTGATTGAGGATGCTAAGCCATTGCCACCTGCGCCTCCCTCGTAATCACCAAAGTTTCCGATTGCTCCGACAGCCCCAGCGCCACCACCACCACCTGACCCTGAAATGCCAGTGGTATATCCACTGTCATGACCTTGACCTGGCGTTCCTTGACCTTGCCCAGAGGATGAGTTGTGTTGTGTATATGTGCCAGCACCACCACTTCCTCCAGTACGACCAGCACCATTTCGCGCGCCACCACCTCCACCACCAATAGCAGTGATTGAGGAGAAAACAGAGTTGCCTCCATCATTACCTGCTGCATAAAGGGCTGTGGGCCCAGGGCCACCAGACCCAACAGTCACGACATAATTTTGTGATGCTATGGCAAGACCTGATCCAGTTAGATAACCACCTGCACCACCGCCACCAGCAGAAGCCCCACTATGGTATCCCCCAGCACCACCACCAGCAATAACAAGGTATTCTACAGTGTTATCTGTTCCAACTTGTGAAACTGTAAAATTTCCTGTACTATTGAAAACGTGATACTTGTAATCTGGTGCGCCAGGAACTACTGTTCCAGCTGAAACAACACCACCAGTCGCTACTGTGTAAACAACATTATTAACTTGTGAAGTATAAGTTACTGGAGTGCTATATTGACCTATAGTATCTTTAGCTTTAAGTGTAAAAGTAAAAGGAGTAACTGCTCCAACATTAGTCGTGACAAAAGAATGAGCGTTTCCCGCAGCAACTTCTGCATTTGTAACTGTTACTGCAGCATCAGAAATATTTTCAACTAGATAATGTGTTACACCATTGTCATCCGTACCACCTGTGAATAAATGATTATATGTATCATTCTTATTCAAATCTGGAAATGAACCATTATCCGCTGGTGCTACAGGAATTTCATCATTATGAATTGTTACAGTGATTGTTCTTCCTGTGCTATAAACACCATCATTATCTATTGTCTTAACTATAAAAGTAACATTCAAATCAGCGTCTACATCACCGGCATTAAAAACATGAGGTTGACCATCAGCAACTAATGCATCATTGACAGTTAGTTTATCAGAAGAAATATCAGATATAACGTGAGATACTACGGTGTCATCATCTGAACTACCAGTAAAGGTGTGACTAACAGATGTGTTCTCTTGCATATCAGGAAAATTATCATTTGGATTTGTAGGTTGAATAATATTTCCAGAACCTTCACCAACATTCATCCAAATATTAGCATTAGTGGTTGAGTCTGTACAACAAAAAGTTGCACCATTGGAAGTATTCACATACATAGTTCCAACGCCACCTGTAGGATTAGTAGAGGTAGAAGGGTTTCCACTTTGCTTAATTATAGTTCTAATGTTCGTCAACTGAGAACCGTCAAGATTACCTAATGATCCAGTCAATTTCGCTGCATCAAAATCTACTATGTTTCCTGTCTTTGCTTTAGTTGTTGCCATTTCTTATTCCTTTACTATTTAGTATTGTGTACCAGCAGAAAGACTTCTTGCTACAGATAAGTCACCATGATCCGTTGCAGTTGTATTTGATGAATAATCAAAGTAATCAATGACAGATGAATAAACTCCTATTCCAGTTTTTCCACCAGAAATATAACCTTTGGTAGTATGTGAGTGGCCAGTACATTCATTTCTCGCAACAGATAAATCACCATGTGATGCAGCTGTCGTGTTACTTGAAAAATTAAAGTAATCAATAACAGATGAATAATTACCAGTATTACCACCAGCAGTATAACCAGATGTCATTGAAGATATTCCAGCTGATTGACTTCGATTTCCCGATAAGTTACCATGTGGTGCAGCTGTTGTGTTAGATGAAAAATCAAACTTATCAATTGTGGATATATGGTTGTTTGCACCAATATTAGTAGCACCACCAGAAATAAATCCTTGTGTCTCAGAAGATAGACCAGAACCATAACCTTTTGATACTGACAAGTTGCCATGATCTGCTATAGTATTTGCAGCTGCAAAAGAAAATTTATCAATCGAATCACTAAGAGCATCGGAAACTGCAAATCCACCTGAAACATAACCATGTGTTTTGGATGAATGTCCAGCAGTCATGCCTCTTGCCAATACTAGTTCATTGTGTTCCGTTGAATTTGCTGCTGATGCAAATGTAAACTTATCAGTTCTTGTAACAGCAAATCTACTAGTGCCCGTTCCTCTACTACCACCACTGATAAACCCATGAGTAGTTGAAGATGATCCAGATGCACCCATTCTATTTTTTGTCAAATCACCATGATCTGATGCTGTTGTGTTACTTGAAAAATCAAATTTATCAGTTGCCATAACATAATGAGAAAATTGAGAACCATTTCCAATTAATCCACCAGATGTAAATCCTGATATAGTTCCTTGAATTCCGAAAGCACCACTACCAGCATTAACATGACCAGAACGCGTTCCAACATTATTCCAAGAATTTGCACCAGTTTCAACGTGAGTACAAACCCAAAGAGTACCATTAGAATAGTTTGCCCATAAATCTCCAAGAGAATAACCATTTGAATCAATTGTTGGATCACTATTTGTTTTATGAACTGAAGGACTAGTTATACCCGTTAAGGTAGCACCATTCATATTTGGAAGCTTACCAAATAATTGTGATGAATCTAATGATACAATGTTTCCGTCTTTTGCTTGTGTTAGTGCCATTTATAGTTTCCTTTAATTATTTTTATTCTTTTAATTTTCTGCACTTCCGCCAAAAGTGTTCCCACCATCTTTAAGAGTACCCCAACTAGTAGATGAAACACTGCTCGAGTATGCATATCGGTATACTGCTGAACCCAACGGTGAAGAACCACCTATTCCACCAGCAGAAAACCCATAAGAAGTAGAGCTGAAACCATGACCATCATGCATAGAGTGGGACAAAGACCCAACTTCAGTTGCACCACTACCTGTTGAAAATTGAAATCTATTGACAGCACTTGTTATATGCCCACCAGCAGGGCCATTATACCAATGTCCACCATGTGAATAACCATGTGTGGTAGAACTAGTACCAGCAGCTCTTAAAATGTGATATGTAGCACTAGTAATATAAGCAGAAGTTGTAGCACTTTGAAGATTAATTTTTTGATTTGCAGTAGCATGAAAAGCTGTCGAGGTGCCATAAATGTGAACATTACCCAAACAATACCCATAATCCTCACCATCTTGGGTCGCGGCCGCTTGGCAGAAACTAGTTTGTAAAGTGCCAAAACTTTGTCTTGATACATTTGATGCAAAAGCAAATCTATTAGTGTCAGTATTCCCGATCTCGGCTGTACCACCAACATTACCACCACCAACATAATATCCATGAGATGAAGTTGAAAACTCGCAAGGTTCTATAGAAGCACCTCCAGTAAGATTACCAACAGCTTGTGTACTTACACCAGATGTCATAGACCATCTTTGCATTTGTGGCGGGAGGTACATATATCCCGGCCCACCTTTAGCATAAATCCAACTAGCAGATGTATCTTTTGTACAGGTCATATTATTACCACCAATATATATTAAATCACTAAGATTATTTTGTTGGGTAGAATTTGCAAATATAAATTTATGTGTTTTGACTCCATAACCTGAGTGGGGATATTCACCACCACACATATATCCTCCATGTGTACCTTGAAATGAAAAAGGTGGCTTGAAAATATCACCTGTACCAGAAGCACCAATGTTTGTCCATACGTTAGAACCAACTGTAGCATCGGTACACATATAAGATTCACCAGAACTATGATTCATCCATATCTGGCCAAGACTTTTATTTGAAGTTGGTAGTGGATCACCATCTGATACTTCAACATCACCGAGATGGGTTAGGTTTGAGCCATCAAGACTTGGAAGAGCACCACTTAGCTTAGAAGCATCTAGTGAACGAATATTGTCAGTTGTTAATTTGGTAGAGCTCATATTTTTTTTCCTTTTATATTATTTGTTTGATAGTGTTTATTCGGTTATCTCTACCCAAGTTGTATTATCTTCATCCCAACTATACATTTTTTCGTGTGATGCATCTGCGGGATAAGCAACAGGCGCTTTCCAATAACAAGTATCTTCGTCTAGTGTCCAAGATGGATATGGTTGTGGTGCATAAAAAGCATCTCTGACGGAATCATAAGTATAACCAATACCAGCATAGTTTTTTCTTAGTGGTGTACCAGAATCTTCTTCCTGTGTTTCAGGGTCATAATGTTTACCACCAACAGTATTATATGATGTCTGAATATATTTATCAGAATCAGGTTGAGAATCAACCCAATCTTGTTCAGCTACATATACTGCTGTAACAATACCATCTTCTACTTTTGCAAAATGACTCATCTGTATTTCCTTTTTTATTTATTATATATTAGTTTTGATATTTATATCGAATAATAACTACACCTGATCCGCCGTTACCGTTTTGAAGATTCCATTGTTCATAACCATCACCGCCACCGCCACCTCCTGTATTGTTAGCGCCATGGTCACAATTGGCACCAGAAGTTTGAGATGAATTTTCCCTAAAACCCCAACCACCTATGCCACCACCACCTGCTCCAGCAGCTCCACGATGACTTGAATTTTGACTACCAGTACCACCGCCACCACCGCCTGCATATGTTGTTCCATTTAACCATGTAGTTCCTGATCCACCATCTCCTGATACTGGCCAAGAACCATTTCCACCAACACCACTTGCTCCACCGCCACCTGCTCCGCAACGACCATGACCACCACTATTAGTACAATTACCACCATTATTTCCTTGGCTGGTACTAGTACCACCATTGTAGCCACTGTTTCCACCGCCACCACCACCAGAAGCACCGTTTCGTAAGTGGAGAGAGCCATTCGTTGAACTAGTACCACCTCCACCACCGCCTGTAGCAGTTGTTATACTTAGTCCTGATACACTAGTAGATGTTCCGGTTTGTCCCAGCTGGCCGAGCCCGTAAAAAGCATTATTACCACCATCCCCTCCTCCACCAATAAGAACTCCAAAATTACCTGTAGTTACAGTAAGACTTGAAGCAACATATCCTCCTGCCCCGCCACCACCGCCTCTACCATTTCCACCGCCACCACCACCACCAACTACTAGATAGTCAATAGTGCTATTTGAATTAGAAGGAACAGCAGTTACATTAAAACTTGAGTTACCTGTAAAGGTATGATACATATAATCACCTATTGGTGATGTACTTCCACCAGTCGCTGCAATATAATTAAGATTTGTTACATTCATACTAACAGTTACACCAGAACTATATACACCGTTATTATCTTTTGAACGAACCCTAAAAGTAACTGCTGTATCAGAACCAACAGCACCAGTATTGAATGTATGTGCTGTTGTTGCAG
>Ga0315322_10003263_pt1 | contig 12531 bp, 7 predicted proteins | sample M110021515metaG_FD_203461 | JGI IMG/M metagenome (GOLD analysis project Ga0315322, IMG submission 203461) | Ammonia-oxidizing marine archaeal communities from Monterey Bay, California, United States - M1 100m 21515 | ecosystem: Environmental > Aquatic > Marine > Intertidal zone | place: USA... | reverse complement strand
ATACGCGGTCGGCATCGATCTCAGCGGATCCTTTGTCGTTCTCAATCGTCAAAGTGGTTTTCGTCTTGGTCGAACGGGCGGAAGTAACCTTGGTTGAAAGCATGAATTCGAGCCCTTGCTTGGCAAGTATCCGGCGGGCGGCTTTGGCCACTTCCGGATCAAGTTGGGGGCAAATCTCGGGAAGAAACTCAACGACCGTGACTTCCGTTCCGAGGCGGGACCATACGCAACCAAGCTCAAGCCCGATTGCACCTCCGCCGACTACGATCATTTTCTTGGGCGTTTTGTCAAAGGCAATGGCATGATCACTATGGACGACACGCTTTCCGTCAAACGGCAGAAAGGGTAACTCGACGGGCTTCGAGCCGGTGGCAAGTATGATCTCCTTGGCCTGGACCACTTCTTTGGCCTTGCCACCCGAAACCTCGACTTGTCCCTCTCCGAGGAGGCGGGCCATACCGGACAGAACGGTCACGCCTTTTTTCGCAACCAGACCCTTTACACCCTTGCCGAGCTGGTCGACCACCGAGTCCTTTCTTTTCATCAAGGCGGAAAGATCGTGGCTAATGCCTTTGGCGACAATACCGTGATCGCCAGCACTATGCTTGATCTCATGGTAAATCTCGGTCGAATGCAAAAGGGCTTTGCTCGGGATGCAACCGACGTTCAGACAGGTTCCACCCAAACGCGGGTTTTTCTCAACCAGGGCAGTCTTCATTCCCAACTGGGCGCAGCGGATGGCGCACACATAACCACCCGGACCCGCTCCGATGATAACGACGTCGAACTCTTTCAACTCGCTCATGGCTTCAAATCCCGAGTGCCAAGCGAGCCGGTTCCTCAATCGCTTCCTTGATCTTGATTAAAAATGTGACCGCCTCTTTGCCGTCCACCACCCGGTGATCGTAGGACAAAGCGAGGTACATCATTGGACGGATGACAATCTCGCCGTTTCGTACGACGGCCCGTTCCTGTATGGCATGCATGCCGAGAATTCCGCTCTGAGGCGGATTGAGAATGGGGGTCGAGAGCATGGACCCGTAAATCCCCCCGTTGGTGATGGTGAAGCATCCGCCTTGCATGTCCTCGAGGGTAATCCCGCCCGATCTCGCTTTTTCGGCATACCCTACGATTCCCTGCTCGATCTCGGCGAAGGAAAGCTTTTCGCAATCGCGCAGGACCGGGACAACTAGGCCTTTCTCGGTCCCGACGGCCACTCCGACATCAAAATAGTGGTTTTCCACAAGATCGCTTCCCTCGATCCGCACGTTTAGCCCGGGCACCGCCCGCAAGCCATGAACGACTGCCTTGACGAAAAAGGACATGAACCCGAGCTTGACCCCGTTTTCCTTGACGAAGGAGTCCTGATGTCTCTTGCGCAAGGCCATTACCGCCGAGAGGTCAACTTCGTTGAAGGTGGAAAGGATCGCTGCGTTCTGCTGGGCCTCCACGAGACGGGAGGCAATTTTCCGCCGGATGGGGGACAGGGGGCGGCGAGTACTGCGCCCATCGGCTTGCTTGCCCGGACTCACAGCCGGAGCCTGCTTTGTCTTGGAGGGAGGGGCGGCAGGCGCAGGAGTGCTTGGCTGCTCCTTGGCGGCATTCAGAACGTCGGATTTGGTGAGACGTCCGTCCTTGCCCGTTCCCGAGAGAGTGGTCGGGTCAATGCCCGTCTCAGTCAGTACCTTGCGGACGGCAGGGGAATGGACGGGATTAGGAGGCGTGACTACCTCGGTGACAACGGGGGTCGGGGAGGACTCATCCTTCTCCTCGAGAGCCTCTGCAGGTTCATCGGGTGCCAGAGCTTCTTCGGATTCCGAGGGGGGGATCTCTTCTTTTTCTTCAGTTGGAGCAGTATTGCCTGCGGGCTTCTCTGCGGAATCGTCAATTTGGGCAATGGACGCACCGATCTCCACCTCATCCCCCTCCTTGGAAAGGAAGCTAATGACGCCGGCTACCTCGGCCAATCCCTCCTGGGTAATCTTGTCGGTTTCCAGTTCGTAAATCGGCTGATCAATCTCGACGTACGATCCTTCCGCAACCTTCCAGCTCGAAAGGATGCCTGAACTGATCGACTCGCCGAGGGCGGGAATCTTTACTTCGATTGGCATAATAAGTGGTGGTTAGGACTTTTCCTTGTTCGGACCGGCTCCGATGGCCCGGGCGACGATCTCAGCCTGTTCCTTTTTGTGCAAAGTAAGCGAACCCGTTGCCGGACTCGCGGTGGGGGTTCGCCCGACATAGTCGGGCTTGCGACCAAAACAATCCTCGAGCAAGGGGGCCAAGAACACCCAGGCTCCCATGTTCTCAGGTTCTTCCTGGCACCAAACAATTCTCTTGGCCTTGGCGTAAGGCTCAATCATGGATGCGAACTTCTCCTTGTTGAAAGGATAGAACTGCTCGACCCTAATTATTGATGCCTTGGGCGTCCGGATTGATTCCCTTGCTTCCAGCAAATCGTAATAGATTTTCCCCGAGCACAAGACCAGGGTATCCGTACGGGGTGCCGGCGTAAGATCGGGCAAAAACTCCTCGAACGCACCCTGGGTCAATTCCTTGAGTTCGGAAACGCACGATTTGTGACGAAGGAGACTCTTGGGGGCCATCAAAATCAAGGGCTTGGCAAATTCCTTCTTCTTTTGACGACGCAGGGCATGGAAATACTGGGCTGGGGTAGTGAGGTTGGCCACCACCACGTTGTCCTCGGCGCAACCCTGAAGAAAACGCTCGAGACGGGCGGAACTGTGCTCGGGGCCCTGTCCCTCAAACCCATGAGGCAAGAGTAGCACGAGATCGGAAACCGCTCCCCACTTGTCCTCGGCACTCATTATGAACTGGTCGATAATCACCTGGGCCCCGTTGGCGAAATCCCCGAACTGGGCTTCCCAAATGGCCAGCATACTGGGGTAGTCGAGAGAATATCCGTAATCGAAGGCCAGAACCGCCGCCTCCGAAAGAAGGGAGTTGTAGACGCAAAACTGGCCCTGCCTATCCTCCATGTTAAGGAGCGGAACATGTCGAGTACGGTCTTCCGAATCGTACCAGGCGGCATGACGGTGACTGAAAGTTCCCCGCTCACTGTCTTGTCCGGACAAACGGATGGGGGTCCCCTCCAGCATGAGGGAACCAAAGGCAAGTAGTTCGGCCAACCCCCAGTCAATCCCCTGTCCGGCTTTGTAGTTCTTGGCCTTGGCATCGACTTGACGCTTGATCTTGTGGTTCAGATTAAAACCCTCTGGGCAGGTCGAAAGAGCCTTGATGACCTTGTCCAACTCCTTTTTGGGGACAGACGTTTCCACAGGGCTGAAGTCGTAGGGAATCTGGTGAACTGCGACCGACCCTTCGAAGGTGCTGGATTTCTTGACCGTCTTGACTTTTTCCAAGGAGGCATCCAATTGCCTGCGCAGGCGCTTGTGAATTTCCCCGCATTCGTCTTCCGTCAATTCTCCCTCCGAAACCAACTTCTTGGACAGGATATCGGAAATAGAGGGCATTTCGTTGATCTTCTTATACAAAATCGGTTGGGTAAAAGCAGGATCATCGGCCTCATTGTGACCATACTTCCGGTAACAATTCACGTCGATCACGACATCTTCGCTGAATTTCTGGCGATAAGCCAGAGCAAGCTCAGCCACCATGGCAACGGCTAGGGGATCGTTCCCGTTGACATGAAAGATAGGGGCCTCGATGGCCTTGGCCACATCCGTGCAATAGAGGCTTGAACGAGCATCCGTCGGATCGGTCGTAAAGCCAATTTGGTTGTTCACCACGACATGAACGGTCCCGCCCGTGCGATACCCCGGAAGCTTCGAGAAATTAATGACCTCGGCAACCACTCCCTGTCCAGCCATGGCGGCGTCACCATGAACGAGTATGGGAAGGACACGCTTGCGCTCCCGATCTCCACGAAGGCGCTGGCGGGCCCGGGCCTTGCCCTCGACCACCCCGTTGACTGCCTCCAAATGACTGGGGTTGGGAGAAAGGTGAATAACCACTTGCTGACCGTTCGAGGTTGTCCGGACCGATTCGTACCCCAAGTGATATTTGACGTCCCCACTCCCGTGAGCGCCGTCGGGCACGAAGTTTTCCGAAAACTCTCGAAAGATAAATTCGTAAGACTTCCCCATGACGTTAGCCAAAACATTCAGCCTTCCGCGATGAGCCATGCCCATGACAATCTCCTCGACTCCCTCATCGGGGCATTTTTGGAAAATCGCATCCAAGGCAGTAATCAAGGATTCCCCGCCTTCCAAAGAAAAGCGCTTTTGACCGACGTAGCGGGTATGCAGAAAATTCTCGAATTCCTCGGCCTGAACCACTTTTCTTAAGATTCTGAGCTTTTCATCATGAGCGAAGGACGGTTGGTTCTCATTCGGTTCGATCTTCGACTGAATCCAACGCCTTTTGTCGGTTGCCTGAATGTGCAGATACTCGACCCCGATATTACCACAATAGGTCCTTTTCAGGCGTTCGACGACTTCGCCGATCGACATCCGGACTCCTCCAAGATAATTTCCCGTAAAATGAACTTCCGCCAAATCGGGGGATTCGAAACCCAACCGAGACATGCTCAACCGCGGGTTTTCGTTGATCTGTGCTTGCAAAGGATCGAAGGTCGCCTGGGTATGACCGATATCACGAAAGGCATAGATTGCTCCGTACAACCGGGCATGCTTCTCAATTCCCGAATCATCCGCATGGACGGATGCCGTAACGGGGAAATCATCAGTCAAGGCGGAAGAACCGCCCTCGTTGCCGAGATGAAAGCCTTCGAAGAAATATTGCCACTCCGGCTCCAATTCGGATGGAGATTCCAACCACTTGAGGTAGTTGCGGTCGATTTCGTCGACGTTCCAACGGGTGGCAAAATTGGGATTATTCATAGTTTGAAGAATTCAACGGGACTCCTCTCGTATTCGCGAAAGAACGTAAAAACAAGTAAAACTTGAAAAAAGGGTCGATCATTGAACGATTCGATGAAATCAACCTTCGGGGGGAAAAAAGCCGAGACTCCCGGAATCCCCGCAAATTTCCATCTCCTTTCCGTAATCCGCCAAGGGAATTCTTGGGGCAAGAACCTCAAGGACATGAGGATCCTGGTGAAATCCCGGCTTGGTCGAGGGATGCGGCCAGTAAACCAGGGCTTCGGCAAATTCCACCTCGCCAAGCAATCGAACCCTGCATCGGTAAAACGAGAAGTTCTCGGGCGGAAAACTTTCTGTCCACTTGACTTGGGGAAACGAATGAACGGAGGTACCCAGACGGTAGGAATATGGATGAATCGACAGGTTTAGCGTACCGGGAAAAAAAACCGAAAGGTCCAGCCCCAAATCTTGAAAAAAAGGGGCCTGCATGGCCAAAGTACCCCCGGGGAAACGGGTATCCCGGGTTTTTCCGGAGGCAATGCCATGCCCACGGGCTACGACTGCCTTTGCGCAAAGATGGAATCGATCGCCCAAGGGAATTCTTTGGCCCTCAAGGACAAAAGCACTTGAAGAAACGGTTGCCCGTGCCACCGGGACCGATCCGCACCCGGACAGGGTGCATGCAGCGTGGACAGTTCCCTGCGTAAGAGTTCCCTTCCTTGTTCTTGTAAATTCGTCCATAAGCACCACAGCGAACATAATGTATGCCAAGAAAAGGGCGTTCCTTTCCTCCGGGTGACGGGTTCGAGGAGGGGCGAATCTGATTCATTCCGAACTCAGACCTTGAATTCCACGGATCAGTCCATCCACGCGCTTGCCTAGCAAATTGGCTTGAACGGTCAGTCCGTCATGACCCTCAATGACTTCGGACACCCAAGTTTTGACCCGTTCCTCGAGAAACTTGAGTTTTTTCTGGGCTGCGGGATCAGCGGAGAGAGCCTCGAAACTGGTTTGCAAATCGTTTTCAGCGGCATCCGATTGTCCAAGCATTTCCTGCAAAGCCTGGAGGGATTTTTGAATGTGGTCGGCATTAACCTGCTCATCCGAGTCCTGAAGAGGATCCAGGAAATGAGGCGCCGCGGGTTGATTCACCTTTGGCGCACTCGAACTCGCATCCTTGAAAAGCTTGAAGGAGGTGTCGGATCCGTTTTGACTGAAGAGGCTTTTCTGATTGAACTCCAAGCTGCAAAGCCACTTCAATTCTTGCCTGAGTTCCTTGAATTTGTCGCGCGATTTCTTTTCGTCCTCCAAGGTAATGGAACGAATGATGTCCGCCTTCATGGTTGCCGCCAATTCTCCTATCTCCTCAAGAATCTCGACCGTTCTGACAAGAACGTTCTGCTGTGTCTGGAGAAAGGAGACGGCTGATTGCAGATGCTCCTCAAGGTTTTGCTTGGTCTTGAGTGGGGTTTGGTCATCCCCGATAGGCAATTTTTTCCGAGCTTTCTTGGATAGGCGTAATCGCATGTTGTAGAGAATAGGGTCTTGGGTCCAATATCTATTAGTGATCGAAGAAGGGTTGGGAATCAAGCGGAAATGCAAGGCAAAAGAGGTAAGTCGGCCCGACCGCAAGAAGAAAGGGCATAGGTCCCGCCACCCAAAAGCCTCTCTCCCTCGTACAGGGCAAGGACTTGTCCCGGAGCAAGGGCTCGTTGTGCTTCCCGAAAGACGACTTCCGCCCGTCCGTCCTCAATCGAACGAAAAGAAAGATCGACGGAAGGGTCCCGATAACGGGTCTTGCCCAGAAGTTCCAATTCGCCCGAAAGCGGTTCGTCCAAGAGAAAGGAGAGATTCTCGATTTCATAGCGCCTCCCCCAAAGCGTCGGCTCCTCCGGGCTTTCAAAGGCCACGATCAGTTGATTGGACGATTCCTCCTTGCCGGTAACCACGAAATTCTCGTGGTCCGTGTTCGAAGGCACTCCAATCCCCCTGCGTTGCCCCAGAGTATATCGATGAAGGCCTTGATGCCGTCCGACGACCTCGCCCTTCGTTGTAACGATATCACCCGGCTTGTCATCGATGAAGTTAGAGAGAAACTCAGGCACCTTGACCTTCCCAAGAAAGCAAATTCCTTGGCTGTCCTTCTTCTGGGCAACGGGGAGATCAAGCTCCTTGGCCATTTCACGAACCCTCGGCTTCTCGATTTCACCGAGCGGGAAACGTGCCCCGGACAGTTGATCCTGCGTGATGCGGGCAAGAAAATACGATTGATCCTTGTTCTTGTCACGCCCCTCCCAAAGCTCGGGCTTTTCGCCAACCGTCTTCTTACGAACGCAATAATGACCGGTAGCCAAACCATCAAAACCGTTTTCACGGGCAAACTCGAGCAAGGCTCCGAATTTCATCGACCGGTTGCAAAGAACGTCCGGATTGGGAGTTATGCCATCCTCGTAACCGTTCACCATGGGCAAAACGACTTCCCGTTGATAGAAGTCAATAAAGTTCACCACTCGAAAGGGAATGCCCAGACCCTCGGCAACCGCTTCCGCATCAGCCAAGTCTTTGGCCCCAGGGCAGTCTCCGAGAACATCGTCCTCGTGCTCCCAAGTTCTTACATAAACGCCTTCGATCTCATGCCCCTGGTCCTTAAGCAGGGCAGCCGAAACCGAACTGTCCACTCCCCCCGAAAGAGCTACCAACAGGCGTTCCGTGACTGATTTCGACATAGGAAGCCATCATGGTGACTGTTTGCAAAAAGGGCAAAATTTTTCGATTGGCGTTCGATCGATGCTTCGGTTTGCTTGTCGGCGGTGTACGAAGGAGGAGGAAAGATTTGGCAACGTGAGGATACTCAGGGCATCGTTTTTTTGGAGACGGACTGGGATGGTTCCAGCCTACCCAGTAATCTGGTTAAGAACGCGGGCATGGAGGGTTCCCAGTTCGAGACGGTCGACCCTTGGGAACGGGCTAAACTGGGAGGGTACGCAAAAATCGGAACTAAAGTCGTCTTCCTTCTCGAACCCGAGCGGTTTCCTTTTCTGTTCAAGCGGAAGGACTGCAAGGTCTTTCTGGCATCCGAATGGAGCGGGTGGGAGGAGGCTCGGACAGAAGAGTGCTGGAAATTGGATTGGGAAGGAGAAAATCTTTGCCTATGGATGAACTGGGAGGATCTTATCCATCTTGGTTCCTTTGCGTTCAAATTTATTACTGACGATGGGGTTTGGCTCGATCCTCCAGATTCCTTTCCCGGGGTTGAGGAAAAATCGCCAGGTGCCGTAAACTTTATTTTCGAACCATCCCGGACGGGCAAGGATTTGATCAGTTTTCAGATAACCGGTTCCCCGGAAAGCCAAAGACTTGATTTCTTGAAAGGGATGAGACCGAAAGGGGAATTCGGATACAGGGAACGTTCGAACGGAAGCTGGTTCAGGGCTTACGCTCCTCGAGCGAAAGCCGTGGAACTGGAGATGATCGACAATGAGACCGGAAAGGTTCAAGCCGTTCACAAGATGGTTTTGGAGGATGACGGAAGCTGGACGGTCGAATTTCCCGAAACCTCAACCGGACGGTTATATCGTTTGGCCGTTACTCATCATGAACACGAAAAACCCCGGGAATGCCTGACACGATCAGCGCTTGATCCTTACGCCTTGGCGACCGACGGAAGAGGTGGCCCGGGCATTGCCGTGCATCCGTTGGATCCGATTCCCCAAAACGAAGCATATGTCCCACCTGCCATGGCTAACCTTGTCATAGCGGAAGCGCATCTTCGGGATCTTCTGGCTCACGCACCCATCGAATTGAGTGAAGAGGAACGGATGGAATTCAGAGGCCTCGCAAAATGGCTGACCTCAGAAGACTGCTACCTGCGCAAACTGGGCGTCAACGCAGTCGAACTCCAGCCCGTTCTCGAATTCGATTCGCAATCCAAGGAGGAATACCACTGGGGATACATGCCGGTCAGTTTCATGGCACCCGCTTCCGCTTACTCGAGCAACCCGCACAATGGATCAGCAATCCATGAATTCAAGGATCTGGTCAAAGCCTTCCACGACGCGGGTTTGGCGGTTATTCTGGACATCGTCTATAACCATGTCGGTATCCCCAACCACTTGGCTTTGCTCGACCGGGAATTATACTTCTCAACCGATCAGATCGGAAGACTGACAAATCACAGTGGTTGCGGAAACGACTTGAATTGCGAATCGCAACCCGCTCGCAAACTGGTGATGGATAGCGTCAAGTATCTCGTACAGACATTTGATATCGACGGCTTTCGTTTCGATCTAGGTGAATTAATCGGGGTGGAATTGCTTAGGGAGATGGAGACTGAGCTAAGGGAAATCAAGCCGGGTATAATCCTGATTGCCGAACCATGGAGCTTCAGGGGGCGTTTGCCCCTTGAAATGAGCGAGACTGGCTATTCGCTTTGGAGCGACTCCTGTCGTGAAGGAATCCTCGAGTACGTAAAGAAAGAATGCCCCGATCCAAGAGTCGCCCTTGATCTTCTCCAAGGCAGGCTAGATCAAGAGAACAAGCACCCGTGGCAATCGGTCAACTACTTGGAATCACACGATGACTACGCATTTGTAGATCGTCTTTGCAAAGCGAGTGAATGGAAGGAAGGAAAACCTCCTGCGGGAATGGAAGAAAAAGCCCGCTTGGCAATTGGGTTGGTCTTGTTTTCCCCTGGCATACCCATGCTTTCCGCTGGGCAGGATTTCCTGCGCGGGAAGAAAGGAGTAAGGAATACCTATCTGAGGGGAGACCTCAATGCATTGGATTATTCTGCGGCAAGCCAGTTTCGAGAATTTCAGCAATGGATTCGAAAGCTAATCAAGTTCAGGCTTTCTTCAGAAGGTCGGTTTCTCCGCCCCGAAAAGCTCGAGGATTTCACCTACGAGGAAATCCTGACCCAAGAGGGTGGGGCATTCGGCCTTGTCATAAGGGAGAGGAAAAGCTCCGTTTCCTGGCTGATCTTCGTAAACCCCGCGGATTCTCATTTGGATTCCGCTCCCCCGTCTTTTCCCGATCTTGCCCAGGGCACTTTGCTTTTCGGGGAAAAGACCGAAAAACCGGGGCAAATCGCCCCCATGGAAATGCAAGCATGGAAGCTTTCCGGTTAACCTCTCAAATATAAATATCTTCTGGCTGACAAAAAATACTGCAAAAGAGGCAAAAACCATACTAAATCAGCAACATGACAACAAGTAGTCCGAATCGAAGGAATTTCCTGAAAGCGGCAGGGGTTGCAATCGCTCTGCCTATGCTTGAATCATTACCTGAGGTGCGGGCGGCACAAAAGGCGGGTAAGCCGGTCAAGCGCTTTGTATGTCTTTCCAATAACTACGGTGTTTACCAGAAGGCATTTTTTCCAGACATCAACCAGCCCGGGACGAAGTACGACATGCCCGAGACCCTCAAGTCTCTCGAAAAACACCGTAAGGACATCACTCTTTTTCAGAATCTGGACCATGGGTTTACCGGAGGCCACCAAGGCGTACCCGTTTTTCTGAGCGGTGTCCGTCCCATCCTTGCCCACAATTATGCCGAGGGCAACATCAGCCTAGACCAGAAATTGGCGGAGCATCATGGAGCGGCCACCCGCTTTCCTTCGATGACTCTCGGTGTGCGTGAGCGCAACCTGCTCAGTTTCACCCGGACAGGGGTGCAGGTACCAAGTATCGACATGCGGGCAGCCTACAAGGCAATGTTTTACGAGGATACGCCGCAGCAAAAGATTTCGGCAACCGAGCGTTTCAAGCGCCACAACAGCATCCTTGACGTGGTGATGGACCAAGCCAAGTCCCTTAATGGCGAATTGGGCAAGCAGGATCAGCACAAGCTCGAGGAGTACTTTGATTCGGTTCGTACGCTAGAGGGTAAGATTCAGCAGCAGGAACCTTGGGTCAAGCGTCCCAAGCCGAAAGCTCCGATCGATGAGCCGAAGCCGGGAAACGGCACGGCAGAACAACTCAAGGCTATGATAGAAATCATCGCCTTGGCCATCCAGACCGATTCCACCCGGGCCATTACCTGTACCAGTGGCTTCGCCAACGGGGACTTTGGTCTGAATGGAGGGTATCACGGGTTCTCCCACCACGGCGAACGAGAGGAACCGGTTGCCGCCTTGAAGAAGATCGAGGGTTTCCAAGTTTCAATGATGTCCTACCTGATTGACCTCCTGAAGGCACAGGAAGACCACATCAACGGAGGCACATTGCTTGACCATACCTCCATCATCTACGGATGCGGAATGGCGACCGGAGGACATTCGACCAGGAACTTGCCCCTCGTATTGGCTGGGGGAGGATTCAAACACGGGGAACACAAGATATACCCCGGCCCGCATCTCAAAGATTTGAAGAGTTCGGACAGACTGGTGAGTCAGGAAAAACGACTGGCTGAAGGCGTATCCGAAGTGCCGGCCGCAAACCTTCTACTTTCCATCCTTCAAAACTGTGGCTTGGAAATCGACCGGTTCGGGTCAAGTTCGGGCACCTTGACCGGACTGGAATGGTCCTAGTGCTGAACGGTTTTTGTCCATGAATGTCCGGCTTTCACTTTCGGGCGTTGCTTTTTCTCTTCTTGCTTCATACCCCGCATCAACCTACGGAGATGATTCGCTCGCAAAACTTGAGCCCTTTCTCAAGCAACACTGCCACAACTGCCATGGACCCGAGAAACAGAAGGGCGACATTCGATTCGACAGCCTGAGCAAGGATCTGACGAAAGTACAAAATCTTGAGATTTGGCAGGGCATGCTCGACCAGTTAAACTTGGGCGAAATGCCTCCCAAGAAAGAACCGAAACCAGCGACCAACGAGGTCAAGGTTGTAGTCGACCTCCTGACCAAACGCTTGGCATTGGCCTACGAAAAGGCAAGGAGCACAGGCGGGCAAACCGTCTTACGCAGGCTCAACCGCCACGAATTGCGCAACACGTTTCGTGACCTCCTTTTTCTCAGGGGAGCGGAATACAGGCCCGACGCCACGGGATCCCGATTGGTCGACAACAACGGCAACGGAAGCGTCGAGCGAACTGGCAACGACCCCTTGCGCTTCTTCCCGGAAGACGAGGAGGACGAAGGGTTCTACAATATCGGGGACAAACTTGTCATGTCTGACTTCCTTCTGAAACTCACCCTTGGAGCCGCCGAAGATGTCCTCAGCCAGGCAACGCGGCTCGAGCCAAAGCCCAAAGTTGAGACCAGGCGCTTCGCCGGACACCTCGTCAAAGGCAAGGCACAGGGTGAACACCCTTTGGAGACGGTTTCACGGGAATTCAGCCCTGACTTCGACATGATGGCCAAAGGCTACGAGAGATACGGTCGTCTTTCCCCAACCGATCTGAGGCAAGGGGTAGGGGTGGCCTCCCGTTATAAGATTACGATCGAGGCTTCCGCTCACAACGGAAAGCACCCCTATGGCGAGATGATCCAGTTTGGTCCCGAAGAAAACTTCCAGCTTTGTCTCAATATGTCGGACACCGCAAACGGAGGCATTTCCGGGCCCACCTCCACGCCTCTGGCCCTTTGGCCTCTGCCAGGGGACGGCAAGAAGAGAACCTTTACTCACGAAGCTTGGCTGGACAAGAGATGGACTCCTTGGATCGGCTGGGAAAACGGCCCGGACGACCGGAGTTTTCGTGTCGAGAAGCTGGTTGA
>Ga0315322_10003262_pt1 | contig 12533 bp, 11 predicted proteins | sample M110021515metaG_FD_203461 | JGI IMG/M metagenome (GOLD analysis project Ga0315322, IMG submission 203461) | Ammonia-oxidizing marine archaeal communities from Monterey Bay, California, United States - M1 100m 21515 | ecosystem: Environmental > Aquatic > Marine > Intertidal zone | place: USA... | reverse complement strand
TTGCTTGTGGTTCCGGCGCTGCCCAGATCCGAGGGGAAGCTTGGGGAGACGTTCTCTTACTTCAAGGGGTTGGGTCTTGACGGGGTCTTTACCCTGCGCTCCTTGTTGGAAAACTTGCTACGCCAGTCCCTGCCATCCAAATCTTACCATGGAAAATCCATCTTCCAAGTTCTCCAGTTGATGAAGGCTTATGAATTGATTCGCGAGCCACAGCTTGAAATGTTTTCGGAGTGAAATAGGTATGGCTGAATCAATTCATTCCACGGCAATCGTAGACTCTGGGGCGCACTTGGGCAGTGACGTCTCCATTGGACCTTATGCAATCGTCGAAGCCGGTGTGTCGCTAGGTGACGGGTGCTCCCTGGAGTCCCATTCGGTTCTCAAGAAAGCCACGATTCTTGGAAAGTCCGTTCAGGTCGGACATTTTTCCGTTGTCGGGGGGGATCCTCAGCAATTGTCCTTTGATCCTTCCACCCCTTCGGGTGTCGAGATTGGGGACGGAACGAGGTTGGGGGAAGGCGTAACCGTTCACAGGTCGATGTACGAGGGCGGAATCACCAGCGTCGGGAAGAAGTGCTTTCTGATGGGGTATTCTCACGTTGCTCACGATTGTAAGATCGGAGATCATGCGGTCCTGACGAACGCCGCCTTGCTCGGAGGTCACGTCTTGGTGGGCAATCATGCCTTTGTAGGTGGTGGCGCCGGGTTACATCAGTTCACGAGGGTGGGGGAGGGAGCGATGATCGGCGGTTTGGCTGAGGTTTCCGCTGACGTGCCTCCGCAGGTTACGGTGACCGGGAGAAACCGGGCCTGCGGTTTGAACCTGATCGGATTGCAAAGAAGGCAGGCGAGTCAGGAGGAGATCAGGGAACTCAAGGATTGTTACCGGGCAATCCTTATGAAAAAAGGAAACCCGACCCAGTTCGCCCAGAAAATCCTCGATGATTGCTCATCCCCGCAAACGGAACTGGGTCTTTCGTTTGTGAAATTTTTTCTAGAGGGAGATCGAGGCTTTGCGAAAAGCCGTTCCTCCCAAAAAGATTCATCCTGAATTTGAACAATCTGCATAGTTCCGATAATATGAGCGAAGTGAGCGACGTAATTGAATTTTCTCCCGAGGTACGATTGGGAAACGAGAAACTCGTGAAAGTCACGATTCCCGCTGCCCAAAAGCTAACCCAATTAATGGATAGGGAGAAGAAGGGCGGTTTTCTCCGTATCCGGATAACCGGAGGCGGGTGTAACGGACTTTCCTACAAGATGAAGTTCGTCGGTCAGGAGAAGACGGGTGACATCGGAGTGCTGAGCGAAGGAATTCACTTGCTTGTGGACTCCAAGACGGCGCTTTATTTGCGTGGTACGACCTTGGAGTTTTCCGATAATCTGGTGGGCGGAGGGTTCAAGTTTTCCAATCCCAATGCAAAGGCAAGTTGCAGTTGTGGAGAAAGCTTCAATTTATGATTCGAGAAGTTGAAATTAAGGCTTGCCTACTTGAGCCAAAATTCTGATTTAATGAACCTTCGAGTACATCACTTCCTTTATTATTTTGATCATAACTACCCTCAGATAACCACATGGTAAGGAAACCAGGTGGAAAAAACAGAAAACGGTATCATAACCGTGACTACATAAGGAAGAACGACAGGATCCGCGCTCGTGAAGTTCGTGTAATCGGTCCTGACGGAGGGATGTTGGGCGTCATGCCACCCGAAGAGGCCCTTAAGATAGCAAAGTCCCATGCCCTTGATCTTGTAGAGGTTGCGTCCAGTGCAAACCCTCCGGTTTGCAGGATCCTTGAGTTCGGCAAGTACAAGTACGAACTGAGCAAGAACAAGAGAAACAAGGAAAAGACCTCGAAAAGAATAAAGGAGGCGAAGTTTCGCCCGCGTATCGAAGAGCATGACTACATGACCAAGGTCCGTCGTTCCGAAAAATTTCTTCATCAAGGTAACAAACTGAAAATCACCTTGATGTTCAGGGGGCGCGAAATGGAACACATCAACTTGGGAATGAATTTGGTCCGTCAAGCGATCAAGGATTTGGAGGGCGTTGGAAAACCTGATGACGAACCCAAGTTGAATGGTCGTTTCATTATGGTCAATCTTTCCCCTCTTCCCCAAAATCAAAGGGTTTTACGCTTCAATTCTCTGGAGGAAGCGGAGATTGAGGAACCTGATGACGAGCAGGCGGAGGAAATGGAGGATGAGGACGAGGTTGACGCTGACGCCGAGTCCGGGGAAGAGTCCGAGTGACCACCCTTTTTTCCTAAAGCTCTCTTCTCCCATGGGGATCAAGTTTTTTCTCTTGGTAGCAGCAGGAGGTTCTTGCGGTTCGGTTTTGCGGGCATTGGTGGGCATCCTGATGAAATCCTTCCTGCCCTGGCCAACCCTCGTCGTCAATTTAGGAGGGGCATTCTTAATCGGATTGCTCGTCAAGTTTTCAGAGAATTCCGCAAATGCAGAGTCTTTTCGAGCGTTTTGGATCATTGGACTTTGCGGAGGTTTCACAACATTTTCAACCTTCGGAATGGACATGGTCAACTTCATCAAGACCGGCCATTGGACGGGGGGGCTGATTTACATGAGCCTCAACTTTTTCGGGACTCTTTTGGCCATTTATCTTGGATTCAGGGCATTCTCTCTAATCAGCCCATAGACGCTTGCCTCTTGCTACGTCTCGATCTTTTTGGCAAGTTAACAGTATGCATGGACGTTTTCTAGGCCCGCTTATCGCGATGATGCTTTGGCATAGTTTCGTTTTTGCAGCTCCATTTGCGGCTCCTGCCGATCGAAAGAGAGGACCGTCGGTTTCCGGAAGATCGAGTTTCCGTCCAAGCAATATTCCTCAGCGACCGCAAAAGCAGCAGGATCATTCTCAGGACGTTGAGTTTCGTGGTTATTTCTACTTGAACGGAATGCCCCGGTTTTGCATTTACAACGTAGAGGCGCAGTTCAGCGAATGGATTACCTTGGGAGAAGCGACTTTCGAGGAGTTTAATGCGAGTGATTTTGATTTGAATTCGGAAACCCTAACCGTCACTTTCAAAAACCAATCCTTTAACCTCAATCTTTACGGACCAACCAGTTCTCCTCCTTCAGCCCCGTCCGGCCGTCCCTCACCCCATCCAAGGACTTCAAAAGCTCCTAGTCCAAGCCATCCCAAGCGCATGCCTCCCGTGCCCAAGTTCGTTCCTCAGTTGCCTGCAGCGGTAACCAGTTCGGTTCCGTCTCCTGCAGTTCCAATCGCTCAGCAGGTTAGCTCTTCTGGTAAAAGGGCTCCCCCTCCATCGGGAAGTTCTTTTCCTGTTTCGCCTAACCCAGTGATTCCCGGACCCATGGCAAGACGCTCCTCCCCCGTTTCATCTCCCAATGCAACGCCACCTGCTTCCGCCAGTTCGCCGGCACCGCCGGCGCAGTCGTTTGCTCCTGCGCCAACCGTCAGTCAAACGCCACTCCCGGAATCAAACCCAAACTCTGGAGCGGGAGAAGGGACGGAAATTGACTTCAGCAACCTTCCGCCCCCACCACCGCCACCCAATATTTTGCCCCCAAGTGCACCACCGGACATTCAGCCATCACGGGAAACGGAATAAGCGAACCTTTTGCTGGGCGGTTCTGCTTTTGGGTCTTTGTACCTTTAGCTTGCATGCAACGAATCGAAGGGTCGGGAAGCTAGACAATCTCTCTTGGTCCCCTTATTTTGATCTTGGGCAAAATGCCTCCATCTACTCTTCCGTCACTCAGTATCCGGACTTCTCTCCGGTCGGGGCCCTTTACTCAAACGAGGGGTACCTCGGTACGGGGACCTTGGTCGCGCCCTCGGTGGTCGTGACGGCGGCTCATCTGTTCAGGAACAGTTTTTCCAGTCCGACTCCTGATCCGTCAACTTGGGAGTTTATCCTTCATACCCCGTTTACCGAAGCCTCAGCGAAGCAAAGATTCGAAATCTCCCAGATTAATCTTCATCCCGGTTGGGAGGCAAGGTTGCCAGAATTAAACGGGAAGGGAGATGGCGATATGCTTGGGGTCGATTTGGCAATCGTTATTTTGAAAAAGGAGGTTTCAGGGGTTTATCCAGCCAAGCTGCCCGTGGGAGGATCCGAACCATTGGGAGAAAAGGTAGTTGTGGGAGGGTTTGGCAATTTGGTTGATGGCGCATCGGGTGCCGAAGCCGTTCAAAACCAAAGAAGGGTGGGGGGACTCAATACGCTGGATCGGGTCGTCCTCCAGGTCGACAAACCGAACGTCCCGACCGAATACCTCGGTGGTTTGTTGGCCATTGACTTTGATTCCCCTCAATTGGATGCCAATACCCTGGGAAGCGGAAAGTCTCCGGTAGACAATCTTTCTTCAGGTGATAGCGATCCTAATCCTGTCGATTTGGAGGCTAGCACAGCGGTGGGAGACAGTGGGGGACCGGCATTCATGAAGATCGGGAATGCGTGGCGCATAATAGGCACGGTTTCATACGGGACCTCGGATTCGACTTATGGCGACGTAACCGTATTCACCCGGTTGGCATCCCATGAAAGCTGGCTTGCCGGATACCTGCCCTCCTGGAAGCAAGCTCGCAAGACGGGTGTGGAGGGGTGGCTGGAATCGGATTGGTTTGGTTACTTCCTCCCTTTGCCCTCGAAATGGAACTTCCATCCGTCCCATGGTTGGGTTTATTCGTCCGGCGAAAACGATGAAAGCTTTTGGGCATGGCAGGAAAACCTCGGATGGTGGTGGACCGATTTAGCGGTTTATCCATTTATCTATTCGAGTGAGCGAATGAACTGGCTCTATTTCGATGCCTTGAAATCGACTCCCGTTGAAGCGGTTTTTTACGATTACGGAATGGGAGATTGGGTTCGGGTTCCGTGAACTATTTTGATTCAAACTCGCTCTTCTTCGGTATTTCGATAGGCTGAGATGTTTTCATGGACCCGATCGTAAGTCTATTCAAGCACAGGGAATTGCTTTGGCAGTTTCTTTTGCGTAACGTTTCGTCCAGGCATCGGGGTAGCGTGCTTGGGGCTCTTTGGTTGGTGATCAACCCCTTGCTTATGCTGGGGCTTTACGTTTTTGCATTCGGGATCGTTTTCGGGGGCAGGTTTACGGATTCACCAGATGAATCGACTCTGGAATATGCACTGGGTATTTTTCTAGGGCTGAACGTGCTAGGTCTCATATCCGGCACGATCGGAGCCTCTCCATCCAGCATTGTTGGTCAGCCTAATTTCGTCAAAAAAGTCGTTTTCCCTCTGGAGGTTTTACCTGCGGCAATGACCGGAGCGTTGGCCTACGATTTGCTCATTGGTTTCGGGTTGTGCTTGACGGGCATAATTTTTCTCGGACCCGGTCTTAGCCTTAGCGTTCTCTACCTGCCCGTAATTTTGTTCCCGGTCTTCCTCATGGCCTTGGGGTTGTCCTGGTTCTTTTCCGCGTTGGGGGTGTTCGTAAGGGACGTCAGTCAATTGGGTTCCTTTCTTGGATTGGCCCTTCTTTACGCAAGCGGGGTCTTTTATTCCGCTGAAAAGGCTCAAGCTGCGGCACCCGGAATCTGGCAGTTTCTCCAATGGAATCCAATCCTTCAAGTCATTGATTCGCTTAGGCAAGTCACCCTTTGGGGCGGAGACTTGGATTGGTGGAAGGTGGCATACGCATGGGCGTTCGGTCTGGTTGTTTTTATTGGAGGAGCCTGGTTCTTCAACCGGTTGCGTCCGTCCTTCGCTGACGTAGTCTAGACTTTCGAATAGAGTTGCGCAGCCACTTCGTCCCACGAATGCGAGCAGGCCCACTTGATGCCTTCTTCGCCCATTTCCTTCCTCAAGGCATCATCTTCGATGAGCCTGATCAAGCATTCCCTGAGTGATTCAGGTTCCTCTGGGTTGATGAGAAATCCGGTTTTCCCATCCACGACCGCATCTTCAACTCCACCCGTGCGATGGGCTATTACGGGAATTCCATGTGAGTTTGCCTCCAGGTAAACAAACCCGAAACCTTCGACGCTTCTCGCCCGTTCCATGGAAGGCATGACAAAAAGATCCGAGCTTTCATAGACGATCCGCAAATCATTATCTCCAAGATCGCCCAAAAACGAAACCGGGCAGTGGGCGTTGCCAGCCATTTTTCTCAGTTTATCGGAAAACTTCTCGTTCACGATCGGTCCGACGAAAATGCATTCGACTTTGGTCGATAATTTCTTCGGAAGACTGGATATGGCCTCAAGCAGTCGATCCTGTCCTTTTCTGGGATGAATTCTTCCGACGCACAGAACTTTAATTTTTTCGTCCGTTGAAAGGGGGACGTTTTTTCGCCCGAGCAACCTGCGGGCAGGGGCACCGGGAAAAAGAAGAACCTTTTCATCCAATTCCGGAAAGAGTTCAAGGAGGGCGTTTTTATTGAAAGCTGAAAGAACGTGGATCTTTTGCGCCTTTTGCAGGAGGCGCCGGAAAAGAAATTTTCCCAGTGGGTTTCTACAAAACCTGATCAATTCGGTTCCGTGAATCGTGATGATTAACTTCGGGGTTTTTCTAATCATCCATCCAAAACGGACGTAAGCCCGCAAGCTGCCCGGCTCGGCCAAGTGAAGGACGACTTGTTCCTCCTGCGCGTTCAGTCTCTTTGCGGTTTGGCGGATTGATTTGAAGGAACACCGCCAATCTTGGGTCCCCTTGATGGGCAATGCGAGAACTTTTGGATTCTTGAGGTTGGATGCTTTTGCATACTCCGGAACCCAAGCCTCGATCGGGATGGCCAATTCCCCACACGCATGCACCAATTCTTCGCAATAGGTTCCGGCTCCTCCCCGTTTGGGAGGATACTCGTGGGTTAGCAAGATGATGGAACGTTTGTTCATTGGGAACGGGAATCAATATTTTAAATCTTCCGCTTGGCTGCAAAGCCCAATTTTTGTTAACCTCTCTAAAGATGGAAAACAAGACTGCAATTGTAACCGGTGGCTCTTCAGGCATAGGATTGAAGATTTGCGATAGATTACTTGCCGAAGGCATGCACGTTCATGCGGTTTCCAGAAACCCCGCAAGGAGAAGTGAAAGAGATCTTTTTCACCCAGTGAAACTAGATCTGTCGGACTTAGGAGCTGTTTCAAACTTTGGAAAATCTTTTGTCGAGGAAAACGGGATACCCGATCTTTTGGTTAACAATGCCGGTTATGGGGCGTTTTACGAGTGGAAGGAATTCCCTGAGGATGAGATCATCAGGCAAAGCGCGGTTTTGTTTTCCGCTCCCGTACTGCTCTGCAAGGCTTTTGCTCCTCTGATGTCCAAAGCGCAAAAAGGCACCATTGTTAACCTTACCTCTCTGGCCACCCTCTATCCTTTGCCTTATATGCCTCTCTACAACGCGGGGAAATCGGCTTTGTCCAGTTTCACCCAATCCCTTATGCTGGAATACCCGAATTTCCCGAAATTGATCGATTTTCGCTCGGGGGACGTCCGAACTTCCTTTAACCGGTCCGCTCCGAAACAGGCCTTGGCCGATCAGCCTCTATCGATGAAGCGGGCATGGACGCAAATAGAGAATCAACTGGAAGACTCACCGGACGCAGAAGTTGTTTGCAGGCAGTTATTTAGGGCTATAGGAGGAGGCGGGTCCGGGGTTCGTTACGGTGGAGGTTTCTTTCAGGCCCGCATTGCCCCTCTGCTTCATCGAGCCTTGCCTGATTTAATCCTCCGGATTTTACTGAAAGCCCGGTATGGCTTGTATTCAAATAGGGCTTGAGTTTCGGTCCTATCTTTGTGTAAATTGGTGTTGCTTTAGCTTTGCTACCAAGAATATAGTGAGGTTTATGACTATGCCCTCGAAATTAATAGTTTTTCTTTTAAGTTTCTTTTTCACCTGTTCGGTCTTTGCAGCTTCGCCAATCGAAGACTACAATGCGAGCAAGGCATACACTACAGGCGCTTTGGTTTTGGAAGGTCAGAATTCCTACATTTCCATACAAAGCGTCCCCACGGGCACCACACCGCCCAACGCGACCTATTGGACCGATCTTTCCATCGCCGCAGCCAACCTGAGCGTTCCGGTAGAAACCGTTCCTAGCCTTTCCACGCAGACGATTTTGAACTCCTTGCCTGGTTCTGCCCCCTCCGATGGCAATGCGTCAGCAACATCTTCTTTTTTCGGGCTTGCCCTGCGGGGTTATTCTGGCACTTACCCGATGGCCGGAGGCATGACTATAACGGGATCCACCAGCAAAAAGGTGATGATTCGTGTCAAAGGTTCATCTATGAACTTTTCAGGAGTCAAGCTTGGTGATCCGAAGATAACCATTACCAAATATAACGCCAATACAAGCAGCTACGAATCCTTTTTAACAGTGGACAACTGGGGCGATCATGCGAGCACGGTCACCAATTATGCGGATCGGGCTACCAGCGACAGCAAGGAACCGGTTGCAGTGGTTGATATGGACCCAGGGACTTACGGGGTCCGGGTAGAGGATGCCGCGGGAGGAATTGGTAATGCAAACGTTGAGTTCTATGGACTTTCGGACGATACGGGCACCGGCAGGTTCTATGGTCTTGCTCTCCGTGCCGAGGTAGGATCTAGCCCCGTTGCCGGTGGTATAACCATCAGCGGGACGGGAAGCAAGAAGGTGATGATTCGGGTGAAGGGATCGACCATGAACTTTGGGGGTGCCAAGCTCAATGATCCGAAGATTACCATTACCAAATACAATGCCAGCATCAATGCCTACGAATCCTTTCTGACCGTCGATAACTGGGGCGATCATGCAAACACCGCGACCAATTATGCGGATCGGGCTACCAGCGATACCAAGGAACCGGTTGCAGTGGTAGACATGGATCCTGGTACCTACGGCGTGCGAGTCGAGGACGCCGGCGGCGGGACCGGAAGCGCGAACGTCGAGTTTTACGAAGTCGAATAGTTCCAGGTCGGGACGTCTTCCTCTTCCCTGACAGCAAGTGGTGGACATTTCCATTTGCATTCCCACCTACAATGGCCTTCCCTACCTTGAGGGTGCCCTGGGTTCCGTCCTCGACCAGACCTACGGGGAATTTGAGGTCTTGATTTCCGACGACGGGTCAACGGACGGATCCTTGTCTTTGATCGACGATTTCGAGAAAAGCTCTCCTTTTCCTGCAAGGGTTTTTCGAAACAAGGGATTGGGTATTTCCGGAAACTGCAACTTTTTGGCCAATGAAGCGGATGGCCAATTCTTGAAATTTCTTTTTCAAGATGACTTGCTGGATCCTTCCTGCATCGAGGTATTCCTCAAGGAAACCAAAGCGCATGATTGCTTTTCCCTCGCATTCTCGGATCGAAGAATTCTTTTCGATTCTCCCGATTCTCCGGAGTGCCAGGACATTTTCAACGGCTGTCAGGATTTGTCGAGGCATTGGAGCAGGCTGGAAAGAATTCAGGAAGGGAAGTTGCTCCTTGAGGATCCAAAGCTTCTTGAATCGCCCACTAATAAAATCGGAGAACCCTCCAATACCTTCATCTCGAAATCAGCCTTTATGGAAGTCGGAGGATTCGATTCGAATATGTCCCAGTTACTAGACCTTGATCTTTGGTTTCGACTTATGACTGTGGGGAACGTTGTCTACATCAAAGAAAAACTCTCCAAGTTCCGCATACACGAATCTCAGCAATCGGTCGTCAATGCGAAGGCAAATCTAATTCACCGGGATTTCTTGAATCTATATTCTAAAATTCTGACATCCAAATGTTTTGGTTCGATGAGTGTTGGTTTTCGGGAGCGAGTTTTCGAGGCTACCAAGCCATTGATTTCGGCTGGTCTTTTAAAAAATGAAAGAAAAGAGTTTTTATCTACGATTACTAAGCTTTCTCATCGTATCAAGTTTATGGAGAGCACCTTTTCATGGAAGTTAAGAAAACATTTCATGAAGATATATTACCTTTTTAATTCCAAACAAAAAAAAGTTAAGCGGCAAAAAATTTACAAACCATTAACCTTTAAGATATTCGGTAAGATTCATTTTGAAAAGCCCTCCTTTCCAAAAGTCTCCGTTATTATCCCCTTTTTTGAACAGTATGAGGTGACTTGGCTTTGCCTTAAGGCATTGGAATCAAATGGTGATCATCACATCGAATTTGAAGTGATTTTGGTGAACGACTTTTCGTCCGGCAATAATGATTTCTTCAACTGTTTAAATGGTGTCAAAATTGTAAAAAACGAAGAAAATCTTGGTTTTTTGAAGTCATGCAACCGCGCTGTTGAGTCGGCTAGTGGGGAGTATCTTGTTTTTCTGAACAACGATACTCAGATACAAAAAGGATGGTTAATAAGCCTAGTTGAAGTTTTGGAAAGTAATTCGGATGCAGGCGCGGTTGGTTCAAAACTCATCTATCCGGATAATAAGCTACAGGAAGCGGGTGGAATTATTTGGAGCGATGCTAGCGGTTGTAACTATGGCAAGGGAAGTAATCACAATCTTGCTCAATACAATTTTTTAAGGGAAGTAGACTACTGTTCAGGTGCATCTCTAGCCATTCCGAAATCTTTGTTTATGGAAATGGGTGCTTTTGATGAAAAGTATTCCCCCGCTTATTTTGAAGATACCGATATATGCTTTAAGATTCGGAGTAGAGGAAAAAAAGTTTATTACCAACCCAAGTCAATTGTTATCCATCTTGAAGGAACTAGCTGTGGGAAATCGGAGGATTTCGGAATCAAATCCTATCAAAAGAGAAACAGGGAAACATTCCACAGTGAGTGGGAATCCGAGCTCTCTAACCATTTTCCTTCTTCTGGTGGATTTAGCCCACAATACAAGGCGGCAAATCGATTGAACGGAAGAAAAACCATTTTAGTAATTGATAGTTCATTGCCCTATTATGACAAGGATGCTGGCGGTTACCGGATTTATCAAATTCTGAAAATTTTGAAAAAACAAAATTTTCATGTGATTTTTTTAGCGGCCAATGAAATTGCCGATGAACCTTATGCGACCAAACTATCTTTTCTTGGAATTGAGGTACTCGTGGATGGAAGCGGTAAGATTGATTCGCGAGAACTTCTTAGAGATCGTCTTGAAATTATCGATGTGGCTTGGATATGCAGACCTCAGATGTTCGAGAAGTTTGGCAATGTTTTACTAAAGAAAAGCAAAATACAAATCATTTATGATACGATAGATCTTCATTACCTGAGGTTAAAAAGAGAATGGGAGCTTAAAGGCTCAGCAGACAGAAAACTTGAACGGAAATGGAAGAGATATCTTAAGAATGAAAAGAAATTTTCGAGACTGTCTGACCAGGTACTAACCGTAACCAAAGACGAAGCGGAAAAAGTTAAGGGGTGGAATGTTCAAAATGTGAGTGTTTTGCCAACTATTCATATCCCTCGAACAGACAGAGTTCCTTCTTTTGAAGGAAGGCAGGGCATACTTTTCATTGGTAGTTATTTGCATCCTCCCAATGTGGACGCAGTAAATTTTTTGATTAAGAAGATTATGCCAATGATCTGGGAGAGTTTTCCTGAAATTCCAGTTACCTTGCTTGGGAGCAACCCAAGCGATGAAGTAATAGGCTTGGGGTCAGACAGGGTGAGCATTACCGGATTTGTTGAGGATGTTGCACCTTATTTTGACATGGCAAAAGTATTTGTTTGCCCCCTCCGATTTGGAGCAGGAATGAAGGGGAAAATTGGGCAAAGTATGTCTTTAGGTCTTCCGGTTGTGACCACAAGTATCGGGGCAGAAGGAATGGGCCTTGAAAATGGGTCTAATGCATTAATTGCTGATGAGCGGGGAGAGATTTCCAAGGCCATACAAAATCTACTCGAAGATGAAGATATATGGGGGAATCTATCCAGGGAGGGAATTAGCTTGATGAAAAGGTTTTCCCCTGAGGTAGTCTCCGATCAAGTTGCCAAATTGTTTAATTGTAAATGAATACATGTTCGCAAGACTCATCCGTGAGAGATGACGAGTATGCAATTGTTGTAAAAAATCTTTACAAACGATTCTCAGCAAGCCCGGTTCGTACTATGTTCAAGGGGTTAACGGGCAAAATCAAAAAGAAGAAAAGCGATTTTCAGGCCCTTAATAACATTTCTTTTGAAATTAAGAAGGGTAAAGCCGTTGGGATTTTGGGAGAGAACGGCTCTGGAAAAAGCACCTTGCTTCAGATTATTGCCAAAACATTACAACCCAGTTCCGGAACAGTTCAAACTAATGGCAAACTTGCCGCTCTACTGGAGTTGGGTTCGGGCTTTAATCCTGATTTTACCGGAAAGGAAAATATTTATCTCAATGCATCGATTCTGGGTTTGAGCAAAGAACAAACTGATGAGGTTTTGGACGGAATTTTGGAATTTGCCGACATTGGGGAATTCGTGGATCGGCCGGTCAAGACCTATTCCAACGGAATGAGAATGAGGCTCGCTTTTGCCGTGCAGGTTTTTGTAGAGCCTGAAATCCTTATCATCGACGAGGCCTTGGGGGTCGGCGACCAGTTCTTTCGCAAGAAATGCCACGAGAAGATAAACGAGCTTCTGAGCGACGGAATAACTTTTCTATACGTCACTCACAACGA
>Ga0315322_10003261_pt1 | contig 12535 bp, 9 predicted proteins | sample M110021515metaG_FD_203461 | JGI IMG/M metagenome (GOLD analysis project Ga0315322, IMG submission 203461) | Ammonia-oxidizing marine archaeal communities from Monterey Bay, California, United States - M1 100m 21515 | ecosystem: Environmental > Aquatic > Marine > Intertidal zone | place: USA... | reverse complement strand
CGGAGTATTTCTCGATATTAATAGTGGAATGAATCGTACCGGCATCGCTCCCAATGAATCCGCAGCAGAACTTTACGCCCATCTCCACCAAGCCAGCAATCTTATCGCTCGAGGCCTCCACGTGTACGACGGCCACATACACGAATCGAATCTAGAAAAACGAACCCGCCAAACCAACCAAGAATTCGCAACTGTCGAATCTCTCATAAAGAGTCTAAACGAAGCCAGCTTCGGCATTCCTAAAATCGTCGCCGGCGGCAGTCCCACCTTCCCCATCCACGCGAAACGCGATGTAGAACTGAGCCCCGGGACTCCACTGCTATGGGATTTCGGATACGGAGATACCTTTCACGATTTGCCCTTTCAACATGCTGCCCTGCTTTACACTCGCGTCATTAGTAAGCCTGCGCCTGGACTCCTTTGCTTCGACCTCGGGCACAAAGCAGTCGCTTCCGAAATGGAGCCTCCGCGCGTTCGACTCCTTGGACTAGAGGACGCGACCTTCGTTTCCCACAGCGAAGAGCACCTCGTCTTGAAAAGCGATCGAGCCTCGAAAATCTCAGTCGGCGATTCCTTTCTAGGAATCCCTAAACACATCTGCCCAACCGTAGCTCTCTATAACAAAGCCGCTATCGCCGCTGACGGACGTATAACCGGCTACTGGAATGTTGCCGCCCGCTCCAGAATCCTGGACTAGCCCGTAGGGCAGTGCTCTCGCTGTCCCGCGATAGCTAAGTCACTGGGTTTCAACTATCGCCATTGCCCAAGGATCTTCCCCAATTTCTAGCGTCTGAAAACGGACCAAAGCACCGTTGTCTTCATTGACTCTATAAGCTGCAAACTTTCCCGAGCCACTGCCCGCCGCATAGAGAAACCTACCATCCGGAGAAAACTCGAACGAACGTGTCGCCGCCTCGCACGCAAAGCGATCCACTGGAGACAGCTCCCCCGATTCGGAATCAACTAAAAAAGCCGCAAGCGAATCATGCCCTCGGTTGGCAACATAGACGAAGCGGCCGCTAGGATGTATACCAACATCCGAGGTCGAGTTCTTTCCTTCGAAATCATTGGGCAAAGTACTAAGCGTTTGCAGCGTTTCCAGGCGCCCATTCTCTGAGTCCAAACGATAAACCGTTACGCTATTACCTTGCTCGTCGCTTCCGTATCCAAACAAACCATTCGCGGCTAAACGAAAATGCCGCGGGCCGGCTACGCCTTCGCGATTCAAAACTGCCACTTCATTGGAAGCAATTGTTCCCTCGCTAGAATCGAATTTGAATTGGAAAATCCCATTTGCAGCCGTGTGGGGAACAAAGACAAACCGGTTTGACTTATCGATTTCGACCGAGTGAGGACGGTCTGCCGTCTCAATCGTCTGAAGTGCAGTCTCCCCAAGGACTCCATCCTCTACTGCGTGTATTATGACATGTCCTTCGAAATAATACGACGATATCAAAAATCGCTCCGATTGATCCAGATGCAAAAACGATGCATGCGACCCCGCCACCGTTTCGCTCAAAAACCTCAGGCTTCCATTTTGTCCATCGATCCCAAAACTCGCTATTTTTCCGCTTTCGCTCAGCGATGCAAACAAGAATCGACCATCTCGAGACACCATCAATGCACGTGGTCCTCCATCGACTTCAATATCGCTTTCGAAAACAACCTTACCCGTATCCTTTACTTGCCGATACACAGCGATTCTCTCTTCGCCCGCAACCGCGACATACAAACAAAGCTTCGAAGCGATCGCAATCGATGAAAGTCCAGATGCAATTAAACAGAATACTATCGATCGAAAGACCTTGCCCACGCTCAAAACCGTAGCCGAACTCCTCAATCAGGCAATCTAAACAACGTTTCAAAAAGAGAATATCTCCGAAATGATAGAATCGTATTTCTCGCAACCTTGATTTTCGTCATTTCGCAAAATCTTCAGGATTGCGATTCTCTTTCAAGCCACTTGAACTCCCGACCAATTCTATTGATGCGAACCTTTCCGATCATTCCAATTATCGCCTTTCTTTCCGTTATATCGCTGAACGCCGATTCTAGCTCAAACTCCGAAGATCTAGGGTTCGCGGTTTTTCGCGACCGATGCATGGCGTGTCACTTACAATCAGGAATGGGAATCAAAGAAATGAACGCTCCCTCCATTGCCGGACTTCCACGCTGGTACGTTACGGAGCAACTCCGGAAATTTCGACGCAATCAGCGCGGCAACCATATCGAAGATGCCGCCGGCAGCTTGATGCAGGCAAATGCCCTAGCTTTAGACGAAAAATCAATCGCATTCGTCGGCAGACATATTGAGTCGCTCACTCCAAACGAGGGTCGGAACATCTTATCGAAAAAGTCCACCAAGGACTCCAAAGTGCTTTACCGAAAACGGTGCCAAGAATGCCACGGCGAACATGGCGAAGGAAATCGATCCGATAGGGTCCCACCACTCACGAGCCAACAAGATTGGTACCTCCTCAAGCAGATAGATAATTTTCAAACAGGAAAACGACTTCATTACGAAAACGATTCTTTGAACGAACTAAGCGAAGAGCAGCTCCAATCCATAATCGCATGGATTTGCTCGCTACCCTCTAGCCCTCCTGAATGAAACCCCGGATCAAACTCGCCGAAACGAAAACTCCTGACGGAGGAAATCTAGCCCTTTTCGAACAAGACGACACCTATTCGATCACCTACAAAGGGCAGCAGCTCATGCACTCAAAGATGAGTGCCTCGGAAGAGCTTCTTGGTAAGCTCGGTCTCGACAGGATCGACCACAAACTTCCATCCCGAATTTTGGTTGGCGGTCTCGGCCTGGGCTACACCCTTCGAACTGTAATGGAAGGCTCCTCGGCTGATGCCCAAATTGATACGGCGGAACTCATGCCAGAAGTAGTCGACTGGAATCGTACTTTTCTGAATACGCTCAATGGCTCTTTTTTAGACGATCCCCGAGCAAACATACTAACCGAAGACGTCGGCAAAATCATCAGAGGCGCATCAGCCAATACCTACGATACAATCCTGCTCGATGTTGACAACGGCCCCATAGCCATGGTGGACACCAGCAATAATTCACTGTATTCACATTTTGGAATACGCTCTATTCGAAACGCTCTCAAAGAAAATGGCCGGGCTGTTGTTTGGTCCGCCCAAGCCGATCCTAGATTCGAAAAACGCTTACGTAAAGCGGACTTTAAAGTTAAAGCCGTACCTGCAAAAACGCACCCAGGAGCAAAACGTGCCGCCTACATGCTATATGTAGCGGATCGATAGCTCGAGGCTTCGTAAGCTCGTGCTCGATTTTTAACGAATTCCCATTCGACACCGCAAACAACTAGGGACCTTAACCCTCAAGTAAAGGCGACACACCAAAACAATCACAGTTGACTTGCTTCTTTAACCTCACAGCAAGGTACGCCATGTCTAAATTAAATTTCCTGCTTTTCGTAGCCTACGCATCAATTTGGACATCGAGTTTTGCAGACGTCCGACTTCCTAAAATCCTCGGCTCGCACATGGTTCTGCAACGCAATGCCGTAGCTAATATCTGGGGTTGGGCGGATCCTGGCGAAGATATTCTACTCAAAGCTGATTGGATCAACGTAGAGTTCAGAACCACGGCTAACTCAAGAGGAGAATGGGCAATCCCTCTAGCGACCATCTATGCTGGCGAACCACATAATCTAACGATTACCGGCAAGAACACGCTCCACCTGAAAGACATTCTTTTCGGCGAAGTTTGGATTGGTTCAGGTCAGTCAAACATGGAGATGCCACTAATCAAGGTCTCTAACGCCTACACGGGGATCCAGGACTCAGAGAAGGAAATCGCCGCTGCAAACTATCCTGAGATCCGATTATTTCAAACAGGGAACTACAGCAGCAAGGAACCTCTTGATGACGTTGAAACCGGTATCGTCACGTATGGAGTCCCCGAAGCCAAATGCGCGTGGCAAGTTTGCAGCCCAGAAACGATTCCAACGTTCTCCTCCACCGCTTACTTCTTCGCCCGAGAATTGTATTCGAACTTGAACGTCCCCATCGGCATCATCGATTCTTCATGGGGCGGCACTTCTGCCGAAAGCTGGACCCCAAAGGGTGGTCTAGAAAAACTGGGTATGGAAAAAGAACTTACTCAGGCAGTCGACCTCCCCCAGCAAGCCGATAAGAAAATTCCCACACGGCTCTACAACGGAATGATTCATCCTCTGAAGCATTTCAGAATCAGAGGCGTCATCTGGTACCAAGGCGAAGGAAACTCAAGTCGCGCTGATCAATATAGCCAATTATTCTCAACGATGATCTCCGAATGGCGCAAAGAATTTGAATACGATTTTCCATTCTACTTTGCTCAAATCGCTCCCTATGGCAGATACAAGCAAAACTCTGCCTACTTACGTGAAGCCCAGCTTCAAACGTTATCGCTAGCTAGCACCGGAATGGCCGTAACCATGGATATCGGAAACTTAACGGATATTCATCCTAAAAACAAACAGGAGATCGGTCGTCGTCTGGCCTTGCTGGCTCTTGCGAATGAATACGGTTTCGATACGGGTTTTTCCGGACCCATTTTGTCGAGAACCATTACCAGACCTAAAAAGATCTACCTTTGCTTCGATCACGTTACAAGAGGGCTAACGACAAACGATGGCCTAGATCCAAGCCATTTTGAAATTGCCGGGAAAGACCGCATTTTTCATTCGGCTACTGCGACAATAAAAGGCAATCAAATCATCGTATCCTCAAAAAAAGTTCCCAAACCAAAGGCCGTACGTTATGCTTTCTCCAACGACGCTCAACCCAATCTCATAAACAAAGAAGGTTTACCCGCTAGCTCTTTTCGTACAGACCAATGGTAGACTAAACCTTTCCTCAAATCCCTATGAACAATTCTCCGCTATCATTCACCTTCGTCGTCATTACGACAATAGTGCTATTTCATTTCTTATTCGGATGCGCAAAAGCTCCAGACAGTGCCAAACCGAACATCATTTTCATCATGGCCGATGACATGGGGTATGGAGATCTTGGCTCTTATGGCCAAACCGTTATCCAAACACCCTATCTCGATAAAATGGCGAAAGAAGGTCTTCGTTTTACAAACTGCTATGCCGGCTCAACCGTTTGCGCTCCTTCGCGGTCCGTATTGATGACAGGCCTACATACCGGCCACACAACCGTTCGTGGCAACTTCGGCAAATACGGAGTCGTCGGCCTGGCTGGTGGAAATGGACGCGTTCCCTTAAACGAAACCGACATTACCGTTGCGGAAGTTCTGAAGGATGCTGGATACACTACTGGCATAACCGGGAAATGGGGTCTTGGCGAACCAAACACGAGCGGACATCCCAATGACCAAGGCTTTGACGAATGGTTTGGCTACTTAAATCAAAGACGTGCACACAGTTATTACCCTGATTACATCTGGAAAGATCAAACGAAATTCGATCTACCGGAAAACCGAAACGACCAAAAGGAGACCTACACTCATGATCTCTTTACCGAATTCGCATTGGATTTCATCAAGCGACACGAGAGAGATCCATTCTTCCTCTATCTCCCATACACAGTTCCCCATAGCCGTTATGAGATTCCGGATACGGCTCCCTATTCAAAACAGCCCTGGAGCGACGACGAAAAAGTCCACGCAGCAATGATAACTCGTCTTGATCGCGACATTGGAGCCATCCTCAAATTGCTCAAAGATTTGAAAATCGACGAAAACACGATCGTATTCTTCTGTTCCGACAACGGAGCTGCCGAACGCTGGGAAGGCCGCTTCGATAGTTCCGGAGTTCTCCAAGGCCGCAAACGCGACATGTACGAAGGTGGGCTCCGTACACCTATGATCGTTCGTTGGCCCGGGAAAGTCGCTGCTGGAAAAACTGACAATACAGTATGGTATTTCGCCGATGCCCTTCCGACTTTTGCGGAAATCGCCGGAGCAAAAGCTCCCTCAAACACAGATGGCCTGAGCGTACTACCCACCATTTTAGGACAAGAACAAGATCTTAGCGACCGTCACCTCTATTGGGAATTCTTCGAAAACGGGTTTCAACAAGCAGTCCGCCGCGGCAATTGGAAAGCGATTCGATTGGCCCTAGGCGAACCACTCGAACTCTACGACCTATCGAAAGACGAGAGCGAATCCAACAATATCGCTGCAAATAACCCCAAAATTATCGCCGAAATGGAAGCGATTCTAAAATCAGCCCGCACTCCTTCCGAAAACTGGCCCGTTGAAGAGTTGGATTGAAGCCTCCCAAACCGACTCAATCCGCGACGCTCCCAAAACTAAATGCTGCCCCTTCATCTGCCACAGCTCGCGCTATTCGCCCTACTCGCCTCGTTCGCCGTCCACGCGGCGACGGATTTCGCGCCCACTCTCGATCGCGAATTTAGAGCTGCCTGGGTCGCTACGGTCTACAACATCGACTGGCCTTCCAAAGCCGGAGTAGACCCCGATGCCCAACGCGCAGAACTCAGGAACCTTTTCCAAGTCGCCCAGGAGACCGGACTCAACGCTATTATTTTTCAAATTCGCCCCGCTGCGGACGCATTGTACCAATCCGCCTACGAACCCTGGTCGTCGCACCTCACAGGCAAGATGGACCTGGATCCGGGTTACGACCCCCTCTCCTTCGCCATCGAAGAAGCCCACTTCCGCGGCATGGAACTCCATGCGTGGTTCAACCCTTTCAGAGCCCAGACCAATCTCAAAAAAGAACGCTCGCCCAAACATATCGCCAATACGCGGGCCGACTGGGTCAAGCAATACGGCAACTACCTCTGGCTCGATCCAGGCAACCCGGAAGTTCGCGACTATACGATCAAAATCATGCTCGACGTCGTCAAACGCTACGACATCGACGGCGTACACATCGACGACTACTTCTATCCGTATCCGTATCCGAGCAATGAAGACAGTTTGCCGTTTCCAGATGACGACACCTTTCAACGTTTCGGACGCGGAAAAAAAGACACCTGGCGCCGATCCAACGTCAATCGCTTCGTAGAAACGCTCTACAAACGTATTAAAAAGGAAAAACCGTGGATCAAATTCGGCATAAGCCCTTTCGGCATTTGGCGACCAGGAACCCCAAAAGGAACCGAGGCAGGGCTTGACGCCTACAACCTCCTCTACGCCGATGCCCGAAAATGGCTCCACAAGGGCTGGATCGACTACATGATGCCTCAACTCTACTGGAGCATCGACTCCGAAGGACAGAGCTTTCCCCGCCTTCTCGATTGGTGGGTCAGCGAAAACAAAAAAAATCGCCATCTATGGCCCGGCATCGCCACCGATCGAGTCGGCGACCAGCGTCCTCCCTCCGAAATGACCAAGCAGATCGACCTGATCCGTAAAATAAAGAAAGGCTACCCCGGTCACGCCCACTGGAGTGCCGACAGCGTCATCAACAATCAAAAAGGAGTCCAAACTCTCCTCAAAAAGAAAACCTACGCCGCACCTGCCATCGTTCCTCCAAGCAAATGGCTCGGCTCAAAAGCCCCAGCGAAACCCACTCTTCTACTAACCCCCAGAGGAGACCGCCTAATGCTCCAACTAGCTCCCCAAGAAAACATCCGATTCTGGCTCCTCCAAACCAAAACGAACAAAGGCTGGAAGTCGCAGTTACTCGACGCCACCCAAGACACCTTCGAAATCGAACTCACAGACGCTATCGCCCTATCAGCGCTTGGATACACAGGGCTTCTCAGTAAAAAAGCCCGATACGAATTTGAGTAAAAGCCTTAAATCACAAACCCAATGAGATACCATGGAGGGATTTTTCCACAGATTGCTCAAATTTCCACAGATACAATCAAGCATTGAAAATCGATTTCTTTTTTCCCATCTTCTTAATCCCCATCTGCAATAATATACGGGTCTAAACACCCTTTATTTCTCTTGAAAACAATCATCTCTAATTTCCTCTAAACCTACCTCATGAAAAATCGCTATTTAGGAAACTCTGGGCTCGCCGTATCGCGCGTTTGCCTAGGCACTATGACTTTCGGCAACGACAGCTGGGGCTGCGACCAAAAGGCTTCGACGGCCATGGTCGACGCCTACATTGAAGCTGGCGGCAACTTCATCGACACGGCCGATCTCTATGCCAACACAGTATCCGAAACCATTCTCGGAAAAGCACTTGAAGGCAAAAACCGCGACAACCTCGTTATCGCTTCAAAATCGTGGTTTCCAATGAACGAAACCCCCAATGCGCGAGGCAATTCTCGCAAGCACATCATCGAAGCCTGCGAAGCCTCTCTCAAGCGCATGAACCTCGACTACCTGGATTTGTTTCAAATCCATGGTCCCGATCCCTACACCCCTATCGAAGAAACCATGGAAGCATTGAACCACCTCGTTCAGTCCGGCAAAATACGATATACGGGCTGTTCGAACCTCTATGGCTGGCAGATAATGAAAGCCAACTCGACTGCCAAAGAGATTGGAATGCAGCCTTTCATCTCCGGACAGTACCTCTACAACCTTATTCGTCGCGACATCGAAACGGAAATCCTACCAGCATGCGTAGACCAAGGCATGGGCATCCTATGCTGGAGTCCCTTGGCAAGCGGTCTCCTAACGGGCAAGTATCGCGGAGTAGACACCCCTGACGCCGGAACGCGTTTCAAAGAAATGGGCGCGATCCTCAACGATCGTTTCATTTGGAAGGAAGCTTTAGAGCTCGTCGATCTCGTTTGCGCCATCGGCGAAGAAACTGGCCAAAGCCCCGTAACCGTCGCGCTATCTTGGATACTTAAAGACTACGCGATCTCATCCGTTCTCGTAGGCGCCCGTTCCATAGAGCAACTGCAACCCTCGCTCGTTGCCGGCGATTGGGATTTGTCCGACGAGCACCGCAACGTGCTCACTGAAAAACTACCTCACAATCACGGCTATCCATGCGATTGGATGAAAGTCGCCCTGCTCCCCAATTTCAGCAAAACTGAATTCGAACCGAACCGTGCTCAGCGTTTCCCACCACTAGCTTAAATTAGAAGACTCTACCCCAAACCAACTCCAATGTCCAATCACCTCAAAGAACCCGCTCGGACTGATCGGCAAAAATGGCCGAATACTATTATAGAGCAATTCAAGACGATCCAGCATTCGCCAGCGCCCATTTCAAACTGGGCCATATTCTAGAACGCCGAGGAAATATTCCCGCCGCCGAAAGCCGATACCGACAAGCCCTCGCGCTTCGCCCTGACCTCATTCCAGCGAACATCGGGCTTGCTCGTATTCATTATTTGAACCGATCCGACTTCCTCGCCGTCGACCTCCTCGAACAAGTTCTAGAATGGGAACCCCGAAATTCCGAAGCTCGCATCTACCTTGCTCGTATCCACCAGTCCAACTCGAAACTCGACAAAGCGCTCGACACCCTAAAACCAGGCTTAGCCTTCCATAAAGAAAACCTATTTTTCCGTCTGGAAATCGGAAAGCTCAACTACGCAACCGGCAACCCCGACGAAGCCCTAATCGACTACCGGTACATCATCGAAAACCAAATTGATTCGATAGACCCTGTCTCTCAAAAAGAAGCTCAATCCCTCAAGTCCGAAGCCTTCAGCTCCATAGCCCAATTACACCTAGACAACAGCGACTCAATCCAAGCCGAAGAATACCTCCAAAAGGCAATCGAAACGATGCCATACAACTTCCCCGCGCTTTTAAAATCCGCCCTTATCGCATTCAATCAAAACGATCGCTCACACGCTCTCAATCGCCTAAAACAAATCGCCTCGCTCCCAGAAGAAATCCGCCCACCACTCCAATCCATCACCAAAGCCAATCGCTCCACCAACTGGACATCCCTCGTAAACGAGGCCCACAAGTAATGCTTTCAATACCTTTAAAATTACAACGTTGTAATTTTAAAGGTAGAGTCAGGCCGATTAAAATCGGCCCGAAAACTCAAACATACAATCGAGTTCGATGGCATCGACAAAACCTCTTAATGCTTCATCGACTCCGCGTATTCAGGCAGTTCGTACTGCGCTCGCAAGCGCGCGAGCTGGCCTTGCATGTGGATTAGGGTGTCCTTGTATTCCGGAAGCTTCGATAGATCTTTCAATTCATCTGGATCGGTTTCCAGATCGTAAAGACTCCATCCGTCATTGGAATAGAAATTGATCAATTTATAGCGTTCGCCTCGTACTCCGTCGTGTCGGGGAACTCCATGTTCCGTCAAATGCTCGTAGTAGTGATAATACACATACTTTCGCCAATTCTGAGAATTCGGCTTTTCGTAAAGCGACACCATACTTTTGCCTTGAATGCCTTTGGGTCTTTCAATTCCAGCCGCTTCAAGAAAGGTTGGAGCATAATCTATGTTCTGGATCAACTGCTCGTGACGCGTACCGGGCGCTATTTTTTCTGGCCAACGTATCAAGAAAGGCATGCGCAAGGATTCTTCGTACATCCAACGCTTGTCGTACCAACCATGCTCTCCGAGATAGAACCCTTGGTCTGAACTGTATATGACAATCGTATTTTCAGTCAGGCCGTTCTCGTCCAAATAATTCAAGACTCGACCCACGTTTTCATCCACAGAGTCGATACAACGCAGGTAGTTCTTGATATATCTCTGATACTTCCAGCGGGTCAAATCCTTGCCCGTTGGCGGCGAAGCGAGAAAATCCGCATTGCGAGGTTCAAAATAAGCATCCCACACTGCCCGTTGTTCCGGGTTCATTCGCGCATACTCGGGCTCATTGAGACGACTTTCGAAGTCATTGGCAAATGGTACCCTTTCTTGAAACTTCATATCCCATTGGTAGATGAAATGATCCTTAATCGACATCTCATTTCCAGCCAGAGTATTGCTGCGACCCTTCCAATCATCAAATAAAGTAGATGGCTCCGGCACCGGAGCGTCCTCGTAATTGTAGAGATGTTTTAAATTAGGGGCCCAGGTCCGATGAGGAGCCTTCTGCTGACACATCAAAAGAAATGGCTTATCCTTATCGCGCTCATCCAACCACTTGAGTCCCAAATCGGTAGTGATGTCCGTTATATAGCCTTCGTAACGCTTCTTATTGTCTTGGCCAGCGCTCGTATAAAAATCGGGGTTGTAGTAGCTCCCTTGACCCGGAACGACCTCCCAATAGTCGAACCCTGTCGGATCCGAAACCAAATGCCACTTGCCCACCAGAGCGGTTGCATAACCTGACTTCTGGAGAAGCTTTGGAAACGTCATCTGGGACCCATCGAATTGAGTTCCGCCAGAGTTAGTGTAAAAGCCATTGATATGACTGTGCTTTCCAGTCAGCACCGAGGCGCGTGAAGGACCGCAAATCGAATTGCCGCAAAACGAATTGAGAAATATGCTGCCCTCATTCGCCAATCGATCGATATTAGGTGTCTTATTAATCTTCGATCCATAGGCCCCGATCGACTGAGTCGCATGATCGTCAGAAAAAATGAATACAATATTCGGACGCCGATTTTCCTCAGCGAAAACCGAAAGCGTAGACAACGCCAAAACCAACCCAATAACCGGATTCCCAATGCTTCGTACCATTTTCTCTAAGCTCTGCATTAACCGAGCTTCGACCCAAGCTGTGCTGTGCTCAAGCCTTTTTCGATGTTAAAACCGTGGACTTAGCTCGGTTACCATTCCACGCAGTCGCTATAATTATCTCGTCCACATCGATATCAGCCAATCCGATTGGCAAAACTTGCCCCTTCCCACCACTTCGTGTTGCCCGGATTGGGCGACCATCACGGGTAGTAAAACGGACATCAGCATTTGCCAGCGTATTGAACGCTGGTAGCCTTGAAAGCGCTATTCGTCCCGTGTTCGAAGCCGACGTTTCCAAAGCTGAACCTCCACGAGGGGCATCCTCTGGTCCGTCAATCAAATTCCGTACGCGCAGTCCTATCGCTGGATCCTTTGCTTGTGGATCGAATTCCATTTCTAAAAAATTCCAATAGAACGGATCACCCTTACCCTGTTGATCGAGCTGAGGGTTTCGATGCGTTTTATGATAGAGTGCATGCATCTCCAACTCTCGACCATCCACATCTTGCATCCGTGGGCCGAACCCAGGAATCACCGCTCGTCCGCCACTCCGACCAATCGGCCCAAAGCTGCATTCAATCACATTGTGCTCAAGGTTCTTCATAATACTGCCATTGTGGACGTCTCCATAGACAGTCACCACGCCATCGCGCGACCCCAACAATTCCAATACACGATCAGAACCAGCCTTGACCCACCCTGCGTAATCCGCGGTTACACGATCGCGCTGATCGAATTTCATCGGATGTTTCGCGCTAGCGGCAGCTCCGGTCCAAACCGTATGCATACCATTGATGCCCGTCAGACAAATCAGTTTCGAAGAATCCGTCGCGATCAATTCCTGCAACCACGCGAATTGCTCCTCGCCGAGCAGGCTTCGCGTGGGATCTTTGCGATCGTAAAGGCTCTTAAACGCATCCCAACCCGAGTCATCCCAAATATCGACATCCTGAGAACTCCGCCACAGCCGCGAATCCAGAATGGCCAAGGTG
>Ga0315322_10003258_pt1 | contig 12540 bp, 3 predicted proteins | sample M110021515metaG_FD_203461 | JGI IMG/M metagenome (GOLD analysis project Ga0315322, IMG submission 203461) | Ammonia-oxidizing marine archaeal communities from Monterey Bay, California, United States - M1 100m 21515 | ecosystem: Environmental > Aquatic > Marine > Intertidal zone | place: USA... | reverse complement strand
AGAGCCAGATTCTCATCCGGAAGGTTGGCCAAATAATTTACTTGATACATTGTTTGAATTACCCCCTGATTTCAGCGACCCACTAGCATTCGGCGCAAACACATTTTCACTATATGTGAATTATTCTGCACGCAATAATGGCCCTCAGTACGAAGCCTGGGATTATGGAACTTTTACCGGGGATGTGTTTTCGCTTCTTACTGCTGATACTGAACTGTTTGAGAACCCTATAGATGTCGATGGAGATGGTAATGACGACGTTGCTGTTGGCTTGTCGATAGCGGGATTAGGACAACAAGGAGAAGGTTGGGGAGTTACATGGGGGGAGGGATTAATCCCTGGAATAGATGTAATACAATCGATTTGGATTCGTCCAAATTTCCAATGGAAGGTTAGAGTTCTCGACCACAATGATGCATTGTGGGATGACATGGCAAGCATGGAAGTATCCTTGATGAAAGGAATAGCCTATGACTTGTCATTGTCCACAGAAGGTGAATCCTATGCATTGGTTATCGATTCTAGATTCACTCAACCCCCTCACGATTTCGAAGTAAGAGTTGGCCTCGATCAGATGACACTCAACGTAACTGGCACGTTCACAAGTATTATCGATGTGTTGAATATATTCACAGGAGGTGACGATTCCGGATTGGAAATTACTGCTGTATCAGCGCCCTATTCCATTATGGTTTCAAACCCTAATCAGAATTCAGCGAACGAGCAAACAGATTGTGATGATTCTACTTGGTATGACCCAGACTTAGACCATGACGAGGAAAGCCGATTTCACAAATGTGGGTACTCAATTGGAATTGGGTACGTTCATTTCGACCAACCCGATTCAGCAGGAGATAGAGCTCTCAACGAATTGGGATATATCGATGTCGGGCTTCACCCAATAGCAGGCAGTACATTGATTCCAGAAGAAGTAGATTTGGTTATTCGCAATGATAACACCGGGGAGAATTCATTTGATAATATTGAAATTTTCAGTGATACAGATGCAGATTTGTGGTTCCACTACTTCGAAGACCGTTCAAGACATATCGAAGAAGGTGGAAGATTTGGAAACATTACTGATTCGAGAGGATGGGTCAGAGATATGCCAAAAGGATACCTGCCACAAGAAGAAATCGATGCAATTTTCACATTGATTGGCGAAGCCCCAGGTTCAACAAATTTTCCAGGAGAAATGCCGAATAGACTTTCTCTGATAATTTCAATAAAGAATTACACAGCAGACAATTCCGTAAATGCCAATGATGGTAGCCTTGTATTCAATCCTAGTGATGACCGTTGGAACAGCTTAATCTTAATTGCAGGAACTGAAAGGATTGGTAAAATAGAGTATGTTTCTACATTCCAACGTCATGGTTATGCCTTGGATTCATCCTCTTTAGAGGTTGAAATAATTGATTTACCTGAAGTTGTTGTGGTATTTGGGACATTTGAAATCCCATCTTCAAATAGGGTACGTGTAGAGTTTGGTACCGCTCCTGATTTGTTAAGTGAAGTATTAGATAATGTAATTCTCAATTTAGTGGAAATCGTATTGGATTTAGGGACTATATTGAATGGATTGCCCGATGCTATCGTCGGTAGTGTTAGCGAATCTAGTGGTGAAATTATTATTCAATGCTACAATCAGATAAGATTTAATTGGAATAATGGAAATCAACGTTACGAACGCACCATCGGGAGTATCAACTTAGCAATTGGCAGTAGCCCTCACCCTGTAATGTCACGAAATCATATCCTTTTGGCTGAGGATGTTGACAATTCAATTGTCAGTGGTAAATATGGCGCTGAACAGCCATTGGTACCGGTTGGTATGAGTGTCTTATTGGAGAATGTATCGGGGGTTTCCTATTCCTACGACCAAGAGACTGATTTACGTAAAATTTCTCTGTCTGGAATCTCTGGTAAAGAATTGATAATTGGTCACTTAAATCACTTGCACAATACGACCGACGGCGATGTAAAGCAATTCGCATCTATCTCCAATCGCCCTGAGAATCTTACTATTAGCCAGCAAGGAACAGATATCGCATATTTATCAACGGGGGAAATCGGAACGATTACTTACAGTGGAGAAGGAAACGGGCAATACAATGCACTTCGTCTAAATGATTTACCGTCACAATTCGAATTGAAATTAGGCGATACTTTAGCCTTTATCGCACCAGGTGGTGTCGGTTCAGTCGAAGTTCAGATTTCCAATGCGACAACCCCTCTTACGATGGATGGCGACCATGCAAGATTCTGGCTAGATCAGAATTCTGGAGAGGCGAGTATGTCGCTTAAACTATCTAATCTTACATCAGTAATTCTCTACCCGCCAGATGAACCTGGCGCATTAGGTCCAAGAGGAAACAGCCAGATGGTTATGAATCGCACAGGTTCTTCACCATTTAGCGTACTTCTCGAAGACATTAGTGAAAGAGAAGACCAATTCCTTGGGTTATCGGGCCGTGTTTACTTGGACCCGTTGCCAGCGAATGTAACCTTCTCTCTGCCTTCATCTCAAAACTCAGCGATTATCTCTACGCCGGAGTTCGGCGAAGAAGATGGAGTACTTTCACTGTCTTTCTTCCTTTCCGGAATGATTGATTTTGGAGCGTCAGTCAATGATTTCGCAATCGAGAGTATGGTTAATTTGGGCGATGCTTCCAATATCAAAAGTAACATGAGTATCGGTCTTGATTTGATTACAGGTGAAGAGTTTGACCTTACCTTGGATATAGCCAAAGGAGTAAACATACCAAATGAGCCAAGATGGGTTCATGGTTTGACCGGTGAAATATTAGAGGTTACAGAGTTGAAATATAATTATTCAAGAATGCCTACATTTACAGAAAGTTCACGTTTAGTAGTTTCAAGTGCATTAGAGGATATTGAAATAAATGAAACAGAAAGAGCCGATGTAATCGAAGCATTAGAATGGGGCGGAATAAGTAATAGTACAGCGATTGTAGATGCGATAGAAGATGGTTATGTTTCAGCAAGAGAGATGGCCCTTCTAGACCTTGAAACAATGGCATCCGAGGGATTAGAACTCGACCAGAGGCGTTCTTGGCATAGCAAAATTTGGATGCCACAATTACCGGGGGGAAGGATACAATTGTTATATGAAGTAACGATTGATGATGATGACATACCAACCTTTGAAATCAATGCATTCCTTGATGATTGGACACCAGCCCGTCCTGTATTGACTATCGAATTGAATGGTCTTGCAAGAACCGATTCAATGCTGGTGATCTCCGGACTGGATACCGATTTAGTACGTGATATTGAATTACGCATATCCATTTCAACCGAGTCCGAATTGATAATTCCAAGAACAACCATCGATATGAACTATGATATGGGTGAGAGAATGGATAGTACAAGGGTATTGCAAAATAATAAATTACGTGGAATTAGAACAGAACTAATGCTATTCGATGCACCAGCAAGCGCAACTCTCTATTCAAAGATTGGCGATATTTTACAAGCGGATTTGAATGTACCACCTGCTGACAGAATTGGACTCAATGCTGCAGATTCATTGATGTTGCAGCAACTTCGAAGAGTAGATGGTTTATGGTGGCCATCGACGATGTTCATTCGTGACGTGCCAGGGGAAATGCATCTTCTGGCAAAACCTGCAAGTGATTTCGATATCAATGAAGTAACGACTTTCCAAGGAATGTTCGAGATGAGCTATTCCTCTAACAGTGATGAGATGGACCTCTTTATCGAAACCAAAGGAAAATCTCAGAATACTCGAAGTAGCAATCTCATGCTTGCAGAGAATTTACCCGACCGGTTTTCGATGGAAGTAACAGAAGATTTCGGTGCAAGAATTTCAGCATCTGGTAATGGTGTTGAGAAATTGTATATTCGTCGTAGTGACACATTGGTAAGAGAGGATGTCCAATTGATAACTGCTGAAATGGTAGGTGAAAACTTACAGGGTGCAGAAGTACATCAGTATATGTTACTCGATTATCCAGTCATAGTTATCGATGGAATTACTGGTGGCCGTATCGTAGCAACAGCCCACACAGAAATAACCGTACTTGGGATGGATGTAGATGCAAGAGGTGTGCTATTGGATGCCCAATTTACTGGAGGCATTCCTACCGCTTCGAGCCTTGGCGTAAATGGCGTTGTTACCGATTTATCTCTGATTAGTAGTCTTACTGGAGGCAAGATTGAAACTACTCACATAATGATTGTAGATCCATTCTCCTCATTAATTGCAACTGGAATCGCGGCGGTGACAGGTTAATGGAGGAATACATCGAAGAGATGGAGGAAGAACTCCACGATTTGTCTCAAGAAGTGGGGCACAGAGTGAAGGAATTTACCGAAAGAGTACACCCGCTACGGATTGCTCTAGCAGGATTGATTATGTTGTTGATATTGGGCGCACTAGCATCTACATGGTATTGGGTGATTCCACGAGATGATGTGGAAATTCAGGTTACCTACCTTCAACGAAATGGCCACATAGTTCTCACAGAATTAGTAAATGATGGTAGCAGAGATATTACAGATGTTTCCCTTAGTGTTGAGTTTTTGGACAAAGATAATGTTGTAATTGCTGATTTTCAAGTGGTGTTTGATGTAATTCCCAGCCACACTAGTATTTCTGGTGACAAAATGGAATTAATCGCTAGAGGATATACAGTATGGGATGAATATTCTATTCATGTTACAATTGAATGGACTAATTTTAGAGGTGATGAAAGCAAACAAAATTTCATTCATTTTGTTTCCGAATCTCAAACCGCTACCTTCTCTGATGAATGCGAAGGGGTGACGTGGTTCCTGTGAAGAAATCAATGACAACTCCTAAAGGGAGGTTTCATCGGCCAAGAGGTGTGCGTAAGGCAGTACTTTTACTCTTAGTATTCCTTCTATCGGGAATGCCGATTTCCAATCAACCGGTACAAATCTCAGAAGAAGGAGATACAGAGTGGATTCGCTTCGAACTTCCAGATGATTCGATTAGAAACCTCGTCGGGGAGTTAGATGAGGCTCTTTCATTGGAAGAGCGACCATTATTGGCTTATTCCCGTCTTGGCATACACGATGCATCAGGAGTATTATTTGAAACTGAAATTCCAGAGGAGTTACTAACGATTAGACCCGACCTGGCCTTGGTACTGGTTTCTACCGAATACCGATTTACCGAAGTTAGAGCCTTAATCTCCGATCAAATTGGAGTTGAGGTTAGGGAATTCATAGCACCATCTGGGTTGTTAGTTCAGGGAACTCAAATCGGATTGGATATGATGAAGGAAATTGAAGGAATCGCCGCAATCCAACCGGTACCAATGGCAATGATTGTCGATTTTTCAGTAATGGAAAGTGAGGGGGAAGTTCCGGTTAGAATCGAATCTTGGCGAGGAGAAACTTTGCTTCCTGGAGTCGATATCGCAGATAATTGGGGCATGAGGTTACATCAAGAAATCGATGTAGTTGCAAATACTATGCTTAGCGATTCAAGTTTGGCAGAAACAGGACGCTATGATGGTATTACTTCAACTTCAATTGCTTCAATCGCCGCTGAACCATCTGTTGCATGGATTGGACATCAGCCTACTTTGACAATTTGGAATGAAAAAGCACGTAGTTGGATGAATATCGGCCCAATGGAATCAAGTTTCACAACAGACCTTGACGGCTCAGGTCAGATAATTGCAGTAGCAGATTCTGGCTTAGATCACGACCATGGTGATTTTGGTAGTAGAATTGTGGGTAATGTCGATGTCATAGGAGATGGTTCAACCGCAGATGCCCATTCTGGGCATGGGACCCATGTAGCATGTACAGTTCTTGGAGACGGTACAAGGGGAATTTACCGAGGAGTTGCCCCCGAGGCGGAATTATATTTTCAGGCAATGGAGAATGATAACAGTGGAAATTTTCAGTGGGCGAGTATCAACAATATGCTAAACACCGCTTACAGTAATGGAGCTAGGATTCATACCAATTCATGGGGTTCATCATCTTCAGCAGATTGGGGAGTCTACACCTCATCTTCAGAGGATGTTGATGATAGGACACGTTACTATGACCAATATTACAGCGGAAGGGAGGGATTAGTCGTACTCTTTGCAGCAGGTAATGATGGACCAGATAGCGACACGATTGGCTCACCAGCAACTGCTAAGAATACTATCACGGTTGGTAATTCTCAAAATAGATATTCAGGCGCTCCAAACACGGTAATGGATGGTTCAAGCAGAGGTCCTGTCGACGACGGGAGAATCAAGCCAGACATTCTCGCCCCGGGGGGGTATGTCCGCTCGTGTCGTGCTCAAGAAGCAACAGATATCAGCGGCTCAACTTGGACTGACACTTGGTACCTCGAATATACTGGGACAAGTATGGCAACCCCAAATGCAGCAGGTATGGCCGCTTTGATTCGAGAATACATCACTGAAATCGGACTAAGGCCAGAACCTCAAGGCGCGTTGGTAAAAGCACTGATGATTCTAGGGGCTCAAGATGTTGGCTCACGTGATATACCTAACATGGATGAAGGCTGGGGGCGTATCGACCTCAAAGCAACATTAGCCCCTAACAATGGCCGAGGAATATGGGTTGATGATCGCTCGATATTATCCGCAACAGGGAATTCCAAGAGTTATTCATTTGATATTACAACTCCAAATCAACCATTTAAAGCAGTAGTGGCATGGTCTGACGAGAGAGGGTCACGATTCTCAAATACTCAACTGGTTAACAATTTGAATCTATTAGTGACTACTCCAAGTGGGGTTGAATACAAAGGAAATGAGTTTTCTCAAGGACGTTCAATTCAAGGTGGAACACATGACAATCTGAACAATGTCGAAGTGGTTTTAGTAGATTCGGCAGAGATGGGGCTGTGGACGGTTAAGGTCACCGATGCCGGCCATTCCGGTTCAAAAACTCAACCATTTGCTGTTGCAGTATCAGGGGTTGGTGTAAACGACCTTCGTCCTGACCCCACTCCGGTTTTACCCTCATTCAAAACAGATATTTCTATTCCTCAAGTTGGAGATGATGTACTTGTTGAAATCGAAATCACGAATCTAGGAAATGTCGAAGCAGAAAACATCGAAGTAGTGTTTCAAGAAGAAGGGGTTTCAATAGATAGTCAACAGATTGACCTAGGCCCTGGCGGTTCCAAAACTCTGTTTTGGGATTGGGCACCACAAACTTCAGGCGGTAGAACTCTATCTTTCTTAGTGGATACCGATGACATGATTGATGAAATAAATGAAGATAATAATCGGATTGATGTTTTAGTCAATGTTACAACACCAGGAGTAAGAATAGAATCGACAAATCCAATTTATACTCTAAACGATATTAACGCAACATCTTCCTCTTGGCAGGTTATTCTGACCAACACAGCATTATTGTCAACCAATGCCTCCATTTCGCCAACCGGAGTAATCAACCCGGATGGAATTTCGGAAACATGGTATGTTGGTCTTGATGAGCTCGATTTCGAATTGAGTGGCCAGGAAGGTGCTTTGGTCAATGTCACTCTTGTACATCCTGCAGGACCAGAGCCTGGCCTGTATATGGTGAACTTACTTGGTTTAGATGAGGACAATAGCGTTAGTAGCCCCTATACTCTAACACTTGAGGTGCCAGTTCTTTCTCAAACTAGAATTGAGTTTGATTATACTGTGATACCGGTTCATCCATCGGAAACAACATCGATTGATATTCGATTATTTAATCTTGGAAATAGTGACCTAGGTTACGATTTATTCCTTGAATCTCCTCCTGGATGGCATGCTGGTTTTGACGACTTATCGTCTCAAGGAGGTGCCAATTCAGCATCAACTGGACTGATGTTGAAAGATGGGCAGATGACTCTTGGAGTCTCTTTTACTCCTCCACAAGTAATGACATTAGCGGGAGCCGAACTTACAGTAGTCTTCAAGGTGATATCACAAACAGAAAACGCTCGAATCTTTGAATATGAATTGCCATTGGTGGTCGAAGAAGTCAAACAGGTAGTCATCGATTTAGAGACCTCCTTTTCATCGATTACTCCAGGGAATACATTATCTTTACAATATACAATTGAGAATAAAGGGAATGTGGACTTGATTCTAGTTCCGGGCCTACAGTTACCAACTGGTTGGTCACAAAATACAATTCTAGATCAAATAGATATTTCTTGGACTCAGTCTCGAAATATTATCATTTCAGTGACGGCAGAACAGGATGCTAAGAGCGGCGAGATTAAACTGATTATGGATTCTAATCAAGAATCTTGGAGTCACAGTACAGATGCCGATGTAATCGTTTTAGCCGAACCTATAATGACGTTTGCATCTATTGAAATTGCAGGAGAAACTTGGTCTAATATTTTCGGGCCAGGACAGCATCCTACAGGGGTCCCAATCAACTATACATGGGTCGTAGAGAATCTAGCTGATACGGTTTGGAATCCAGCCGTATTATTGCAACTTGAAAATAATTTAATTGGCGATTGCACACAGCCGGGATTGATTTCTAATGGCGATGTCAAGGTGGTGACTTGTACTATAATCATCTCAGCAATGGCCGATCCTGCTACTGAACCAGAGTTCAAAGTCACATTAACCGGAAATCAGGTTTCAACTAATACTACGGTTACAATGTTCGTTGCGTTGACCAAAGAAGTGATTTGGGAAGTAGAGGGGGCTACCACCATTTCAACCGGTGAGGCATCAACGATTCAGATGACAGTCACCAATAGGGGAAACACTCTTGTTTCCAGTGTTGTTGAAACAACATCTCCAAAAGGTTGGAGTATTGTATTTGATGGTGAAGATACAGTAAATCTAGAAGCTGGTCAATCCCAGATGATTCGTCTAGAAATAACGGCAAATCAACCGGGAGATGCAACGATTGAGGTTTCATTATCTGGCGATGGAGATATTGCGGGTTCAGTAATTGAAATCGAAATGACAAGTGAAGGAGAAATCTTGGATGAAGAAAGTTCGGGATTAACTACCACCTTAGCATCGGTATTTGCTGTTATACTAGTGTTTGCTGTTGGGTTTATATTGCTGAAAAAGAAGGGACGAATGACCCCTTTGACCGCACCAAACCCGGTGGTATTTGCCACACTACCTCAACAAGAGCATGCGACGCCATGCTTCTCTTGTAGGCAGCCAATTTTGTCAGGGATGCTAGGCTGCCCATCCTGCGGGGCAAGATATCACTCCGTTTGCAAAGTAGCATCTTGCGTAAATTGTAATACGGAATCTGTCAATTTCGTGAATGTGGAATGATTCATGAGCATTAGCGCATAGCCTTTTCATGTGACGACCGCGACCGGGGTTCATGGAACCCCGCCGAAGAGACGCAAAACAAGGCCAGCGCCGGGCCAGTATTTTACTGGTGTCGCTGCTGCTTATTTCATTGGTTCCAGCGATAGCAAACCCAGTTACTGCGGATGATTCAGGCCGGGATGCTAACATCTCTCTTTCAGTAAGTCCAAGTTCTCAAACAGTTAACCCCGGGGAGACTGCAGAGTACACTGTACGTGTGTATAACAATGGGGCTAATTCGGTTACAGTGAATCTGGCTGCTACTAATGAGCAAGACTGTACTGGATATTCATCTGCTATAGGCCAAATTAGCCAACCTATCGAATCAGGTTCTTTCGAGGAAACCTTCCTCAATGTTTCATTAGCTCAAAATGCAGAAGGGTCTTGCTTGACCACTGTTACTGCTAACGCTAACGAACAGGTAACTCCGCCTGACCAACCCGGTGCTCCAGCACAGGAGTCGCAGGATGTTGAAACTACGGCGGGAGATGGTGCAGGCTCTGCAGTATTCGGTGTAGAATTGACCATTGATACACCTCACAAAGTATGGGGTGGCGAAACTACGATCGAGTGGGATGTCGAAGTAGAGAACACCGGACGTGTCCAAGAAACTGTTGACCTTACAATCGATGTTGTTGGGGGTTCAGGTTGTACGGCTGATGGAAGTATGTCTATCGATGTCGAGCCTAGCCAAGTTCAATTGGACAATGATTCATCCGAATGGGTAAAAATAACTCTAGAAGTTCCAGAAGGGAAAGATAGTGACAAGTTCTGCTGGGAGATTGAAGGAATAGTTTCTAACGATCAAAACCCTAACGGCAGTGCATCGGATGTAGAAGAATTTGACCTTAATGTCCCTGAATTAAAAGAATGTGAAGTTACACTCTCAAAGACTAGTTTGAATATTGAGCCGGATGAGGTTGGAACTCTAGTTGCAACCTTCATGAATGACGGAAACACCGATTGGTCACTTAATGTTGCCTTCACAGGTGGGGCCCATGCATCGTGGGCTAGTGTCGATGGAGCGTCCAGCGGAATATTACCATACAATGACGGCGATGGTGAAAAAGAATTCACAATTGAAATTACTCCGGATGATTCAATCGAGGCAAACTCTCAGAAATCTATCACCATCCAAGGTAAAGATGGTAGTTTAGAGAAGTGCAGCGCTGATGTCACGATAACCGTCGGGCAATCTCACGGAGCGTCGATGTCTCTAGGTAATACAGCATTATACAACATAGAGCCAGGAGCAGATACTTCGACAACTCTTACTGTTACCAATCAGGGTAATGGCCCTGACACATTCCGAGTGACGGCCTCAACACCTCCTTCAGGATGGACAGTTTCTCTAGAATCATCCACTATTTCTACACAATCTAGGCATGATAACGATAAGAGTGGTACAATCGAAGTTACGATTTCATTACCAACCGATGCTCTTGCAACAGAAGAAATCATGATTACATTCTCTGTAATGCCTACTTCTGGCGGTGGCGCTTATGATACTCGAGAATTGACAATCACTGTCAAAGCGGTACATGGCATGAGCGGTGGTGCCCAAGCGGATGACCAAACAGGCCGTTCTGATACCACAGTCCAATTCCCAATTACAATTACTAATGATGGAAATACATTGGATCGCTTCCGTTTCTCAGTAATTTCTCAAACCGCACAACCCGGATGGGGCAAGCACTTTGAAACCGCTAATGGCACTGTGGTTACAGAAGTTGATATTGATGCTCGGGCTACAGTCATAATGTATCTTGTAGTCTCGATTGCCGGTGAAGAGGAATTGGAGAGCACCAAACTTACAGTTAGAGTGACCAATCTTGGAGATAACAATAACGGCGATGAAGATAATGATGATGTCCCTGACAATCAACTCGAATTTGTATTCAGAGCAATCCTTTCAGATAGAGACTTTGCTATGGATGCACTAATCATGAATTCACCTGAAGATCTGTCTCGTAATGCAATGCTAATATTGCCCCCAGGTGGTTCACAAACATACCAAATCAAGGTGATGAATACTGGAGACATGACGGATGAGGCGACCTTTGATTTCGTTGGCTTATCAGGTACGGCTACACGCACATTATCTTTCAGAGGGATGATAATTGACGGTCCCATCCAAATTCCAAAGGGCTGGGGCGCCTTCAACGAATCAACAGGCACTTTCTTCTACGATGGAACTTCACCACTTATTGGTTCGAACGAAGACAATATTTTCGAGAAGATAGTAGCCAACGATTTAGTGGATTCCCACGTTCCAATGCTTTATTATGCAACTGTAGTTCTTGAAATCAAAGTTAGTTCAGGAGCGGAAAATGGCGATGGTGGACTATTGGAAATGGTAGTTACATCTGTGGCAAATGCAGCAAACCGTAGTGGTAAAATCTCTATATCTCTCTCTGTTGAAACAGTTTTAGATGTTGAATTGGAACTTATCGGCGGGGTTGAAAAAGATATTACATTGGGCGTGATAGCTAGATCTCCTAAATTCGAAATCATCGTGAGTAATGCCGGCAATGTTGAATCAGATTTTATTATATTCTCGAGTGGAGGATTGCGCGGTTGGAATGTGCAATTGAGTTTTGAAGCCGGAGCAGATTGTACCAAAACCGTGGAAGCCCATCTTCTGTGCACACTTCAAGAAGGCGAATCTATCATAGTTTACGCTAAGGTAAACCCTCCAGGAGGAGATGCAGCCGAGGTTGAAGATACGTTTATTTTTACCATTTCGGCAGAACCATCTGAGACCGGTGTTGTAGGTAGAGAGAATCTAGAATTAACTGTAAATGGAGAACCTGCGGAATCTGGTATCGTTTTACTGTTCAAAGAGGCCGTATCCAATACATATGTTCTACCGGCCATAGGTGTAACTGTGCTCGCAGGGATGGCTTTACTCGCATTCCGACGTCGCCGCTGACCCCTACGGGGTCATAGGCATAGCAAGCCGTTCTATCGCATGGTCATGAGACAACGCTTATGGACGGTTGTCGATTGGGCGTGACTAGAGAGTGTCAACTCTCTTAGTTGGTGGCATATTTGGTTGGCGCAGAAACGGTAACAGGCACTTATCTTTCAATGGCTCTAATGACGCTCATTGGTATTGGCATGCCACTAGGCGCTTTCATCACTCAATACTTCGTTATGCCCAAGGTTGACCCATCTCGCCCCCACATGACTAAATCATGGCTAATGGATGGATACG
>Ga0315322_10003257_pt1 | contig 12541 bp, 12 predicted proteins | sample M110021515metaG_FD_203461 | JGI IMG/M metagenome (GOLD analysis project Ga0315322, IMG submission 203461) | Ammonia-oxidizing marine archaeal communities from Monterey Bay, California, United States - M1 100m 21515 | ecosystem: Environmental > Aquatic > Marine > Intertidal zone | place: USA... | reverse complement strand
TAAACTCATCGCCGTGGTCCGAGGTGACCACCAGCACACAATTGTCATAGATGCCGCGTCGCTTCAGCATGTCGACGAGCTGGCCAAGACGGTGGTCCATGGCCGCAATCCCGCCATCATAGAGCGCCAGGGTGACCTCCGGCGTGCGCATGCCGTGGTCGCCCAGCATCTTGGCCATCCACTGGTGGGCCTTGCCCATGTTGGCCTCGCTCGGACGCTGATGTCGCAGCAGACCATCCAGCTCAAGCAGCTGCTTCTGCATGCTGTCGAAGGCGGGGGCTTCGGGCGCGTGGGAGACCTGCAGAAAGCGGCCATCGGTGTAGGGCGCGTGAACCTCGAAGGTGTGCCAGAACAAGAAGAAGGGCCCGTCCGCTTCGCCAAGCCAGGTGTCAAGATCCGCGAGGTTGGCGTCGGTGAGCTTGTAGTGGTCCGTTTCGTAGCGCGTGAATCCTTGGCCGAGGCCGGTCGAGGGGTCGACGGCTCCTCCGCCTGTGAACGCAGCGGTGCGGTAGCCCTCGGCCGCCAGCAGCTCAGCCAGCGTGGTGCGGGAGTCCTCCAGCGCATCGACCTTCCCTCCCCCTTCGAGGCCGGTCACCAGCTCAAAGTAGGGCTGCATCACACCGTGGTGGGAGGGGTACAGGCCAGACATCATGCTGAGGTGAGAGGGGGTGGTCCACGGCGCGGTGGACTGGTGTTGCTCGAAGACGACCGCTTCTTGGGCCAGCCCATCGAGATGAGGACTCGTCGGCCGCGTGCTGTAGCCGTAGGTGCCGAGGTGGTCCGCCCGGAGAGTATCGATGGAGATGAAGACCACAGACGGGCGGGTGGGCTTGGGTGTCGAGACGGGCGACGAGCCGGCACAACCGAAGGCGACCACCCCACACAGCGCACGCCAGGCCACGGGGATCAGGACTTCGGTGGGGTGAAGATCCACACTGCCAAACCACCTTCACTGGTAGACACCAGGTCGACGGGCTCCCCCCCACTCAGCACCGCCGCCACACCCGGCTTGAGGGGAAGCCCCCCCAGCTCGCCCATGCCGTGGGCCACGTACACCACTGAATCTCGCGTCGAGTCGGTGTGCACCTTCAGCGGCTGCCGAACCAACGCAAGCGAGAGCTGGCCGTCGAGCAAGCCGGTGGGCCGCAGCTCGGAGGCGGTCACATCCGCGAGAGCCGCCCCCGCATCGATCAAGGTGGGCGCGGGGCCGGGCAGCATTCGGGCATCGTCGGCGTGGAGGTAGAGGTTGCCGTCGAACTTGGGCGAGGCGATAACCAGGTTGGCTTGAGGCACGGGCTCCACGTTGGTCCACTGATGCCCGCAGAGAGGGGGTGAGTAGACAAGCTGACCCGGCGGCACCCGACGCGTGGTCTCGGTGAGCGCACCCGCCTCGCCGTGGACATGCACCACCTCAGGGGAGCCGCTCACGATGATGGTGGCCTCATGGGTGGAGCGGTGGATGTGGAGCGGGCACATCTGGCCCACGCCGATGAGGTGCATGTGAACCGTGGCGTGGTCGCTTCGGTACACATAGAACTCGCCGTCGGTGGCGTCGGGACGATTGCTCTGGAAGTCCGCAGCTTTCGCGAGAAGATCGATGGAGTAGTTCTTCGCGGCAGGCTGGGGTCGCTCAGCGGGCGGAGCGGGCACCGTGTCCGGCGCGGCGACTTCGGCAGGAGTAGTCGGTGCGGGCTCCGGCGCGCAGGCCATCGTGAAGCCGAGGGGCACGAGGAGGGACATGGGCAGGCGGAGGGCAGCGGACATGGCTGCGAGTCTACCGTGCGAGGCCGAGGACAGAGCGATACTGCCCCCTCCTGCTCTGTGAGGCCGCGATGATGCGTTGTGTATGGCTGGCTTGGGTCGTGTTGGCAACCGCAGCCTGTACGCCCTCGGGCGACGGAGACGTGATCAAGGGACTGCCAGGCGGCGGACCGGGCGACACGGGCCCACGCGGCGGCTCGGGCTCTGGCGGTACAGGGTCCGGCGGCGACGATGGGGCGGGCTCGGGCGATGGGGGCGACGACGGGGGCGACGACGGGGGCGACGACGGGGCCGTGGATACTGGCGAGCGTGACCCCTTCGGCGACACGGAGCTGCGGGGGGTGTGGGTGACCCGGTGGTCCTACAGCTCCGCGAGCGATGTCGACACCATCCTCACCGAGCTGTCCGACGCCGGCTTCGAGCATGTGTTCTTCCAGGTCCGGGGCAACTTCGATGCCTTCTACGACTCGTCAGTGGAGCCTTGGTCCAAGCAGCTCACCGGCACTCTGGGCAACGACCCCGGCTGGGACCCCCTCCAGACCGCCATCGACCACGGCCACGAAAAGGGCCTTCAGATCCACGCCTACATCAACGTGTTCCCGCTCTGGACAGGTACCTCCGCCCCCACCTCGGCCAGCCCGGCCCATGCCTATACCACCCACCCCGAGTGGGTCGTTCACGACGAGTCGGGCACGCCAATGGCCCTCAACAGCAGCTACGTGTATGCATCGCCAGGCAACCCAGCGGTGCAGGCCCACATCGGCGCAGTGGTCGCCGACATCTCCGACAATTACGATGTAGACGGAATTCATCTCGACTATATCCGATATCCTGGCGCCCAGTACAGCCACGACTCTGCAAGTCTGTCAGCGTTTGCGGCGGATGGGTCGGGCGACTGGGATGACTGGCGGCGCGACCAAGTGCTCGCCACGGTGCGGGCCGCCCGAGAGGCCACCGACCTCCCCCTCACCGCCGCAGTGTGGGGAATCTACGAGGACCGCTGGAGCTGGGGGGTGAGCCAAGGCAACATCGACTACCTCCAAGACAGCCGCGCAATGCTCCAAGACGGACTGCTCGACGCCATCATCCCGATGATCTACTGGCCGGTCACCGCCACGGAGGGCGACCGCCTGGACTTCCGCACCCTCTTGCGCGACCACCTCGGCGCCCGCAGCCACGGAGGCAAGGTCTTCGCCGGCTTTGGCAACACAGTGACCACCGACCAAGCGCTCGACTGCGTGCGCGTGGCGAGGGAAGAGGGTGCCGATGGCGTGGTGCTGTTCGACTGGTCGGTGTACCGGTCGGATCTGGGCCGCTTCGGCTCGGAGGTCTTCGCCGACTGATCAGGCGAGCTGCTCGTTGCGGCGGGGTGGGGGGACGGGTCGCCTCCGGACATCCACAGAGACGACTTCGCCCATCCAATCCAACCGCGCGCTCGGGTCTACCAGGTGTAGAAGCCCTGGCCGGTCTTCTTGCCGAGCTTGCCTTGGGCCACCATGTCGCGCATGAGCTGGGGAGGCGTGAAGGCGGGGTTGTTCAGCTCACGGGCCAGGTACTCGCCGATGTGCATGCGGACGTCGATGCCCACGAGGTCGGACAGCTTGAGGGGTCCGATGGGGTGGCGGTAGCCGAGGGTCATGGCGGTGTCGATGTCTTCGGCCGACGCCACGCCATCCTGAACCATGCGAATGGCCTCCATTCCCAATGCAACACCCAGACGCGAGGTAGCGAAGCCGGGCATGTCGTTGACCCACACACAGGTCTTGCCGATGGCCTCACCGTATGCGCGAACCTGTTCGATGACTTCGGGCGCGGTGCCCGGATGCTGGATGACCTCCAGCAGCTTCATAATGTGGACGGGATTGAAGAAGTGGAGGCCGATGACGCGGGAGGGATCCTGCGCAGCTTCAGCGATGCGCGCAATGGAGATGCTCGATGTGTTGGTGCCGAGCACGGTGGTGGGCGCGGTGAAGTCGGCGAGCCTGCGGAAGAGATCCTGCTTGAGCTCCAGCTTCTCCGGGATGGCCTCAACGACAAGGTCACAGCCGGATGCAGCATCGGCGAGGTCGGTGGTGCCACGGAGGTTGGCGAGGGTGGTCGCCTGGGCTTCTTCGGTGACCTTGCCGCGTGCGACCCCCTTGGCGAGGTTCTTCGCGATGTGGGCGAGTCCGCCGTCGACGGCGTCTTGGTGGAGGTCGTAGAGGGCGACGGGAACACCCGCTGCTGCGGTAACCTGGGCGATTCCATGGCCCATGGTGCCCGCGCCGATGATGGCCACACGCTGGAAGGGGGAGGTCATGGGGACTCCTGTTCGATACTTGAGTTGGATTCAGGCTTCGATGCGCTCGACAATGGTGGCCACGCCCTGGCCGACGCCCACACACAACGTGGCGAGGCCCACGCGCTTGTCGTGACGCTGCAGGGCGTGGAGGAGCGTGACGAGGATCCGGGTGCCCGAGCAGCCGAGGGGGTGGCCGAGTGCGATGGCGCCACCGTGGACGTTGACCTTGGCTTCGTCGAGGCCCAGCTTGCGGATGACGCCGAGCGACTGGGCCGCGAAGGCTTCATTGAGCTCGATGAGGTCGAGGTCATCGATGGTGAGACCCGCTCGCTTGAGCGCCTTTTTGGTGGCGGGGACCGGGCCGTAGCCCATGGTGACGGGGTCGACGCCAGCGGCGGCACAGCTGAGAATGCGGGCCACGGGGGTAATTCCAAGCTCGCGGGCGGCACCGGCGGTGCAGACGACGATGGCGGCAGCACCATCGTTGAGGGTGGAGCTGTTGCCCGCGGTGACCGAGCCCCCCTTGCGGAAGGCGGCGCGGAGCTTGGCGAGCTTGTCCATGGTGGAGCTGGGGCGTGGGCCCTCATCCTTGTCGACCACGATGGTCTTCTTGCGACCAGCGGGCGCGGTGACGGGGATGACCTCGGCGTCGAAGGCACCTTGTTGCCAGGCGGCGAGGGCCTTGAGATGGCTGGCCAGGGCGAAGCTGTCTTGGTCCTCGCGGCTGATATTCATCTCGTCGACAATGTTCTCGGCGGTGCAGCCCATCGCTTCGAGGGGGAACATGGCTTCCATCTTGGCGTTGGGGTAGCGCCAGCCGAGGCAGGTGTCGTAGACGGTGAAGTTGCCGGCCTTGGGCATCTGGGGACCGCGGGGCATTGTGTAGGGTGCGCGGCTCATCGACTCGACACCGCCCGCGATGAAGAGGTCGCCGTCGCCCACCTTGGCGGCCCGGTACGCTTGGTTGACCGCCTCGAGGCCGCTGGCACACAGCCGGTTGACGGTGACGCCAGGCACGGACTGGGGCAGTCCGGCGAGGAGCAGCGCCATGCGGGCGATGTTGCGGTTGTCTTCGCCGGCCTGGTTGGCGCAACCGAAGAAGACGTCTTCGATTCGCTCAGGCGGCAGGCCGGAGCGCTGGACAGCTTCGGCGATGACAAGGGCACCGAGGTCGTCGGGACGGACACCGGAGAGGCCCCCCAGACAACGGCCGATGGGAGTGCGGACTGGAGCAGCGAGGACGACGTCAGTGTCAGGAACTTCGGCGAATGGGACGGCAGACATGGGCGCTCCGATGGCAAGGGACGGGAGCTAACGCGGGGAGCCGACACAGTGGGTGACGTGGAGGGGCCAATTGGACAGTGACCCACCAGAGGCGGCTTCTGCGTTCCCCAGGAGGAACCGCCGACCTATTGGGTAGTTGGCGTTCGAGGCCGGCTGGACCCAGGCGTCGCGCGCGCAGTGAGCCATGAAGGGGGTGCGGGCGGCACCGACCCACCAAGTGCGCCACTCGACCTGCACCACCACAGGCTCCTTGGGGAGTGGATTGGTGAGGAAGGCGCGGGCCGAGCAGGTCCCGCCCACGCTACATCCGATCCATGGACCTCCCCACCGCCCTCATCCTCACCACCGCCGGCTTTGTGGCCGGCATCGTCAACGCGCTCGCTGGTGGCGGCAGCTTCATCACCCTCACCGCGCTGGTCGTGGCGGGGGGACTCACCGTGGATGTGGCGAATGGCACCAACCGTGTGGCCATTGCGCTCCAGTCACTGGCGACCTTCCTCACGTTCCGAGAGGCGGGTCACACCCAGCTCGGCCTCGTCGCCCGGCTTGCTCCGGCCACCATCATCGGCGCGGTCGTGGGAGCCAGTCTCAGCCTCGATGTGCCCCGGGATGTCTTCGAAACCATCGTGGGATTGGCCATGTTGGGCATGATGGCGTTGGTGCTTGCCCGGCCGAAGCGCTTCCTGATGGGCGCGACCCGACCGCCTCGGCTGGGTCTTGGCCCCATCGACTTGGCGTTCTTTGCGATTGGCTTCTACGGCGGCTTTCTCCAGGCTGGTGTGGGCATCTTCCTGCTGTTCGGCCTGGTCGGCCTCGCTGGAAAAGACCTCGTGGCTGCCAACGTGGCCAAGGTGGTGTTGGCCCTGGTCTTCACCGTCCCCGCCTTGGTGGTGTTCGCGTCACAAGGTGCGGTGGACTGGGGACCCGGTCTTGTGTTGGCAGGCGGTACGGCGGCAGGGGGCGTCGTGGGCGCAAAGGTGGCCCTCAAGGGTGGCGCACCCGCTGTTCGGTGGGTGTTGCTCCTCGTGCTGGCGCTCTCAGCCGCACGCTTCCTGCTTGGATAGAGACCGGTGGGGGCTTCCCGAGTGCCGGTGAAAGCCCCCGAATCGAAGGTTCGCTACCGCCGCGGATGGGGGATGGAGTAGGCCCCCTTTTTCTGCTCTTGAGGCTTCGCGCCACGCTTCATCGCCCGACGTTGCGCCCGATTCATTTCGGGGGCATTGGCTCCCATCAGCTTGCGCTGCTCCTCGTAGGGCAGCTTTTGGATGTGCAGCGGGAAGAACTGGAACCACTGCGGGCTGAAGGCTTGGATGGGCAGCGCGGCACCGTTGGCCGCTGCATCGCGGAACTCGGTGAGCCCCGCGTGCTCCTTGTTGGCGTCGAGGCCCTTTTTGAGCACAGCCAGGCACTTGTCCACATCGCCGCTCGCCTTGGCCATCCATGCGTAAAGGGCCCAGTACAAGGCTTGGTTGGAGCCGCCCGACTTCGCGCCTTCCAGGCGCTCCAGCGCCTCGGTGAACTGCTTCTCCTTGTGAAGGATGACAGCGAGGATGGTCTGGGACAGCCAGTCGCGGGTCCAGGACTGCACAAGGTGACTCTTGGCCTCCGAGAAGTCGGCGGACTGCCGCATGTTCGCCTTCATGTACGCAAGCTGCCCGAGCTGCCCGTGGAGCTGGCTGCCCACCAGGAACTGCCACTTCGCCATGGGAAGGGCCGCCTTGATGAGGGCCGAGGCCCTGTCAATGGCGCTGGGATCCTGCTGGGCGCTCTGAAGCAGCTCCATCGCCGAGGCGGCAGTGCCTTCGATCAGCTTGTAGGTGCGCCGCGCCAGGATGAAGTACGCCACCAAGAGCGCCAACACCCCTGGGATGATGCCCGCCGGAGCCGAAGCAGTGACCACCGCGCCGATCGCAAAGGCGACCAGGGCGATACCGATGGAGATGAGCAGATTGTACATGACGCCGCTCTAACGACCCTTCGCGGCGACGTCGCACCACCGAAGTCAGTTCCCCGAATCGCTTGCATCGCGCGAGGCCGTCATCACGCCCGTGGGGATGGCCACGGTGCCCGAGGCGTCCGCGTCGTCCCACGTGAAGCTGTCGGTATACTTCCAAGTGCCCGTCAGCTCATCGCCAAGAAAGGTCACCTCCCCCACGAACTTGAAGGTGTGGATGCTGCTGTCCGCACCCGTCCACGCGCCTTGGAAGGTGAGGTCGAGCGCGTTGCAAGCGCCCTTCTGCTCTATCATCCGCGCATCGTAGGCTTGGTTGTCGATGGACAGGGTGAAGGTGTCCCCATCGCCCTTCCGGGCCAGCTCCCACTGGGACTCTCCATTAGCGAACACCTGCGACAGCAGGGACGCTTGGTCGATTGCGGCCTGCTGGGCAGTCTCCACGTCGGCCGAGGTGGTGTCGAAGCCACTCACCTGCCAGTCATCGCCTCCCACCCACGAGCTCACCACCCAGGAGCCGTCGAGGCGCGCGATGTCGTCGCAGTCCGATCCACAGCCAGTGATCAGGGCTGGAAGGGCCAGCAATCCCAAGGTCAGCGCACGTGTGCTCAGCACCGCATCCTCCGTCATCGGCGGACGCTACCACCGTCTGAGCACCGCTTCCACCCAGCTGCTCACCCCGCCCGCCGCGCATGTGGTTAGCTGCGCTGTCCCCGGGACCTGCCCCCGCCCGAGTCTGAGGAAGGCCATGGCCCTCGATCTGCGTTGCTTCACCTATGTTGACATCCTCCAGCCCCAGACCGCCGGCTTTCTCGGCACGGTCAGCCAGGGCTACCACCCGCTGGTGGGCCACGCCGCCTTGCTCATCGAAGTGGCACCCGGGATGGACATCAACGTCGTCACCGACATCGCGTTAAAGCGCACTAGCTGCCAGCCCGGCATGCAGGTGGTCGAGCGGCGCTACGGCATGCTGGAGCTTCACCACGAAGACCAGGGCCAGGTGCGGGCGGCGGGCGAAGAGATCCTTGGCGCGCTCGGCTTGAAGATGGAGGACCGCCTGCGACCCCGCGTCGTCAGCGAGCAGCGGATCACCGGGGTCACCGGCTACCACAGCCAGCTGGTCAACCGAATGCGCCACGGCAACTTCATCCACGAGTACCAGACCCTCTACGTGCTGGAGACTCACCCCGCCGGCTACGCGCTGGTGGCCACCAACGAAGCAGAGAAGGCCGCACCCATCGAGGTGTTGGAGTTCCGTGCGGTCGGGGCCTTCGGCCGCATCTACCTGGGTGGTGGCGAAGCTGAGGTCGAAGAGGCTGCCAAGGCCGCGCTCCAAACCATCCAAGACATCAGCGGGCGCCCCAACGGCTGAGAGTCGCTGCTGAGGATCACGGCGCAAGCTCACCGAGCTGCTCCCAGGTCGTGGGGTCGGCCGCGGTCGACGTGCAATCAGACCTCCAGGGGCTTGGCCCACCTAGAGCAACGCTGCCCTTGCAGCCATCCGCTTGCCCCACGAAGGGGGCTCTCCAGAGTGGCGCTCCATCTGAATGTCCCAGAATGTGTGCTCGCTGATGCACGATGCGCCGTGCTGGAACCGCATCATCGATCCCATCTCGTGCCCTCCTCATGGAGTCCTCGGAACAGATGGGGCCTCTCCCGAGCACCTGCATGCGGAAGGGATGGAGAGGAGGGGGCGCCCAAAACAAACTATCGACGTGCGTTCTGAAGCTCTACCGATCGTACCAGTAAGGGGCCACGAGCTGCTGATAGTGCTCGACGTTGAGCGGGTTGATCTTCTTTTTCATGGCCTCGATGGCCATTGTGGCGCTCACCTTTGCGAACCAGATGTACATGTCGCGCTTGTAGGGCACTCTGGAGGTGAGCCCACGCAGCAGCCACCGCTTGTTGACCATGGCCTTGTTGATTCGGTACAGCTCCATGGCGATTTCGTCTTTCGTCATGAAGTCGGAGTCGAGCACGGGGGTGAGCCAGTCGAACTCGTCGAAGTCCTCTTCGGTGATGTGACCGTTGGCGAGGGCATCGTCGTAGATGGGGGTGCCGGGGACAGGCGTGATGGGGTGGAAGGCCGGAAAGTCGACGTCGATCTTCTTGGCCATTGCCAGCTGCTTTTCCATCGTGGCGTTGGACTCTTCCTTGACGCCCACGATGAAGGTCGCCTGCACAAAGACCTCCGGGTATCTGCGCTTGAAGATGTCGATCGCCTCGATCGCTACGCCGCCGGTATAGAACCGCTTGTCGAGCATCGACAGAGTGTCGTCCTCGGCGCGCTCGACCCCGATGAGGATGTGGGAAAGCCCCGACCTCACGAGCTTTTCGAGGATGCCATTTTTTTCGTCGCGCACAAGGCAGTCGGCGCGCATGAAGGCAAACCACTTGGTCTTCATGCCGCTGCGAATCATGCGCTCGGCGAAGGCGTCGTTGAACTTGGGGTCGATGTTCCAGGACTCGTCGACCCACACATAGCCGCGCTTTCCAAACTTATGGTAGAGCAGCTCGGTCTCTTCAAACACACGGTCGACTGACTTGCTGCGCCAGCGCGGGCGAAGCTGCACGGTGCCGTCGGGCTGGGTCTTGCGGTCGGCCATGGTGGTCCACCACGCGCAGAAGCTGCACTTGCTCACGCAGCCGCGGGAGTGGTGGATGGTGGTGCCGCCGGGGGAAAACAAGTACCGACTCTTGCCATAGAGGTGCATCGGCATGAGGTCGTAGGCGGGCATCGGCAGAGTGTCGAGATCGCCCACGAGCTTGCGATGGCTGGTGTGAATGAGCTCTTCACCGTTGTGCCAGGCGAGGCCATCGACCTTGTTGAGATCGGGGTTGGACTTCGCCCACTCGCGGCACAGCTCCACGATGGTGAGCTCGCCTTCACCGACGCAGATGGCGTCGATGTCGCTGTCCGGGCCCAGGTAGCGGTGGGACATGTTGGTGAAGTGACCGCCGCCGGCCACCGTCTTGGCGCGGGGACAGCGCTCTTTGACCAGCCGGAAGAACCGCAGAGCCTCGGCGGCGTACAGCGCGTGGTTCTCTCCGCAGCCCACGACGTCGGGGTCGAGGCGCTCCAGCTCGTCGGCCAGCGAGCGCCAGCCGATGTGCAGCGGCATGCAGTCGATGACATGAACATCAATGCCGGGTTCATTCCGCAGCATTGCGGCCAGCGCGGGCAGCGCCTGCTGGAGGAGGAAGTTGTCTCCCTCGCTCGTGTAAGGCCAGTACATTCGGGGAGGTTGGACAATGACAACGCGCATGGCTCGAAGCTACCCCCTTTTCGCGGGGGGTGGCAGTGCTGACAGCCGGATGGGCGGTGTGGAGACGGTACTTCGGACTCAGACCGGCCGCGCAACAACCATCCACGCCCGGTTGAGGCCCCGCGATACCGGATGGGACCGGAGCTTTTCTTCGAGCTCAAGAGCCTCTTCGACGGACAGTTCTCCGGCAGCCATCTCGAAGGGACCCGACATGGCGTAGTGGCTGGGCTGCAGTGAGACGAGCTCGAAGCCCGCAAGATCAAGCACCTTGGCGATGTCCTCCTGCTCGAAGGTGCGCACCCAGCGGTCACCCGGCACATGCACGATGCCGTCGCCGAAGAAGTCGTGGATGGAACCATCGTGGACATCGGGGCCCATCGCCCAGCCCCAGCGCGCTTCGACGCTGAAGAGCAAGGGCGCACCCGGCTTGAGGACGCGTCGGATGTTCCTCAACACCCGAACCGGATCTTCTACGTAGCACAGCACCTCACACGCCACGGCACAGTCGACGGGCTCAAGCTGAGGCAGCAGCTCACCGGTGGACCAGTGCACGTCGAGGGCACCGCTCTTACCGGCTGCCGAGGTGACCGCGCGCCACAAGCTGCGAAGGTCGGGGTCGACCAGCTCCACCGCGCAGCCCTGGCCAAGCAGCCAGTCCATGAAGCGCCCCACGCCTCCGCCGAGGTCGAGCACCCGGTCGCCCCCAGAGGGCAGGTGGTCGCGCCAGAAGTCGAGGTAGAGCGCGCGCTCAACCAGCTTGTCGTGGTGGGCCGGCGAGGTGGGGTCGAGCAGAGTCATCCAGTCGGGGTGCTCGCGCCAGTACTTCACCGCACCCGCGAGGTTGTCGAGCGGCGGGGTGGGCGCGGGTCCGCCATCGTGGATGGCCAACAAGCGGGGATCGCCCGGCGGCAGCTCGAAGGACACGCCCAGCCAGTCGACCAGGTCGGCGCAGGCGTAGGGCGGTCCGGCAGGAAGCGAAGGGGTGTCGCCAATGAGGGCGGTGGCATGGGTCAGCGACATGGCGGCTCCGGGGCGGCCGACCGTCTATTCGCTGCGGCGGCTTCCGGGAGGGAGCATGACAAGGGAGCGTGACGAGGGAGCGTGACGAGGGAATGCGGAGCCAAGACGAATGCGGGACCACCTCGACCGAGGTGGTCCCGACAATGTACGTAAATAAGGAGCGCACCGGTGCCCTCAGGAGGGCTTCTTGGGATCCGGCTTGGGCCGGGGGGAAGGACGCCAGTCCATATGTGCCTCCGAGGCATTGGGTTCGTGGGAAACATGCCGCGATTTTCCGGCTGTGTCAATCGCGACGCGGCAGGGTGGCGTGCCCGGCACTACTTCGCCGCCTTGAGATCGCTGCAGTCGAGCGAGCCTGAGACGACCCCCACCTGACCGATCCACTTCGTCTTTGGCTTCACCTTGGTCCACAGCTTCTGATTGACACTGCAGGACTTGGACTTCTTGGTGCCAGTGTCCTTGAAGGTGAGGGTGTAAGTCTCGTTTTTCACCCCCTCACGCTCGCATCCCAGACAGCTGCCGGTGCGCTTGATGTTGGTGCTCGGCCAGTGAGGAGCCTTGCTCAACCCCTTGCCCGATGCCTTGGCCACCCGCGACTTGACCCACTTGTCAATCTTGTAGGAGCACTTCTGACCGTAGACGGGCTCGGACCGGTACTTGGTCTTGCACTCCTCCTTCTCGGAGTAAGTGCCGTCGCCATTGTCCTTGCGGCGAGTCTTGCAGGTCTGGCCATCCGCGACCTCCTTGGTGCCGCGCTTGGCCTTCTTGCAGGACACCTGCTTGGCCGCGCGGGGCACCTCGTCGTCCCACGCACTCTCCGACACCGTCTTCATCTGCTCGACGTGGATGGTGCGTTCCCAGGTGTGCCCGGTGTTTAGGAGGGTGGCGTCCTTCTTCCAGAAGAAGAAGACTCCCATGCAGATGAGGAAGAGCACGAAGGCGGTGCCTCCGATCGCCCCCATGATGAGGCCCTTCTTG
>Ga0315322_10003256_pt1 | contig 12545 bp, 9 predicted proteins | sample M110021515metaG_FD_203461 | JGI IMG/M metagenome (GOLD analysis project Ga0315322, IMG submission 203461) | Ammonia-oxidizing marine archaeal communities from Monterey Bay, California, United States - M1 100m 21515 | ecosystem: Environmental > Aquatic > Marine > Intertidal zone | place: USA... | reverse complement strand
GAATGCGTTTGTTGCTGAACTCCGTAACATACACCTCGTCCGTGGTCACTGCGATGCCTCGAGGATTATTGAACTGTCCGATCCCGGTACCGTATTTACCCCAAGCACGGAGAAAACTGCCGTTGGCGTCCCACGCGCTGACTCGGTCGTTTCCGTCGTCCACGACGTAGGAATCGCCGTTCGGGGCGATGTCGAAGCCGTGCGGAGCATTTAACCCCGGCATGGCGGGCAGGGGAACCTCCTTGTCGAGGTACCAACTGTCCTGCGGGCCTCGCTGGGCAAGCAGCCCCGAAGCCAGGACGCCTAGACCGAGACCTGCGATTAGGATTCCCGAATATATTTTACGGATGCTTTTCGTTTTCATCGTACTGTATGGAATAAAAGTTCTTTGAATTTTTTCAAGGGACCGGCAGTCGTTCATCATCTATATTATCCAAATCTCCCAAAATGATGATTTAATATCATTTCGCAATTATATCCTCTCGCGCAAGAGTATTTATCGGACTTATTGCCAATGCACCGAGAGGGGAAGTCGCCCCCCAAAGGAGGATGCCTTATCCCTATCCGGGGAAGTCGGGGTATAGTTCCAGTTTTTGTCCGGGTTCCACCTCGTGCTTGCCCGTGGGGTCGGGGTCCTGGTCGTTGCGGTATACTTGGACGACGAGTGGTGTGTCCTTGTCTGATGGCGACCATGCCCACTTTCCGATTTCGACGAAATTCATGGGGACGCCCTCTTCCCAACTGAGGCCGGGACCTTCTCCTCGGAGAAAGGGCTTGTTGCCTATGCCTATTTTCACCTTGGCCTCGACTGCAGTGGCGCCGGCGTTGTCGGAGGTTTCCGCTACAGTTTCATCGGGTGAGGCTTTCTTTGGTTTTTGTCCTCGCCCGGGGTTGGTTTCTTCGAGGATGGCGTCGACTTTTCTGAGAGTTTCAGCCGGGTCGGGTAGGTCGAGCTCTGTCTGCTCGGGTTCGCCGTCATTATCATCGTGAATTTCTTTAGTTTTGGGCTCTTCCACGGGGACGGGCTCATCGATCTCGGATTTGGCCTCTTCTTGGACTTCGGTGGTGTCCAGTTCGGCTTCCTCCTCACTCGGGTCGACTTCAGGCTCCGTCTCCTCGTTTGCGGCTTCTTCTTGGGGTTCTTGAGGAGGTTCGTCGCCCTCGGCTTGGCTTAGCTCTTCTTCGGGCGTTTCGGTTTCAGGCTCAGGTTTCGCCTCGGATTCGTGCTCTTTGTCGATTTCGGTTTGGGGTTCCTCTTCCGCGGGTGGTTCGGGATCAGCGAGCTTTTCGGGTTCGGGCTCCGGTGCGGGGGTGGGTTCCTGGGCTTCTGGTTCCTTTTTTCGGGAAGCTTTTCGTTTTGCGGTTTTTATGGCTTGAACGGCGGTAAGGGTCTCTTCGATTCGTTCTCGGATATCGTCTATGGCATCGGGAATAGTGGAAAGGGCGACGTCGGACTGTGGGGCAGCGGCGTCTTCGAGGGGTTTTCTGAGACCGTCGAAGCGTTCGCCGATTTCCTTGCGTAGTGCTTCCAGTTCACCTCCCAGTTTTACGGCCTCCGAGAAGGCGGCGTCATCATTGCCGGAGGAATCCGAGACGATTTTGTCTACGAGGGCTGGCACTTTTTCCACTTTTACGCCAAGTGTTCCCAAATCGTCTCGGAATTCCTTAAGCTCGAAGTATATCTTCTGGATCAATTGCTCCTCGCGGTCGGCGGAGGGGTTGAGCGCGAGTTCGAGGAACTTTTCGAGTAGGTAGGGAAGGAAGATCAAGATGCATGCAAGGGCGGAGGATAGTACGCAGGTGGCGAGTTGCCACTGGTCTAGAGGTTCTCCAGGCGGGCGATTGAGGGCAAAGTACAGCACGAACCCGAGAATGAACACGGCGGAGGCGAAGAAGGGCCACTTCACGAGATTCGAAGGTGATGCTTGTTCGTTGTCCATGTCCATTCGGTTTTCTCCTGTTTGGCTTTTTCGGGTTCGTGGTCGCGTTGCGGTTCTTGATTTCTAGCTCATGCGAGGCCGCTCGGGAAAGCCAATTTTTCGGTATACCTTGCTTATTATCTTGTTTGCCCTGCGCTGGGCGGCATGGGCGCCGTTGCGGAGGATATTTTCTAGGTATTCCTTGTCGGCAATCAATTCGTGGTACTTTTCGCGGACCGGCGCGAGGGCTTCCACCACGACTTCCGCCACTTCGCCTTTGAAGGCCCCGTAGCCTTGGCCGTAGAACTTTTCCTCTAGACAGGATACGGTTTCGCCCGAAAGTGCGGAATGTATGGCGAGAAGGTTGGCGACGCCCGGCTTGTCGGGGCCGGCCTTGACCTCGGAGCCGGAATCGGTGACGGCGGATCCGATTTTTTTGCGAATGCGGTCGGGTTCGTCCAGAATATAAAGTGTGGCTCGGTCGTTTTCGTCAGACTTCGACATTTTTCGAGTGGGATCGGCAAGAGACATTACGCGAGCCGCGGTCTCGGGAACGTAAGGCACGGGAATCTTGAAGGTTTCCGAGTAGGTGCGGTTGAAGCGTTCGGCGAGGTCTCGGCAAAGCTCTAGATGTTGCCTCTGATCCTCGCCGACGGGCACGCGGTCTGCATTGTAGAGAAGGATGTCGGATGCCATGAGCACGGGATAGCAAAGAAGACCGGTGTTGATGCTGGCCTGCGCTCTAGCGTTGGTGTGGGTGAACTTTACCTCACCGGAGGGGTCTCCCTCCTTGTCCTCGTCTACCTTGAAACCAAGCTTGGCGACTTTTTCCTTGAACTGCGTCATGCGTTGGAGTTCGCCGATGGGTGTTAGGCAGGTGAGAACCCATGCAAGCTCTGTGTGCCCCGTGACGTGAGACTGGGCGAATTGATGACATTTTTCGGGATTCAGCCCGCAAGCGACGTACTGGGCGGCGCATTCGAGCACATTGCGCCGGAGATCGGCAGGTTTGTAGGGGACGGTGATGGCGTGCATGTCGACAATGCCGAAATAGCACTCGAAGTCGTCCAGCATGGTGGACCAGTTTCTTACAGCGCCCAAGTAATTGCCAAGGGTCAAGCGACCCGTGGGTTGGGCGCATGTGAGAATGACTGGTTTGTTTTCCGGTGCGTTGTTGCCCATAAATGGTATTTTCCTTATTTACGCTTATAAAGTATTTTCACTACTTACGGCGATGAAAATTAACTTGTGAAAAAACCGATTTTGCCTTTGGCTCAAGTTTTTTCAGCTTTCAACGATGAGCCAAGCTAGTAATACCTCTCCCGAGACCGAGGTTCTCAAGGAGTTGCTCAAGCGTTGCCCGAAGGGAACTTACGAGGCAGCCTTGGCTTTGCGTGCTCACAACGACGTGGCTCAAGTGCCGATCATTGTCATGGGCATAATTGATCGCCATCTTGAACCTGATCAAAAAGAAGTCTTGGTCAGTGGTTCCGATGATATTCGCCTCTATGAGGATTTGGGTGTAGATTCCCTCACTATGCTCGAAATTGTCATGATGGTAGAGCAGACTCTTCAAGTAAGCATCGACAACGAGGAGCTTCGCGACCTTCGAACTATCGGGGACGTGAAAGCTTATCTGGATGCCAAGGTCAAAGGGGAAAAGCCTCCCAAACGCGCCAAGACGTTCCGTATTGAGGAGATCGCATCGATCATGCCTCAGCAAGAGCCTTTTCTCTTTCTCGAATCTGTGACGATAGACGGAGAGTCGGCCTCCGCCACCTACCGGATTTCCGGGAACGAATATTTTCTCGAAGGGCATTTTAAGGACAATCCCGTATTTCCCGCTTCGATCATGATCGAGGCGCTTGGCCAGTTAGGTGTATTCTATCTTCTCAAGGGCAAGCATTCCTCTCTGTCTAGCCCCGCTCGTCCTGATTCCATTTTTTTTACTTCGTGCGATGGTGTGAAATGTCGGCGTATTTGCAAGCCTGGCGATATACTCGAAATGGTAGTTCGACCTAAGCGCATGCGTCACCCTTTGGCCGTGTTCGAGGGAGAAATCAAGGTGGGCGATGAGAAAACCGCATCGGCGGAAGAAATCAAATTGACCTTTGATTATTATCCGACCGTTCAGGGGGATTCCGAGAAAGCATTGTCTTCGCTAACTACGACTTCCTCTTCAATTGGTAATGGTAATGGAACCAATGGCAATGGAGCTCATGGTGGTGGCATCACGCCTCTTCCGATTGCTTCTCACAACCCCGCATTCCCTTCTCGAGGCACGGATAAGAGTCTCGTTGACTAGGCTTGTTGACGTGAGCGGCCCCAATTGCCGCAATCCAAGCGTGAGCCCATCGGACAAGCTTGCCTTTGATTCTCCTAGGGTTGCTTTCCTTTACGCGACTTTTCCGCGACCGACCGAAACTTTCGTTCGGCGAGAATTAACCGCGCTCTGGGCAATTGGTGCTAAAATCACACCGATTTCCATTTGGCGAGGTGATGATATGTTCGAGGGGCGTAAGATCGATCGCTTTCGGTTGCGTGAATTGTGGAGCCTTCTCTTCTGGTTGCCTTACTGGGTAGTTTTACGTCCACAAGCGTTTGGAGAGGTGTTGGGCGAGCTTTGGAATCGGCCTTGCCGATCTGTCCAGAATTGGAACGAAACTTTTCTCGGTCTTGGCTTTGCTCTGGTGAGGGCCCATGAAATGAAGCGCCGAGGCTATGTGCTTTGCCATGCGGTATGGGCCACTATGCCTGCTACGGCAGCCCTCGCCTTAAAGAAGCTCGTAGGCATCGAATATTCAATGGGTGCCCATGCCTACGACGTCTTTCGCGGTCATGGCGACTGGTTGCTCGAGCTAAAGCTAAGGGAAGCCGCGTTCGTTCGAACATCCTCGGTTTCCACCGAACGGCGTCTTTTCGCGCTTGGTTTGCCTTCGGAAAAGCTAAAGCTTGTTCGTCGCGGTCTTTCCAAATGGCCTGCGGTTACCGAGCGAGAGTCTTTTGCCTCACCCATCCAAATCTTGTCCGTGGGGCGTCTGGTTCCCAAGAAAGGATACTTTGAGCAATTGGCGATATTGAGAGCCTTGGGCGATGCCGGTATCGAATTTGAGGCCCGAATCGTAGGGGGAGGGCCGCTACGAGATAAATTGGAGCGTGAGCGTGATCGTCTTGGACTTGCCCATGCAGTTACCTTTCTTGGTGCTCTTCCCGAGGACGAAACTCATGCCCTTTTCTCAGAATGTGATGTATTTCTCTTTACGGGAAAAGTTGCTTCCGATGGCGACAGAGATGGTCTGCCAAACGTCATCCCCGAGGCGATGTCGGCGGGGATGGTCGTAATCGCCTCACCTCATGGCGGAGCAGCAGAAGCTTTGGAGGAGGGAGTCACGGGCTTTGTTCGCGATCCTCGCAGACCTGGTCAATGGGTGGAACTAATTGAAAGTTTGATTAAGTCTCCGCAGAAGGTGGGCAGCGTGCGTAAAGCGGCTGCCGCTACCGCACGGATTCGATACGACGTTAAGAGAACTGCCCGTGAACTTTTTGCCAATCTAGTTGGAGTATTCAAAGAATGAGCGGTGCTCCCGAAGTCAGCATCCTGATATCCGTTTTCGATCAACTAGATTATACGCGAAGGTGTCTAGAGGCTTTGGAGAGAACCTTGACGGGCAAGTTGTCCTACGAGGTTGTCCTCGTGGATGATGCTAGCCGGGATGGCGTTGCGGAATATCTTGGAGACCTCAGCGAACCCTATCGGGTATTGTTCAACGAGGAGCGCAAAGGCTTTGCCATCAACAACAACCTCGCCGCTCGAGAAGCTCGAGGTGAATTCCTGTGCTTTCTCAATAACGACGTCTTTGTGGAGGGTGATTGGCTTCTACCTATGCTGAACGTACTGAGGGAGAAAAAGGACGTCGGAATGGTGGGCAACGTTCAGAGGTTAACCCGTAATGGACGATACGCTCATATGGGTGTCGTTTTTCCCCTCAAGGCAAGCCTAGGCATTATGGGCAAGGTTTCTTGCATCGTCCCTTTAAGCGCGAGGTTCGAGAATGGAGCGCGGTGACTGCAGCCTGTTGTGTTTGTCGTCGTGACACTTTCTTAGACTTTGAAGGTTTTGACGAGATTTACCTCAACGGGTGCGAAGACATAGATCTCTGCCTGCGAATGAGTGATCGAGGATTCCTACATTACGTGGTTCACGACAGCGTGGTTTTACACATCAGGGGAGGGACCGAAGGAAGGAATTTATACAATCATCAAAACGAGAAGCTATTCTTCGAACGTTGGCAGTCTGGGGTTTGTGCAAATCAAAGTGTTCGAGACCAAAGGCTCTATGCAGCAACATACCTTTTGCGAACCTTACTTTGTCCATGGTCTTCTCAATGTGACAAAGCGCTCGAAGCTCTTGCAATTGCTCTTCGATTGAAAAAGGTATGAGTTTTTCTTCCAAATAGTCTGTTTTTTTACCTGTTTATTTTTGTAAGAAAAAAGAAAGCAATGAGGACGCGTATTCTTGCCAATTGCCAAAGTTTCGAATGGTTGCTTCGTCAGTAAGTTTTCCACGAAGTTTTGAATCTTCCAATAGTTGGCGAATGCCATTGGCAAGGACTTCGGGATCACCTTGATCTTTGATAGTTAGACATCCCCCTCCCTTAGCGACTTCTCCGAGTGCTCCATTACTGCCACAAAGGCATGGCTTTCCTCTTACTAAGCTTTCTAGAATGGGTAGACCGCAACCCTCAAAGAGAGATGGGTATACGGTGAATAGACATGCGGAATAGCGTTCCTCCAAAGTTGCTTGATCAACATGCCGCAACCATTGAGCATGTCGATTTCTTGAAGCCATCTTTTTGAGTCTTTGCTCGACTTGTGGAGCCCATGAAGGGTCTGCTTGACCTATGAATTCCAATTTGAAGTCGATGTTCTCATCCCAAAGACGTTCTGCTGCATCAAGTAAGCAAAGGTGATTTTTGTTGTACGCGAGAGTCGAGACGAAAAGGATGAGTGGAGGCTCTTCAATGGGTATGTCCTTTCTGGAAATCGGGGCTTCTGCGGGGAGTGAATGAGTTTTGGTTTTTGGAGATGACTCGACTTGCTTACAGAACTCCCTGAAAACTATTTCCGACTCGTTTGAGATGCATGATACTACATTGCAATGAGATATGAAATTCAAATAAGCTTGGAAGTTTTTACTCCTACGAGCAGGTGCGGAAGTGGAATGGCGAAGGACATTTGCATCATAAAAAATTCCAGCTTTTTGGAGCATGGGTTGCAAACTTCCCGAAAGGTAGTGCACACGGTTGTCTCTGAATACTTCGGGGAATACTATCAAATCTCTTTTGCTACGATTTCTATCTAGAGGAATCGTTCTGCGAAATCGAAGAAAAGACTTCAGCAATTCTTTTAAGAATGGGTTTTCTTCTTTATTCGGTCTCAAGCGAGGTTGGTAACCTTCCTGAAAGGGCTTGCGAAGAGTGGTTAGCTCCGAATTACTTAAACGAGCATATTTACGGAGCCTAGTATCCCAGGTCATCGGGGTTGTTTTCGTTAACTTGTCCAATTCTCCAAACAAGTTGCGAGTCACGACTTGAATACCTGAATTGTTCGAAGAGCGACAGGATTGAGTAACATCCAGAAAGAGCATCTATCAGGGGGGAGTTATATTCTAGATTTTGGATTTCGCGTAGGCGAGGGCCTCGGCGATTTGGTCTAGGTCTTCATCGGTATGAGCGGCGGAAATGGCGGTTCTTACAAGATCCTTGTTCGGCGGGACGCCGGGGGCGATGGAAATGACAGTGAATACGCCTTTCTCCAGTAGGGCTTTCCAGAAAAAATATACTTTTTCCTTATCACCCAGAACAATGGGGATGGCAGGAGTTTCGCTTTCCCAAGTATCAAATTCTAGCTCCTTGAGGATGGAACGATAGCGTGTCAGGTTTTTTTCCAGTCTTTCCTGATGCTGGGGTTCCTCCTGTATTATCTTTAGCGAGGCGCGGGCGCAAGCAGTGGCGCATGGGGATAGGGATGCTGAAAATATGGTTTGCTTGGAGTGACTACGGAGGTAGTCGACGTTTTCTCGGGTGGATGCTACGAAGCCTCCCGTACTTGCGAGAGCCTTTGAGAAACTTCCGCAAAGGACGTCGATTTTGTCCGAGATTCCAAAGTGAGAGGCTGTTCCCCTACCTTTATCTCCCAAAATTCCGAAACTATGGGCTTCGTCCAAAACGACGAATGCGTTGTACTTCTTCGCAACTTCCACGAAGGCCGGCAACTTGGCGACGTGTCCTTCCATTGAGTAGACGCCTTCGAGAACCAATATCTTGGGAACTTCCCCCGGTTCATCGGCGATTATTTGAGCGAAATGCTCGGGGTTGTTATGGGAAAACCGTTCGCATATGGCCCCCGAAAGGTGAATCCCCGACCAAAGCGACGAATGTAGGTTTTTGTCGGCGAAGATGAGGTCGTTGCGTTGAGCGAAGCCTTCTACCGCAGAGGAGCAGGCTAGGTAGCCTGCAGTGTAGACATGACAGGCTTCTTTCTCAAGGAATGCCGCGAGTTCTTCTTCCAGTTCGACGTGAAAGGAGCGACCCCCGTTCGCTAATCGCGCCCCAGTCGTGCTGGAACCCCATTCTTCCAGGGCATCGCGTCCCGCTTCCAGCACTTTGGGATGTCGGTTGAGTCCGAGGTAGTCGTTACTGGAAAGCATTACGTATTCTCGACCTTCCCGTTGGACGCGAGTGCCCGACTGCCCTTCGAAAGTATGATAATAAATATCGTATTTAAGGCGGAGACGGGTGGACTCGTCGGACCGAATTCTAGCTGAAATCGGGTTCTTGTCTTTGGAAAGAAAAGGCAAAGCCATACATCGATAGAATAAGCCTTTGGGTTAAACCGGAAAGGCTAAAAAGTCTCCTTTCGCGGTCTCCGCCGTTAAATCTAACCTACTGTTCTTTGGAACAAGTCGCTTTCGATTTACGAACCGTTATTCGGTTCTCTTGATGATATGAAATCCGAATGGTGTTTCCACCACTTCGGAAACTCCACCCACGTCAAGGGCGAAGGCGGCTTCGGAGAAGGCCTTGGCCATGGTTTCGAAGGTGAATTTTCCTAAGTCTCCGCCCTTGGTCTTGCTAGGTCCATCGGAGTTTTCACTAGCAATGGTGGCGAAGTCTTTGGCTTCGTCTACGATTTGCTTGCGAAGAGAATCGGCGCGAGTCTTGGCTTCTTCCTTTGAGCGGGTAATGGAAGGGTCGGCCCTCGATGCTCCCTTAAAGGCCACAAGAACATGGGAGGCGGCCACTTCTGTGGGTTTGCCGCTGTCCCCTACCTCTCCTCCTTCTTTCTCCTTGGCTTTTACGAAATCGGTACGCTCGAGGCGGATCTTTTCGTAAACGTCGTTGGAAATGACATAATACCATCCTGCAAGCTTCTCGTTCAATTCTTTGACTCTCGCCTGAGCTTTGGTCACCTTGTCGGTATATTCCTTTTGCTTGCGGGCGTTTTCCGTTTTTACGCGGGCAATGTCGGCTTCTCGCTGGGCTCGCATCTTGGCGTATTCGGCATCGGGGTCGGTTGCAACCGAACTCGCTCCCGAGGTGCCGTTGGCTTCCGGACTTGGGGGAGAAGGTTGCTGGGCGGGAGGTGGCGGAGGAGGAGCGCTTGGAGGGGTGGACGGAGGTTTTATGTTTGGCGGAGGTCCAGGAGGAGGGGGCGTAGAGGCAGCGGGGTCGCCCTGTTGCCCGTCTTTGCCTTTGTCACCCTCCTCGCCTTTTGATCTTTCTTCAGAAGGCGGTGGAATAAGTGTTGCATTGGTTTCATTCAATGGGGTTCCCGGCTTCACCTCGGTGGCAGGCTTTTCGGGAAGGGGAGATGGCACTGCCTCCAACTCGGGTGGGTCGAGCAATGATTCGTTTACGCTGGCGAAGGCGTAGATATATCGACTGTCTCCAGTGGCGTTTTCGTCATCCTCGGGACCACGATAGGTTTCCCCGAAACGTAGAACATATTCGACGGCGTCTTTCATACCCACTCGAATTTCACCTTTTTCCGAAACGACTTTTAGCATGGGCTTGCCATTCGGATAAGCTTTGGGCTTTCCGGCAGAGTCAAGTTCGTTGGCGGTATAAAAACCTTTCTGCTGAAGGGAAGAAGCTGTGGCTTGCAAAGCTTGAGCGTTGTTGACGTCAACGAATTCGTTGCCCTTTCGCAAACTGCTTGCAAGCATGGCGGGCTTGCTTTCGACATCGATGATTTCAAGGTCGTCCAAAGCGTCCTTGAGAGCATCGAGTTTTTCCTTGTCTAGTTCTTCGCCATTAACGAGTGGTGAACCCGAAAGTTTCCATTCGGAACTGTTGTAGTCCAAAATTTGCGGAGTTGTTGGATTGATACGACCCTTGACTACTTCGTAATTGTCCAAGGTCACTCGCTTGACGTCCCATTTATCCAAGTCGAGAAAATCCTTCTCCACCCAGTCGACGAATTTCGTGGAGACGTTGTTGACGTTTTCGAGTTCCGCCGTGTAAACCGTGTTTTCTCCGGGTTTACGGACATATCGAAGGCCGGCAACGTCTTTGACTTCATTACCAATTATGAGTTCCGCTAGACTGGAACCCGAGGGATTCTTGAGAGCCATGTACTTGCCTATGCCGGTCTCTTGAGGGTTGGCGCTATTGGGGTCCAGTACGCCGAACTTTGCGTGTTCTCCACTTCCCTCGCCGGCTATGTCGACAATCCTTATGTCAAGAAGTACGGTGGATACGTCCTGTAATTGGTTGTCTGCGTCGGCGGGGTAGTCGACCTTACCCGATCGCTTGATGAACCATCCTTTTTCGGTTTGAGCAACCTCGATGGACTTAGACTCCTGAAGTTCTGGGTCAACTTCGGTTATGTTTATCGCAGTTGCCGCTGTTCCGTTGAAGGATTTGAAAAGGGCTTGGCCCATTTTGTTGCCCGAGGCCGTTGCTTCGCGACCTTGCGGCATGGATGTCCAAGCAAGGACGATTGCAGCTCCTGCTGCACCGAGGAAAGCTATGGTTTTAGTATTGTCGTTCATGGCTGAAGTAAAAGTTTTCGGTTTGTGCGGAATAGAGTTTCCGCGTTACTTGCGAATGCGATTAGAGTGAGCTCCTTGAATCTCAGCTCGTCGTTTTCTTACAAAAACGGCGATTGCGATTAACAACAAGGGGATCGGAGGAAGGAAGACAGACAAGCTCTTGATTGTGTTCTGCTTGTTCTTGATGTCGCGATCCCGTTTTCTTTGGGCACTTTTTATTTTTTTGTCTCTTTCTTTTGTGAGTTCGCGTTCCTTTCTGCCTAAGTTTTTTCGTAGCTTGGCGGCCTCGGTTTGCAGTACTTGCATGAATTGTCCTTGCGTCATGCCGCCTTGTCGCGTCTGGACCTCTGCGAGAGCTTGGTTCAATTTCTTATTTTCCTCATCCAATAGTTTCTTCATCGACTCATTGGCTTCTTCAGTAGCATTCGATTCCTCTTCGCGCGCTTCTTCTATGCTTTTCTCGAATTCCTCCAGAGTGCGGTGAAGCCGACGACGATTTCGGATGTCGAGAAATTTTGTTTCTCCGGCAAGCTTGTCCACGATATTGAGTGCGAAGGTCACGTTGTCCACGTCGAGCGGGAAGTCGGATTCCGGACCGCTACTGCGGATGTTGTAGAAGGGATCGGCTAAAATATCTGCATCCGCGACTAAAGTCAGATTGACTTTATTGGTGGAGTTTCCATCTTGGATTTGTCCGGTGATGAAAGCACCGATTACTTGGGAAGCCCCATTCCCCTGATAAAGGGTACGAGCCGGATTGAATCGTCGTGGAGACCCGAAAACTCCACCGGTCCAAAAATTGTCGAGGCTGGTGGTGCCAGATTCTTCGCTCCCGCGAGTGCTGAGCATGGGTGTGAATTTCAATCCCTTAGCGCCCGAGTCATACAGCGAACCCGGGCAAGTGAGGAGAAGATATTGCAGCTCCGAGGTGACTTCAGTATCGCCGAAGGAATTTTCCGTTCCCCCGACGTAGATGAACTCGCTTGGGAATCGTTCTTCATCTCGTTCAATCTTAGGAAATGGGTTGTAGGAATCCCTCAATACTCGCTTTTCCAATCCCTTGAGCCGTTCCTCGAAAGGTGAGAGCGTTTTTTCGACTCTTTGGCGTACAGGGTGGTTGTAATCCAATTTTCGTACGGTTTCACGCAGATCTTCCAATTTAATGCTATCCCAATCGCTTTGCGCTAAAGGCGAGTTCGCCTTGACTCGGGCTTCGAATTCGGCGGCTTTTGCTTCCAACTCACCCAATTTGCCGAAAAACGCTCCGGTTTCCGGAAATCCAGCTAAAGGGGTTAGAGTTTGGTTGGCGGTCGCCCGAAGAATTCCCAATACTCGTCTTATCCCTGCCAAGCGATCTTTCGGGGCTACGTTGAAATGAACGCCAAGCAGGCTCCACAGTTTGGATATATCTCCCTTGCTGGGCGCGGGCGGGGGAGGTTGCCCGGGTCCGCCGCCTTGCTGGTTGCTTCGTCGTGGTTCGTAGGTGCCTGGAAAACTACCATTGATCAAGGGAAGCGGATCTTCGAATATTGCGGTGGGTACGCCCGCCTTGATTGCGGCGATTAGGTCGC
>Ga0315322_10003255_pt1 | contig 12546 bp, 14 predicted proteins | sample M110021515metaG_FD_203461 | JGI IMG/M metagenome (GOLD analysis project Ga0315322, IMG submission 203461) | Ammonia-oxidizing marine archaeal communities from Monterey Bay, California, United States - M1 100m 21515 | ecosystem: Environmental > Aquatic > Marine > Intertidal zone | place: USA... | reverse complement strand
CTGGCGGAGCGGGCGGTAGCGCTGGCGGAGCTGGCGGACCTGGAGCGAGTGCCGCGGGCGGAGCTGGCGGTAGCGCTGGTGGAGCTGGTGGACCTGGAGCGAGTGCCGCGGGCGGAGCTGGCGGTAGCGCTGGTGGAGCTGGTGGACCTGGCGCAGGAGCAGCCGGTTCGGGTGCAGGTGGCGGCGGCGGCGGCGGCGGCGGCGTAGGCGGCGGCACGGTCGGCGGCGATGGTCCAGGCACCTCGAGAGTTGGCGGCGGTGGCGGCGGTGGCGGCATGCAGTCACCCGCAGAAGTAGCAGCAGCAGCGGCAGCCGAGAAGTCCGGTGGCGGCGGCGGCGGCGGCGGTGGCGGCGGCGGCGGCGGCGGCGGTGGCCGAGGGGCCGGAGACTCCCTGACCGAGTCCGCGCTCAACAAGGTGAAGGACAAGACCGGGCAATGAGTGCGACGTCCACACCAGCTCAGGTGTGGACACCCCGCCCACCCTCCATTCTAGGGAAGCCGACTGGCTGCGTCAGCCTTGATGCGGCCGATACACCCGCGCCTCCACCAGGACCCGCCATGAAGCTCGAACGCCGCCTCGCCAACCTTGGCTACGGCTCCCGTCGTGAGGTCCGCCGCCTCTTTTCAAAGGGCGCGGTCACCGACCTGGATGGTCAAAAAGTCAATCGTGACGAAAAAGACCTTGGACAGAACATCTTGGTACATGGCGAGCCCATGGACGCCCGCCCGCCAATCGTCCTCATCCTTCACAAGCCCGCCGAGTTTGAGTGCTCCCGCAAGTCTCGCAACCGCACCATCTACGAGCTCCTTCCCCCTCGCTTCCTGGCGCGCTCACCCGCGCTGTCTCCGGTGGGCCGCCTCGACATGGACACCACCGGATTGGTCATTCTCACCGACGATGGCGAGCTGCTGCACCGTCTCACGCATCCGAAGCATCACGTCGCCAAGCACTACCAGATGCACACAGCACGCCCGCTCGATTCCGAGATCGCGCAGCGCTTCGCCGACGGCACCCTCCAGCTGGAGAGCGAACAGACCCCGCTCAAGCCCGCGGAGTTCGTCCAACACACCGATACGACGGCCACGCTGGTGCTGCGGGAAGGCCGCTACCACCAGGTCAAGCGAATGATGGCCGCGGTGGGCAATCACGTGGAGCAGCTGCATCGCAGCAAGGTGGGACCGCTGGAGCTCGGGGACCTACCGGCCGGTGAGTGGAAGCGGCTATCGCCAGACGAGGTCATCACGCTGCGACAGGCCGTAGGACTCCCTACCGCCTGACTCCGTGACCAGTGCGAGAACGCTGCGGAGGCGGAGGCAGCTCACTGCGCAGCTCCGCCCAGCCGTCCACCCCAAAGATGGCCTCAAAGCCAGCCGTCATCTTCGCCCGGTGGGCATCCATCGCGGTCTTCGCAGTCGCAATCGCAGAATCATCGCCAGACTCGCGAGCAGCCTTCATCGCCTCGTGGGTCGCCCGCCCGTCCGCTTCGTTGGCCTCGGCCAGCTCTTCTAGCTCTTCTAGCTGTGCGGCGGTGATGCCCAGGTCGTCGGCCTGATCGATCAATATTTGGTGAAGCGGAGGTGGGGGCCGCTGACCGGGTCGGGCCTGAGCGATGGTCGTGGTGACGGCGGCGAGCGCAAAGCCCACGGACACAATGAGGCGAACGAGTGCGGACATGCCGGGCTCCGGGCGCAGGGTCAGTCAGGGGACGGCGCCTCAGAGGCGCGCACTCTACCACTGCAACGTGTGTACCAGTCTCCAAACAGCATCGGCAATGCCCTGCCTGGGGCAATTGTAGGAATAGTGACCCCGTCAGCCCCTGCAGATTTCGCACGCTGGACTGCAGCTTCCGCGCAGGTCAGTCGCCCGCCATCCGCCGCACATGCTCCACGCACTTTGCGGTGAGGTCGTCGCGCTCCACCGAGTCGCAGATCTCCAAAGCGCCTGCCGTGTCGAACCGACTCTCGAAGTAGGCCACCCCGAGCTTGCACGAGTCTCGCTGCGCGGGGAGAACACCGCATTGCTCGAGAAATGCCCGGCCCGCCGACTCCGCAGCCCCCCAGGCCAGTCCGTGCACACAGTTCTCCCGGTAGATGTTCTGGGGACCGAGCGGCACGGACTCACACACCCGCCAAGCTCGCGCCACGTCGACCCGCGCGATGTACTTGCCCATGCCGTGCCAACACGTCTTGCGGGTGAGGATGTCGCCTTCCTCTGTGGCACAGTTTGCAAAGGCCATGGCGTCGTCAACTTGGGCAATCTCACCGTTGACGTCGTGCCGACAGAAGTCATACCACTGACCGGCTTCGTCGCAGAGGCGGAAGGCGTAGCTGGGGTCCGGACCGGACAGCGCCAGGGCGATCCCGAACACACACTGGTCGCGCCACTTCTTCGTACCGATCTCCGGACACACCGCCAGCGCAGCATCCCGATCAGTCGGAGAGTGCAGCTCAGCCACATCCGCCATGCACTCCGCCCGCAGCTTCTCACTCTCAAGCTCTTCGCAAGCCACTAGCGCCCCCGTGAGGTCCGTGGGCGCTCTGCCACGCGCAAGCTGATGGAAGCAAACATCGCGCAGCTCACCGGAAAGCTGTCGGCAGCGCTGTTCGGTCCAAGTCCCCGAGGAGTCCGACCCACTGCCCTGCTCAGCGGCCCCCTCCGGCTTCGGTGGAACGGCGATCGCCACGCTGTTGTCGTCTGCAGCCTCAGGGGTGGGCGGCACCGGAGCTTCCCAGCTCATGCGCAGCAGTTCGACCACCACAAAGCACACGAAGGTCGTGGTGACATGGACCATGGGGAATGTCCGAGAGGACAACGGCGACTCCGAGGGTGCAGCAGAAGACTACCCCGGTGGATTGGATTAAGGCGCGCGACCCCCCGCACCCTGTCGCCACCATGCCGCTCTTCCGCCACGCAGTTCCCCTGGTCGCAGCCTCTGTCATGGGCTGCACACGCTTCCCCGCGCCAGGCCCCGAGCCCGACATCAACCCCAACGCAGCCTGGAAAGAGCTGCTGGAGCAGGCCACTACGCGCAAGGGGGTGCGCTATGCCCACATTGAGGACAACCGGGACGTTCTCGATGACTTCCTGAGCTGGGTAGCGGTCCACGGCCCCAACGCCGACGACATGCGCGAGTCCAAGGAAGACCGCCGCATCTCCATCCTCGCCAACGCCTACAATGCGCACGTCATCCAGGCAGTGCTTCACCACAAGCCTGTGGACAGCGTTCTCGAGGTGGGCGGTGGGCTGTGGGCGCTGTCACCGGGCGCCGGCTTCTTTCACGGACAGGTCTTCGCGGTCAATGGCGAGTACCGCTCGCTGTATTTCCTCGCCGAGCAAGATCTCGTCGCGCGCTACCAAGACCCAATTGTACGGATGGTCCTCACTTCCGGAGCGGTCGGCTCCCCGCCCCTTCGACACTGGCCCGACCGTGGCCTCACCAGCCGCATCAAGCGACACCTCCGCAAGTGGCTCACCACCGATGCAGCGATGCGTTGGGACAGCGAAGACGAAGTCTACGCCCTCAACGCAGTGTTTTTCGACCACACCAGCGAATACGACGACTGGTCGGATGACCTCACCGTCTGCGACTACCTCTCGAAGTACGCTGTAGGAGACCGTCAGGACTGGCTCAAAGAGCATGCCGAAGACTGCCCGGTCACTCGGATTCCGGTTGACTGGTCCCTCAATGCAGACGCCTCTCCGTATCTGGCGCCGCCAGATCCACCCGACAAAGCGCCCAGCCACGCCCCGTCCGTCGACAAGCCGACCCACGCAGACGAAGAGACCCGTGACGACTTACTCGACGAGCACGGCGGAGTCGAAGGCACCACCGAAGCCCCCCAAGGCGACGTCGACGAAGACGTTTCGCACGAGTGACCTTCCCGAAACGTCCGCAAGGGCCAGCCCGACGCTGATTGCAGGCGGTTAGCGAGCAGAGAGGCCGCGTTGTTCTTCGCCCAGCTGCACGGGGCAGGTCACCGCGACTCTCAGGTGCAATACAGGCCAGCGCACCTCTTCGTCCCCTCGCCCACCCTACGGTCGGCGACTCCAACCCACCCGGAGCCCGGATGGCCCGCGCGAAGCAGTCCCGCGTCCCGAAGCCTCGCTGGCTCAAGGTCAAGATGCCTGGCGGGGAGCGCTACACGCAGATCAAGAGCCGGGCGCGCAAGCTGAAGCTCCACACCGTGTGCGAAGAAGCGCGGTGCCCCAACATCGGAGAATGCTGGGGTGGCGGCACCGCGACCTTCATGGTCATGGGCGGGATCTGCACCCGCGGATGCCGCTTCTGTGCAGTCACCACCCGCAAGCAGGGAATGCCGCTCGACCCCGACGAGCCCGCCGGTGTGGCGGAGTCCATTCGGGAGATGGGCCTCGATTACGTCGTGGTCACCAGTGTGGACCGCGACGACCTACCCGACGAGGGCGCCGGTCACTTCGCGGCTTGCATCCGAGAGATTCGCCGCGAGTCCCCCAAGACGATGGTCGAGGTCCTCATCCCCGACTTCAGCGGCCGCCGCGAGCTGGTCGACATCGTCGTCGACGCTCGTCCGGACGTCATCGCCCACAACATCGAGTGCACCGAGGCCCTCCAGAGTCGCGTGCGCGATCCACGGGCTGGATACCAACAGAGCCTCGACGTACTCGCCGCCATCAAGTCCCGCGACCCTTCTCGCTACACAAAGTCGAGCATCATGGTCGGCTTCGGCGCTCCTGAAGACGACGTGCTTCAGACCATGCGCGACCTACGCGACGTCGGCTGTGACTTCCTCACGCTGGGCCAGTACCTCCAGCCCACGAAGAAGCATCTCCCGGTGACTCAGTTCGTCCCCCCTGCACAATTCGACCGCTACCGCGACCTCGGGCTTGAGATGGGCTTTCACTACGTTGCTAGCGGGCCGCTCGTGCGCAGCTCCTACAAGGCCGGCGAGTACTTCATCCGCGAATTCCTCCAGCGAAAGCACAGCCAGACCGCCGAGAGCACCCTGCTGGCCAACGAGTCCGCCTTCACCGACATCGCCGGTCACCTGGCCCCGGAGACCCCATGAGCGCCCACGTCCGCGGCACCCTTCGCAGCGCCCTCGCCGACAACACGTCCGTCCATGTGCTGGGCGAGGCCCTTGAGCTTTCCCCGGCTACCCGCGGGCTGATGGCCGCCTACAGCGGTCGAGTCCACCTCCTCCCCGCCGCGGATGCCGCCATTCTTGGCACTGCAGTGGGCATGGCGCTCACCGGTGCACGTCCCATCGTCGAGCTCGCCGGAGGTCCCGCGCTCTGGGGCGCCCTGCAGCAGCTCGGCCAGGAAGCTGCTGCACTGACCGGCGTCGAATTCCAGGCACCCGTCATCGTGCGTGTCCCTCTGGCCCCAGGCGAGGAGGCTCCCCTCGACCTCCTCACAGCCATCCCCGGGCTCACCGTCGCAGCGGCGTCCAGCGGTCCCGCCGCAGCACAGCTTCTCTCCAGCGCGCTCCAAGCCAGCGGTCCCGTGGTCATTCTGGAGCCGGTCGACGCCCTTGCCCTCCACACCGACGCGCCTCCCGCAGCGCTCGGCGAGGCGGTCCCCTTGGTCAGCGGCGACCACGTGAGCCTGCTCGCTTTCGGTGCCGGCGTGTCCGCAGCACTTCAGGCTGCCACCGTCCTCAGCAGCCAGGGCATCTCTGCAGCGGTCATCGACCTCCGCACGCTGTCGCCCTTGGATGTCGACACCGTGGGCGCCTCGGTGGCCCACACCGGTCGTGCCGTCGTCGTCGGAGCCTCCGAGAGAGTTGTCACACAAGCCATTGTCGCAGCATTCCTGCGGCTTGAGAGCCCCCCGTTGGCCGTCGCCTCAAACGTCGATGCCATCGTCCAGGCCGCTCACCGAAGCGTCCGCTACTAATCTTCCGGTCCAGCACACCCCCAACCGCCGGGCCCGGCCCCCGCGTTGTTCCCAGGATGTCCCCATGTTCGTGTTCGAGCTTCCCGAGATCGGTGAAGGAGTCGTGGAGGGCGAGATCGTCCAGTGGCTCGTCCAGCCCGGCGATGTCGTCGCAGTTGACCAGCCGGTTTGCGAGATCATGACCGACAAAGCCACCGTCGAGCTCTCGAGCCCGAAGGCTGGAACCATCACCCAGGTCCACGGCGAGCCGGGCGATGTGATCCAGGTCCACACCCCCCTGATCCACATCGACGACGGCTCCGGTGTCCCCGCACCCTCCCCCAAGGCTGCTCCCGCACCCACCGCACCCACCGCACCCACCGCACCCACCGCACCCGCAGCCGTTCCTGCACCCGTCCCGGCGTCTGCGCCTCCCAAGCCCGATGCGCCCACTTCCAACCCCGGCTCCCGCGGCAAGACCCTGGCGACCCCTGCCGTCCGGTCCCACGCCCGCAACCAGTCGGTCGACATCGCTGAAGTGCCCGGCTCCGGCGCCAGCGGTCGCGTCACCCGGGCCGACATCGACGCCTTTGTCGCCCACGCCGACAAGATTGTGGCCCCGCCCGCGCTGGAAGTCCCTGCGGCCGGGCCATCCCCCGCCTCCGAAGATGGCGACCAACACATCAAGCTCATTGGCCTGCGTCGCAAGATCGCCGAGAAGATGGTGGAGAGCTACCGCCGCATCCCCCACTTCACCTACGTTGACGAGGTCGATGCGACCAACTTGGTGGCGCTCCGCAGGGAGCTCAAGGCCAGTGCGACCGAAGCCGGCGCCAAGCTCACTTACCTGCCCTTCATCATGAAGGCGCTGGTGGTGGCCTTCCGCAAGTACCCCACCATCAACGCCGTGATGGACGAGGACAAGCAGACCCTCATCGTGCGGCGCGCGGTCAACATCGGCATCGCCACCGACACACCTGCCGGGCTCTATGTGCCGGTCATCAAGAACGTCCACCAGAAGAGCATTCTCCAGCTCGCCAAGGAAGTCCGCGAGGTGGTCGCTCGCACCCAGGACGGCACCGCCTCCCGCGACGACTTCACCGGCGGCACCTTCACCATCACCAGCGTGGGCAACATCGGTGGCCGCTTCGCGACCCCCATCATCAACTCGCCTGAGGTCGCCATTCTCGGGGTCAACCAGATCCATGACCGACCCATGGTCATCGATGGCGAGATTGTCGCGCGCAAGATGATGTACCTGTCGCCAAGCTTCGACCACCGGGTCATCGACGGCGCAGTGGCCGCTCGGTTCACAAGCGAAGTCAAGGCTTTGCTTGAGACGCCGAACCGCTTGCTTCTGGAGGCCTGAGTGACCGCTGTCCCGCAGACTTCTGCGCTGAACGCCGCCGACGCTGCCCTCACAGCGCTGGGGCCCCTGCCCTTCCCGCTGCCGCTCGGGCCCCTCGCCCCCGCCGTGGCTGGCGCATTTTCGGCCATGTCGCGCGGAGACTGGGCCTTCGCGGGTCCCCGTGGTCGCGTCGGTGCCACCCTTCGAGGCTGCAGCCCGGAGCGACTGGTCGACCCCACTACGGGCGCACGTCCCTACAAGGTGGCCCCCGTCAGCGACGCCCCCGGCAGCCGCGCACTGCACGCCGTCGGGGCGGCCCTTGCATCGCAGCGTCCGACCTTGTGCGTGCTTGGTCCAGCGAGCGTCGCGTCGGGCGCATTCCACGAGGCGCTCAACGTGGCCGCCCTCACCGGTGCCCCCGCCGTCTTTGTGCTCCTTCTCCAGGAGCTCACCGACGACGCCCCGGTCGGTCGCCAGCTCGCAGCCGATCCCGTGGCCCTCGCGGCCACCCACGGCTGGCACACCCAGTCCGCCAATCCCACCGAAGACGACGTCCACGACGCTGTCTCCACGGCTCGAGAAGTCGGTGGCCCCGCCCTGGTCTGCGTGCGCATCCCGCGCAACTGACCCTGCCCTCGCGGGTCCATTCGACCCACAGCCCCATCCGAACAACCGGGCCCCAGCGCCCCGCCGCGTGATCAGGCTCGCGTGGCAAGCACCTCAGAGAGGACTCCATGGACACCCGTGACTACAAAGCCGTCGTCATCGGCGCCGGCCCCGGCGGCTACCCCGCAGCCATTCGACTCGGACAGCTCGGCGTCAAGACCCTTGTCATCGAGCGCGAGTACTGGGGCGGCGTCTGCCTCAACGTGGGCTGCATCCCCTCCAAAGCGCTCATCACCGCGGGCAAGAAGTACAAGGAGCTCAGCGAGCTCGACATCCTGGGCATCTCCATTCCGGGCACCCCCAGCCTCGACATGGGCAAGCTTCAAGAGTGGAAGGGCTCGGTGGTCAACAAGCTCACCAGCGGCGTGGCCACTCTGCTCAAGGCCAACAAGGTCGACATGCTGTTCGGCGAGGCGTCCATCCCCCGCGCTGGCGTGGTTGAAGTGGACACTGCAGACGGCAAGGTCACCGTCAATGCGCCCCACATCGTCATCGCCACGGGCAGCCGTCCCATCCAGATTCCCGGCTTCAGCTACGCCGACGACCGCGTGATGGACAGCACCAAGGCGCTCGACCTCGACCATGTGCCAGAAGACCTCGTCGTCATCGGCGGTGGCTACATCGGCCTCGAGCTGGGCACCATGCTGGCCAAGGTCGGCGCGAACGTCACCGTGGTCGAGATGCAGGATCAGGTGCTGCCGGGCTTCGACAAGGACTGCGTGCGGCTCATCAAGCGCAAGCTCAAGAAGAACGGCATCAAGGTGCTCAACAACGCCCGCGCGCTCGGCTGGGAAGAAGGTGACAGCAAGGCTGTGGTCAAGGTCGAGACCAAGAAGGGTGTGCAGGAGCTGCCAGCAGACAAGGTGCTGGTCACGGTCGGTCGCTTCCCCAACTCCGAGTCGTTCAAGAACCTCGGCCTTGAGATGGACGGTCGCCACATCAAGATCGACAAGCAGCAGAAGACCTCGGTGCCCGGCATCTACGCCATCGGCGATGTGGCCACCGGCGTGATGCTCGCCCACAAGGCCACTCACGAAGGTGAAGTGGTCGCAGAGGTCATTGCCGGCCACAACACGTTCAACGACGCCCGCACGGTGCCCGCAGTGGTCTTCACCGACCCCGAGATCGCCACCGCCGGACTTCAGGAGCACGAGGCCAAGGCCGCAGGCTTTGAGCTCAAGGTGGGCAAGTTCCCCTGGGCCGCCAACGGCCGTGCGCTGTCGACCCTTCAGGCCGACGGCTTCGTGAAGGTCATCCTCGATGCCACCGATGACCGTGTGCTCGGCGTCACCATCATTGGTCCCCACGCCTCCGACCTCATCAGCGAGGCCACTCTGGCCATCGAGATGGACGCAGAGGCCATGGACATCGGGCTCACCATCCACCCCCACCCCACCCTGGGTGAGGCGGTGATGGAGGCTGCAAAGGCCGCGCTCGGCGAGGCAGTCCACATCGTCAACCGCTGAGCCTCGCTCGCCCTACCCGGCCGCTCCAAATTAATGGGGCGGCCGCTGTCGTCTTGGAGGACGCATGCTTGAATGGCACTGGACCCCTGGCGCCGGTGGCTTGATGGCTATCGTGCCCGCCCGCCTGGTCGAGGAGTGGCTGCCACAGTCCATTCCAGCCGGATGCACACCGGTCCGTCCCCTCCACCTCACCTGCCTGCGCAGTGGGAGCATGGCGCCGCTCGTCGGTGTGTTGGACAGCGTCCCAGTCCTTCCCCAGCTGCCTGTGCCGGTCCTCCACCGCGAGGTCCACATCGCCCAGCGGTCCGCCCATCCGCTGAAGGACCCCGCCGGTTCAGAGATGCGGCGCACCGGCTTCCTGGCCGTCGCCAACCAAGCGGAGTGCCACGCCGTAATGCGCGATGTGGTGAGCATCTTGGATGCCGCCAGCCGCAGTGCTGGAGGCCCCCACTTTCCCCACCCCGAGCCGGAGCGCTTCTTTCACCTCAGCGTCTGGAACAACCGCGGCGGAGACGCCATGCGCAGCATCGGAGACATCCGGGCCTCCGACATCACCTGAGTGCCAGCGCCCGAGCGCATCGCGGACTACCCTGGCATCATGAGCCGTCTCCTCCTCCTGCTGACCCTGCTCGTCGCCTGTGACCACCCCGGCACCCCTGCGGGAGGGCTCTTTGGTGGCGGAGACGACGACAAGCCTGATGAGCAGGACATGATCGCCCAGCTGGAGGCAGAACCCGAGGCGCCCGGTCCCGCACCACGCATGCTCGCACCCGTGCCCCCGCTGCCCAACAGCGCCTGGATTCAGGTGTTCGACCGGTCGTCGCGCATCGCCCACCAGGTGCATGGGGACGGCCGCTACTTGGTGCAAGTCGGCGACGGCAGCGCCCAGGAGATGCCGGTCATTTCCCGAGAGGAGCCCGAGCGACGCGATCTGTCCGAAGTCGCCAGGCAGCGCATCGCCCAGGCCGTCCACGACGTCCGCTTCCACACATTGTCCCCCCACCTGCCACCCGTCGAGGTCCACCCCACCACCGGGATCCCCACCACCGATGTGCGTCCGCTGGCCTTCAGCGTGCGGGATGATGGGTCGGGCCGGGTGCACACCGTCGAGGTGAAAGGGGACCTGTCCATGCCCGAGAGCTTCGGGGCACTGCAGCCTCTGTGGACCGCGCTCGATGACGAGGTGTTTGGACGATGGCTTGAGGAGGCGCTGGACCGCTGACAGCCTTTCACGCCCTCGCCTGCACTCATGACACACGGTGACAGGCCGAAGGGGACGCTCCCTGGCCTGTTCTGCATCCTGACTATGGGCCGTGGAACAGCTTGTCCTAAAGCAAAGCCATCCATCGTCCGTTGCCTACCGAGAGAGGTCGACATGGACGCTTGGCTCACCCACCTCGGCGCAATCGAGCGCACCCGCCCAGCCACCCGACTTGTGGTTGGCCGCAGGGCTGAGGCTGTCCAGGGTCCGAGCTTTGAGACCCACCTCCAAGACGCCATGTCCGAGCCGGGCACTCCCAGCGTGGGCCAGGCGGCCACAGCCAGCTGGGGCGAGCTGTACTGCCGCGAGGCGGGGCTGCTGCTTACGATGCCCACCTCCGTGCCGGTGATCGACGAAGAAGAGGGCCAGCAGTCCTATCTCAAGCGCGTGGATCCCTCTCAGGCCGCGTGAGAAATACTGCACACCCAATGCACGTTTCTCCGGAATGATGCTTCTGCGAGACGGGTCGTGGAGCTTGCTTCTCCCGGCGGCGAAGCTTCGATATTGGCTCCTGCGCCAGAAGCAGCGTGGGACGAGGCGAGGTGGCAGGTGGCACCAGGTCGAGCGCAAATCCTCTCAGCGGCCCTGCGCGCCAGGGCGAGCGATGTCCCCGATCAGGTTGATGCGGAGGCCGTTCTCTACGGTTTGTCGCAAACCAACGGCGTGTCCGATGCCGTAAAACAAGAGGTCCAAGCCGCGCAGGCGCCGGTTCTCGCCTCCACCGGACGCTTCCTCGCAGCGGCCACCGTGTGGGCGACCGCCACGTTTCTGCTCTGCTACGTGGCCATTCCGGTTGGGTACACGGTCGTGGGCCTCCGCCCGTTCACCCTGCCGTGGGTGCTGCCCGGCCACATGCTGGCCTTTGCGTTCACCTGGCTGCTGACCGCTGCGGCGATGCTCACCATCGCCTCCCGAAGCGGGGGCGTTCACGTCGACCTCCATGGACTCGGCGGGTCGGACCGCATCCCCGCTGCGATGCTCGGAGGCCTGCTGGTGTGGGGCCTCCTGCACAACCTGCTGCCTGGCTTGATGCCATTTGGCACCATGTCCCTCACCTTCCTCGGCGCCTTCCTGATGGCCAACATCGCCGAGAATGTGTTGTTCGGAACCATCCTGGCCACACTCACGAAGACCCGGCGCGGTGCATTTACAGCGGGAGCCGCCTTTCAAGCCGCCATCGGACTGTCCGCCTGGGCGCTCTGACGGCATCATCCTCCCCGCAGCCCCCCCACCTGCGGGGTTAGCCAGCGCTCTCACCGGAGAGTGCTGTGCTCGTTGTCGCCCTGCTCACCTCGGCTCTGGCCGCGCCCGCCCCTCGCCTCACAGTCGCGCCTGTGCCGGAAGGCAGCGCCGACCCCAGCGCCATCATCGCGTCCAGCCAGGCTTGGATTGACGGCAAGCCAATCCCCTTCGGCTTTCAGGAGCTGATTCGCACCGGCGACCAGCCCGGCAAGAGCCCGCATCCGTTCGGCCGGGTGTTCACAGAGTCGGGCGAGCTCTTCCAGCACACCTGGGGCCCCTACACCGACCTCTGCAATCAGGCGGACTTCACAGCGCTGCAGGAGTCCCACGGCAAGCTGTGGCTGTGGACCCACCAGGAGTGCATGCGCGGCGAGATCTACCTCACCGAGCTGTCCCAAGACCCCACCACCGGTGCACTCTCCGCGGTTCACACCCAGCCCGTGGGCCACACGCTGTCCCATCAAGGCGGCGTGTACGACCCTTGCGCAGGCGACATCACCTCTTGGGGCACGCTGCTGTCGAGCGAGGAGTACGAGCCCGACGCGCGGTCATGGGACCCCGACACCGGTGTGATGGCCGACAGCTTTTTCCTGAGCGTGCCCTACAACCAATTCCTCACGGCGTTTGCGGTGCCGCAGGATGGCCATCCCTACCGCTACGGGTGGGTGCCCGAGCTCACCATCGGCGACGCGACCGGAACAGTCTCG
>Ga0315322_10003252_pt1 | contig 12551 bp, 10 predicted proteins | sample M110021515metaG_FD_203461 | JGI IMG/M metagenome (GOLD analysis project Ga0315322, IMG submission 203461) | Ammonia-oxidizing marine archaeal communities from Monterey Bay, California, United States - M1 100m 21515 | ecosystem: Environmental > Aquatic > Marine > Intertidal zone | place: USA... | reverse complement strand
AGAAAAAGCTTTTCAGCTGGGGTTCGTTTCAATGACCGAGGCAATAGTGGTAGCGATCCGGATTGTTTCATATGTAGTTATATTAATAATACTTGCTGTTATGGCTAACACTATGGCAATGACAGCACGTGAGCGAACAAGTGAATATGCTACTTTAAAAGCATTAGGGTTTAGTCATCGCTTTATCTCCGGATTGATTTATGGCGAATCTATGATCATTGCATTTTTAGGTACATTAATTGGAATTCTATTAACTTTCCCTGTTGCCTCCATGTTCAGCGCAAAGGTTGGGACGCTCTTTCCGGTATTTGGCGTATCACTAGAAACAATTTACATGCAAGCTATTGTTGCACTTCTGATTGGCATTACAGCAGCAGTCCTTCCGGCATTCCGCTCAGCACAGATCCGAATTGTAGAGGGATTAAGAAACATAGGATAAAAATACTAAAGCATAAAATATGGCCATTCCATTCTCATACATAATTCGTAATTTAATAACACGTAAGCTTACTACACTACTTACTGCCGGCGGCATGGCGTTAGTAGTATTTGTATTTGCTACAGTACTAATGCTGGAGGAGGGCCTTAGAAAGACTTTAGTTGAAACAGGGTCGCCTGATAATGTTGTAGTTACACGCAGGTCCGCTGAAACTGAAATACAGAGCGTCATAAGCCGTGACCAAGCTGCTATTGTTGAAAGCCAGCCAGAGGTAGCATATGGCATTAATAATATACGGTTAACTTCAAAAGAATCTGTTGTGTTAATTTCTCTTACCCGCAGGGGTTCTGATAAATCTTCAAATGTATTAATCCGTGGAGTCGGGGAAACTGGAATTCTACTGCGCCCACAAGTAAAAATTGTTAGTGGGCGCATGCTCAAACCAGGTCTATCCGAGATAATTGCAGGCAAGAATATTGCAGATCGATACAATGGCGCAGGGATCGGCGAGAAATTATATTTTGGTAAGCGTGAGTGGACGGTAGTAGGTATTTTTGATGCAGGCAACACAGGCTTCGATTCAGAAATTTGGGGAGGGGTAGATCAATTAATGCAGGCATTTCGTAGGCCAGTTTACTCCTCAATTATACTTAAGATGAATGACCCAACAAAATTTCAGGCCCTTAAGACACGTATTGAAGGCGATCCTAGACTTACTCTTGGGGCTAAAAAGGAAAGTATTTTCTATGCCGAGCAATCACAAGTACTATCAAACTTTATACGTTATTTAGGGGTGGCATTATCGGGGTTCTTCTCTGTTGGGGCGATTATAGGAGCAATGATTACTATGTACGCTTCAGTTGCTAATCGCATAATGGAAATAGGGACATTACGTGCACTCGGATTTCGTAGAAATAATATTTTGTCCGCTTTTTTGACGGAATCACTAATTCTTGGAGCGGTGGGCGGAGTAATCGGTCTAATACTGGCATCATTCATGCAATTCTTTACTATTTCAACAATGAATTGGCAATCATTCTCTGAACTCGCTTTTAGTTTCACATTAAACTCTTCAATCATAATAAAGTCACTTGTATTTGCCTTAATTATGGGATTAATTGGAGGCTTTCTTCCTGCAGTAAAGGCTGCCCATCTTAGTATTGTGGATTCTTTAAGAGCAGTATAGTTTCATATTTAAAATTTATTTATTTAATAAAAAATAAATTATCACACTATATTCATTTCTAAATTAGGTATATCTATAGTGGTATCGATTATAATTACAGTATCACCATGTCACATCCAAGTTGTTTATTGAGAATGTGAGCTTATCCATTTATTTTAATTCTTTTGGAGACCATCTATGAAAACATCTGCTATTTTTTATCATGCTGGGTGCCCTGTATGTATTGAAGCAGAACATCAAGTAGCTGAGGCCTTAGACCCTTCTCGCTACGATGTAAAAACCGTACATCTAGGGGAGCAGAAGAAAGAGATTGAAGCAGCTGAGGCAGCTGGAGTTAAATCAGTCCCGGCAATAGTAATTGACGGTGCACCCTTCCATATCAATTTTGGCGCACCGATGTCTGCATTGAAGGGTTAGTAGAAAGCTACAAGAATACTTACATATTAGAGCTTACACCCGATACCACATTCACAAATTATAATTTCTATTTCATGCCTGTCTGTAGGAGAACATTATGTACAACAAAAAAACTATCGCCTATATTACCTTGAGCCCTATTTTTGCAATAGCACTGAGCAGCGCCTCACTAAGCTTTGCTGCCGATGGTACTTTTACCTCACAACCTAAAAACACGAAAGGAGTCATGCTTGCCTATGCTGATTTAGCAGAAGCTGATAAATCTGGAGGAGCAAAATCAGGTGGTGGTGGATATGGAATGTCATTAATGGACACAAATAAAGATGCCAAAGTCACTAAAGAGGAGTTTCTCAAATATAATGAGGCCATATTTGATAAAGTAGATGCTAATCATGATGGCTCCGTTGATAAAAATGAGGCCGATGGCTATGTATCTAGAAGCAAGTCAAAGCCGGCCCCCGGCCACTAAAAATAATGTAGCAGAAAAATTAATATCTGTACTTAGATTAATAGTTTAGTTAGCAGGCCTGCTGGTTCATAATCAGCAGGCCAAATTTAATATAAGTGCCCTTACAAAACTACTTATTCTCCCCCGCATACCAAGGACCATTTGCTAGATATGTTCTGAAGAATATATCTGATAACCAACACACCTCTCCCTGACTTAATTAACTCCTGGTTAAGTTACATCCGCATCAATTTTATTTTTGAAATATTATTACAAGAAACGCTTGCAATTTTTTTTCAACTAACTAGAATTAGAAAATCAACTGGAATTAGAAAATCAACTATAGTTAGTTCTGGTTGACTTTACTAACCACTATATATAGTGGTTAGTAAAGTCAAAGAAACAACTGATTAAATTGACGGGGAATTACAATTTCCCCCCATAAAAATATTAGAACTAATAGGGGAGAAGTCAAATTATGCAACTTGCAACAGAGAATACCAGCTCCACAGTAGCGTCTGGTTACGACTCCTCCTCTGCCTCTCCTTACCAAGATTCACATTACTCCCAATACAAAATTATTCGTCGCAATGGTTCAGTAGTTGCATTCACACCGAATAAAATTTCGATTGCTCTAACTAAAGCATTTATTGCTGTTAATGACGGTCAGAGCACCGTATCTGCGAAAGTAAGAGAAGCAGTAGTCCACCTTACAGGTAATGTGGTTAGCGCATTAATACGTCATCAACCTGTAAGTGGAACTTTTCATATAGAAGATATTCAAGATCAGGTAGAACTCGCTCTAATGCGTTCTGGTGAGCATGACGTGGCACGCGCTTATGTTCTGTACCGTGAAGATCGGTCACGTGAACGAGAAAAACAAAAAGAAAAAGCTACGGTAGACACGTCAGATAGTGCCCTGCATATGCTAGAAAATGGTCGAAAAATTCCATTAGACAAGAAGTTACTGCTCGCATTAATTGAAGCTGCATGCATAGATCTCGGAGATACAGTAAGTAGCGAACTGGTATTAAACTCCTCATTAAAAGATCTGTACGATGGGGTGCCGGTAGAAGAGGTAAGAAAGTCAATTATTCTTTCAGCCAGGTCCTTGATCGAAAAAGAGCCGGCTTACCGCTATGTAACTGCAAGACTTTTATTACACAGTATTCGCCTAGAGGTGCTGGGAGAAGAAGTAGCTCAGCAAGAGATGACATCCCGTTATTCAGATTATTTCCCTAGTTTCATTAAGCGCGGTATTGATGCTGAGTTGCTAGATAAACGTCTCGCGGAGTTTGATATCCCACGTTTGGCGAAAGCGCTAGATGCTTCCTGTGACCTTAAATTTGATTATCTTGGTCTACAAACCTTATATGACCGCTATTTCTTACATGTGCAGAATCAACGCATTGAGCTACCACAGGCATTCTTTATGCGCGTGGCAATGGGGCTATCAATTAATGAAGATGACCGAGAGGAAAGGGCTATTGAGTTTTATCATATTCTGTCTAATTTTGATTTTATGAGCTCAACGCCAACCTTATTTAATTCGGGGACCCGTCGCTCTCAGCTATCTTCATGTTATCTCTCAACGGTACCGGATCATCTTAATGGCATCTTTGAATCAATTAAAGAAAATGCCCTGCTTGCTAAATATGCTGGGGGATTAGGAAATGACTGGACCCCTGTACGGGGAATGGGTTCTTATATCAAAGGAACTAACGGAAAATCGCAAGGGGTGGTGCCATTTCTAAAAGTTGTCTCTGATACTGCGGTAGCAGTGAACCAGGGCGGCAAGCGCAAAGGAGCTGTTTGCTCTTATTTGGAATCATGGCACCTAGATATAGAGGAGTTTCTTGAGCTGCGTAAAAATACTGGCGATGACCGCCGCCGAGCTCATGACATGAACACGGCAAACTGGATTCCTGATTTATTCATGAAGCGAGTAATGGAAGGCGGTGAATGGACCTTATTCTCACCTTCGGACGTACCTGATCTTCATGAGAAATTTGGCAAAGAATTTGAAAAATCTTATCTTGCTTATGAGGAACAAATCAAACGCGGTAAATTTGGTCTGTATAAAAAAATACCTGCAACACAATTGTGGCGCAAGATGCTAAGTATGTTATTCGAAACTGGGCATCCATGGATTACTTTCAAAGACCCTTGCAATATCCGATCGCCTCAGAATCATGTGGGTATCGTGCATAGTTCTAACCTTTGCACTGAAATTACCTTAAATACGAATGATCAAGAAATAGCTGTATGTAATCTGGGGTCTGTCAATTTAGTGGCGCATATCAAAGACGGAAAGCTAAACATGCATAAGCTCCAACAAACCATCCGTACAGCGATGCGTATGCTGGATAATGTAATTGATATAAATTTTTACCCTGTTGAAAAAGCACGCAATTCTAATCTCAAGCATCGTCCGGTAGGGTTGGGTATCATGGGCTTTCAAGACTGCCTGCACATGTTAAAAATTCCCTACGCTTCTGACAAAGCAGTAGAGTTTGCTGACCGCTCTATGGAAGCAGTAGCTTACTATGCCTACTGGACCTCTACAGAAATGGCTGAAAAACGTGGGCCATATACTTCCTATCAAGGGAGTCTATGGGACCGAGGAATTCTGCCACAAGACTCTCTTGAAGTTTTAAAAGAGGAGCGTGGGGGCTATGTGGAAATAGACAACTCATCTACGTTAGAGTGGGGTGAACTACGGAAACGTATAAAAAAATATGGTATGCGCAACTCCAACTGTTTAGCAATTGCGCCGACTGCAACTATTTCTAATATTATTGGCGTATCTGCCAGTATCGAACCGACATACCAAAATCTCTATGTAAAATCCAATTTATCAGGGGAATTCACCATCGCCAATGGATCCTTAGTAGGGGACCTAAAAAAACTTGGCCTTTGGGACGAAGTAATGATCGCAGATCTTAAATATTTTGATGGGGCTTTAAGCAAAATAGACCGGGTGCCAGCTGATATTCGTGAACTTTATGCTACTGCTTTTGAGATCGATCCACAGTGGTTAATTGAATCTGCGGCAAGACGACAGAAATGGATTGATCAGGCACAGTCACTCAATATATATATGGCAGGAGTTTCAGGAAAGAAGCTGGATGAAACCTATAAACTCGCTTGGCTACGTGGTCTAAAGACCACCTACTATCTTCGTACACTAGGTGCAACATCAGCTGAAAAATCTACAGTCAAAACAGGAGCCTTAAATGCAGTGCCGGCAGATGGAGGGATAACTGCAATGAGTGCAGACCCAGTCGCGGCTGACCTGAAATATTGTGCAATTGATGACGAGGAATGTGAGTCTTGCCAGTAATGAATATTATATAAGGGATAAAAGGAGAAAAAATATGCTGACATTTGAAGACAAAAACTCACAACCGGAACAACCAGTACGTGAGGGAGTGTTAACAAACACTGATCAGAATTTGAGAATTGTTAGCCCAGCAACTAATGCAAGTAGTGAGCAACCTGTAAATAATGCCTCCCATCGTCGTGTAGCCGTAGAAGACAAGAAAATTATTAACTGCCAATCAGATGTAAATCAGCTCGTGCCATTCAAATATAAATGGGCCTGGGAAAAATATCTTGCGGCCTGCGCTAATCACTGGATGCCCCAAGAAGTTAATATGAGTCGCGATATTTCTCTCTGGAAAGATCCTAATGGATTAACTGAAGATGAGCGCCGTTTAGTCAAACGTAATCTTGGATTTTTTGTTACTGCTGATTCTTTAGCAGCTAATAATATTGTACTTGGGACTTACCGTCACATTACTAACCCGGAATGTCGTCAGTACCTGTTACGCCAAGCATTTGAAGAAGCAATTCATACACATGCATATCAGTATATTACCGAGTCCCTTGGATTAGATGAGGGTGAGATTTTTAATGCCTACCATGAAATAAAGTCAATCCGTGATAAAGATGAGTTTCTTATTCCATTCATTGATACGCTTACCGACCCACAATTTGAAACCGGTACACCAGAATCTGACCAGCAGCTATTAAAAAGCTTAATCGTATTTGCCTGTATTATGGAGGGTTTATTTTTCTACGTTGGCTTTACTCAAATTCTAGCCTTAGGAAGGCAAAATAAGATGACTGGCTCAGCGGAACAGTATCAATATATTTTACGTGATGAATCTATGCACTGTAATTTCGGTATTGATGTGATTAATCAAATAAAGATGGAAAACCCACATCTTTGGACAAAAGAATTTCGTGACGAAATTAAAGTTATTATGCAGAAAGGTGTAGAACTAGAATACCGCTATGCTGAAGACACAATGCCGCGTGGTGTTTTAGGTATGAATGCACCAATGTTTAAAGAGTACTTGCGCTTTATTACTAATCGCAGATGTCAGCAGATTGGCCTAGATATTATTTATCCAGGGGCCAATAATCCATTCCCATGGATGTCTGAAATGATGGATTTAAATAAGGAAAAAAACTTTTTCGAAACCAGAGTTACTGAGTATCAAACTGGTGGTGCACTAAACTGGGACTAGAACAAAAATATCAAACGATAAATCAGATTATATCTTTTATACTAATAGTTATTGCAGCCAGCAATCACACCTTGATGAAAGAATAATAAATTTATATTATATTAGAAATATAGTATACGAAAAATATAAAGATATTTAAGAAAATAATATTGATCTAAGAAATAAAATGGTGTCATGGGAAGATTGCATTAATTTATGCTCGAATGTGCCCATGAATATCTTGTTAGCAAAGCTCAAAAAGCTATGCTTTATTAAAAATGCTGCTGCACAATTTAAGGAAAGAAATATCTAATAATTATTAGTTACTCTATAATTGGGCATGTGGTATGGGAGTAGTAAGCGTAACAAGTTATAATTTTATGTAATTTTAATTTGGAGGTTGAGATGGCAACTACCAAGAAAAAACCAGCAGCTAAAAAGAAACCAATAGTAGTTAAGAAAAAACCAGTGGCTAAAAAGAAAGTAGTCGCTAAGAAAAAACCAGTGGCTAAGAAAGTAGTCGCTAAGAAAAAACCAGTGGCTAAGAAAAAACCAGTAGCTAAAAAGAAAGTAGTTGCTAAAAAGAAACCAGCAGCTAAAAAGAAAGTAGTTGCTAAGAAGAAACCAGCAGCTAAAAAGAAAGTAGTCGCTAAGAAAAAGCCAGTAGCTAAAAAGAAAGTAGTCGCTAAGAAAAAGCCAGTAGCTAAAAAGAAAGTAGTCGCTAAGAAAAAGCCAGTAGCTAAAAAGAAAGTAGTTGCTAAGAAAAAGCCAGTAGCTAAAAAGAAAGTAGTTGCTAAGAAGAAACCAGCAGCTAAAAAGAAACCAGCGGCTAAAAAGAAAGTGGTCGCTAAGAAAAAACCAGTAGCTAAAAAGAAAGTAGTTGCTAAGAAGAAACCAGTAGCTAAAAAGAAAGTAGTCGCTAAGAAGAAACCAGCGGCTAAAAAGAAAGTAGTTGCTAAGAAGAAACCAGCGGCTAAAAAGAAAGTAGTTGCTAAGAAAAAACCAGTAGCTAAAAAGAAAGTAGTTGCTAAGAAGAAACCAGCAGCTAAAAAGAAAGTAGTCGCTAAGAAGAAACCAGTAGCTAAAAAGAAAGTAGTCGCTAAGAAAAAGCCAGTAGCTAAAAAGAAAGTAGTCGCTAAGAAGAAACCAGCAGCTAAAAAGAAAGTAGTCGCTAAGAAGAAACCAGCGGCTAAAAAGAAAGTAGTCGCTAAGAAGAAAGTAGTTGCTAAGAAGAAACCAGTAGCTAAAAAGAAAGTAGTCGCTAAGAAGAAACCAGCGGCTAAAAAGAAAGTGGTCGCTAAGAAAAAGCCAGTAGCTAAAAAGAAAGTAGTTGCTAAGAAAAAGCCAGTAGCTAAAAAGAAAGTAGTTGCTAAGAAGAAACCAGCAGTAAAGCCTGCTCCGATAGTATCTGCTTCAGCTCCAAGCTGGCCGTTCCCGCTTTCGGGTAAGCGCCCCTAAGAAGTAATAACAACAAGGCCATTACTGTAAACAAGCCATACTATTATATATAGCATGGCTTGTTTATAGATCTTATTTCTAACTGTTCTTGTTAAGCCTTTCCTTTAAAATATCATTAACCTGGGACGGGTTTGCTTTTCCCTTAGTAGCCTTCATAACTTGACCAACCAAAGAATTAAATGCTTTTTCTTTCCCTCTACAGAAATCAGCTACCTGCTGAGGATTATCAATAATAACCATATCAACAAGCTTTGTAATTTCATCACTATTTGAGATTTGCTTCAGTCCTTTTATTTTAATAATTTCATCAGCTGAAGCGCGATTCTCCTCATCCCACATTGCACTAAATACATCTTTAGCAGTTTTACCTGAAATAGTTCCATCGCAAATACGAAGAATTAATTCTGCTAACTGTTGAGGGGAAACTGGTGAAGATGTAATATTCTTATTATCTTGATTTAAAAGTGCAGCAACCTCTCCAATTACCCAATTAGCACAAAGTTTCGCTTCTTTCCTACCAATAATTTCTACTACTTTTTCAAAATAATTAGCTATATCTATATCGGCAGTTAACATTGATGCATCATATTTTGATAACGCATAGGTTGGCTTACCATTTGAATAAATTTTTGAATCTATAAACCGTGAAAAACATAAATCTGGGGGCTCTACCATAGATTTTCGGATTTCTTCTATCCAATCAGGAGATATTATTAACGGCAACAGATCTGGATCGGGAAAATAACGATAATCATGTGCATCCTCCTTAGTACGCATGACATGAGTCTCACGCTTATCTGAATCAAATAGGACCGTTGCTTGTTTAATCTCGCCCCCGCTCTCAAGGATATATTTTTGGAACTCAGCTTCATACTCAATAGCCTGTTGTAAATAACGAAAAGAGTTTAAATTTTTAATTTCACGACGAGTACCAAGTTTATCGTCCCCTAATCTACGAACTGATACATTCGCATCACAACGAAATGAACCTTCTTCCATATTTCCATCGCTGATACCAAGCCAACGCACCAAAGTGTGTATTTTTTTAGCAAAAGCAACTGCTTCAGCACTGCTACGCATATCTGGCTCTGAAACAATTTCTAATAAAGGTGTGCCAGCACGATTTAAATCAATACCAGTCATGCCATGAAAATCTTCATGCAATGATTTTCCTGCATCTTCCTCAAGGTGAGCACGAGTAATATTTATTAATTTCTCATCTTCCTCATTATTCTTACCTGTTTGTATATTAATTTGTCCGCCTTCAACAATTGGAAGTTCAAATTGACTTATCTGATATCCTTTTGGAAGATCTGGATAAAAATAATTCTTACGTGCAAATATTGAGGGCGAGTTGATCCTTGCGTCTATTGACAGGCCAAATTTAACTGCTAGCTCAACAACACCACGATTTAATACAGGCAAAACCCCTGGCAGCGCTAAATCAACTGCACAAGCCTGGGAATTGGGAGCGCTCCCAAAAGTTGTTGAGGCGCCAGAGAATAATTTTGATTGGGTCAGGAGCTGGGTATGTATCTCAAGACCGACTACGACTTCCCATTGCATATTATTTTCTTTATTAATTTAGAGTTTTTTTATATCCGGCATTTTTGTATGCCAATCTGTTACCTGCTGAAATTGATGCGCAATGTTTAGTATTTTTGCTTCAGCAAAATAATTACCAATGATATGCAATCCAACCGGCCTGTCTTTCTTACCAAATCCAACAGGGATCGACATTCCTGGCAGCCCAGCTAAACTGGCTGCAGCTGTATATGCATCTGATAAATACATCTGCAAGGGATCATTACTTTTCTCGCCCAAGGAAAATGCAACCGAAGGTGAGGTTGGTCCCATTATTACGTCACATTGCTTAAATACTTCAGTAAAATCCTGAGCGATTAGACGTCTTAATTTCTGTGCCTTTATATAATAAGCATCGTAATATCCATGTGATAACACATATGTTCCAATTAAAATACGCCTCTTCACTTCAGCGCCAAAACCCTGAGTACGACTTTTTAGGTACATATCATCAAGGTTATTATATTCTTCAGAACGGTGGCCATAACGAACCCCATCGAAACGGGAGAGATTACTTGATGCCTCTGCCGGAGCTAGCACGTAGTAAACCGGAATTGAGAGTTTAGTATTTGGCAACGACACCTCAATTATTTTTGCGCCGAGTTTACTATATTCTGCAATAGCTGCATCTACAGCGCGTGATACATCATCACTTAATCCTTCGGCAAAATATTCTTTTGGCAGACCAATACGCAGACCTTCTATTGGCCCTTTTAATTTTCTTGTATAGTCTTCATTCTCATGTTGCAGGCTTGTTGAGTCACGGGCATCAAAACCCACCATGACATTTAGCATTAATGCTAAATCTGCAGCTGATTTTGCTATTGGCCCTCCCTGATCAAGACTCGAAGCAAAAGCAATCATTCCATATCTTGATACCAAACCATAAGTTGGTTTTATACCAGATACGCCACATAATGATGCTGGTTGACGAATAGACCCTCCTGTGTCAGTGCCAGTAGCAGCCGGCGCCATACGTGCAGCTACTGCGCAGGCTGAACCCCCAGAGCTTCCTCCAGGTACTGATAAAATATCCCACGGATTCTTAACTGGCCCATAAAAAGAGGTCTCATTACTAGACCCCATAGCAAATTCATCCATGTTAGTTTTACCAATATTTACTGTACCAGCCTTATTGAAAAGTTCAATTACATGTGCGTCATAAGGCGAAATGAAGTTTGATAGCATTTTTGACCCACAAGTAGTAAGCCATCCTTTAGTACAAAAAATATCCTTATGAGCAATAGGGATTCCAGTTAACGGGCTTCCTTCTCCTGAAGCTATCATTGCATCAGCAATACGGGCCTGATCAAGACTCATTTCTTCATTTACTGTAATGAATGCATTATATTCTTTGTTTAAACTTTTAATGTTTCTAAGAAAATCTCTGGTTAGTTCAATGCTCGATACCCGCTTAGTAGCAAGTAATGTAGAAAGCTGGTTTAGGCTAGAATTAAACATGGTATATAAAATATGGAGAAATTATAAAATACTGCATTTATTCTTAAAATTTCATTCAATAACTTTTGGCACTAGATATAATTTAGCTTCTGTTTTAGGTGCCTGCAATTGAAATAATTTGTGCTGATCTATCTCTGTCACCTCATCTTTACGCAGTCTCTGCTCAACACCTTGAGCATGAGACATGGGGATGACTGTGGACGTATCTACTAGCTCCATTTGCTCAATTAAGGAGAAAATCCCTGTTATTTGATCCAGCGTAGTATGAGCTTCATCATTACTAATTTCAATCCGAGCAAGATTTGCCACACGTTTTACATCTTCAAGAGTCACCGCCATCAGCTAACACCCCTTACGTTCAAAAACATAATAGAGTATCATAAAGTTACGTTTAAAACTGCCGTTATAGAGTATCTATAGATAATCTTTAAAACGTAGTCTTTTTGTGTAATTTTAAACACCATTGCCACCAACGGGTTTTGCTCTCATGACAAACTTTATTGCCAATTTTAAGAATTACTTTTCAAACGATCTCGCAATTGATTTAGGTACTGCCAATACTCTTATTTATGTTCGTGGCCAAGGAGTTGTACTAAATGAGCCATCAGTTGTAGCAATACGACAAGATGGTGGCCCTAATGGTAAGAAAGTAATTCAGCAAGTCGGATTAGCTGCTAAGCAAATGTTGGGAAGGACCCCTGGGAACATAACTGCTATCCGCCCAATGAAGGATGGTGTAATTGCTGATTTCACTGTCACAGAACAGATGCTAAAACACTTTATCAGGAAGGTGAATCCGGCTCGCCTATTCTCTTTTAACCCACGTATTGTTATATGCGTTCCTTACGGTTCTACTCAGGTAGAGCGTCGTGCTATTCGAGAGGCAGCATATGGTGCTGGTGCAAGTAAGGTAGAATTAATTGAAGAGCCCATGGCTGCAGCTATTGGTGCTGATTTACCTATTGAAGAAGCTACAGGTTCGATGGTGGTTGATATTGGCGGAGGCACTACAGATGTTGGAGTAATTTCGTTAGGTGGAATCGT
>Ga0315322_10003250_pt1 | contig 12553 bp, 16 predicted proteins | sample M110021515metaG_FD_203461 | JGI IMG/M metagenome (GOLD analysis project Ga0315322, IMG submission 203461) | Ammonia-oxidizing marine archaeal communities from Monterey Bay, California, United States - M1 100m 21515 | ecosystem: Environmental > Aquatic > Marine > Intertidal zone | place: USA... | reverse complement strand
CTTGCGGCGAATGAAGGCTGCTTCAAATGACGAAAACACACTCCCCCCATTCCGTTCATACCGCACCCTGATTCGCTCAGCGATGTGCTGCTTGGCAATCAGATAAGCCCGCAAATAAAAATTACAGATCGGCGATCTTCCCAGTGCGTCAACAAGCGCAATGAACTTATTCAATTGCTCGAATGGAAGCGACTTCAGTTGGCACGCTGCGTCCAAACCGGCAATGTCCTCCAGTTCTTCAAAAATACCAAGCTGACCTGTTTCAATCAGGCGACCGCCTACATCAAAGACAGGAAGGATCGGGTACAGTCGGCAAACGGTTGGACGAGTATCATGATCACATGCACAATTGGGCCGGCGGCTTACAATCGACTCGACTTTCAACACATAGCCAGCAATCGGAAAGAGAACCACTTTGTGCTCGTGATCACCAAACTGAGTTAGCCATCCCTTTGATTCAAGAAAGGCATACTCCCCCGGCAGCAGCGGCAACTCTTGAAACGGAGTCCGCGCGATCATATTGAACTTTGATTTGTACCGCCCAAAACTGCAACAATGAGCGTCTCCGCACAAACGCCAACAATCAGGGACGTACACTAAATCCGTTGCATAGATGTGCTCATAATCGGGCAATCCATTCTCGTTTTTCATCTCAAATATATCTCTCGCAAGCATTGCCGATTGATTCAATGTTTGGTTCACCTACCACTCGCCGCACTGGTCATGTATGAAATTCCCAACTGCGTTCCGGATGCGTGAACATCCCATCAAACTTTCTTCAGGACAACTCGGCGAGGACATCACATGCCTCAGCCGACGGATTGCAACGACATCTCCGGGTTGCAGCAACATTTCCCGTGCAAACCACAAAACCTGTCCCTATGAGGTTAGTCGAGCACATCAAAGTCTCAATCTTTCTAAGTTTGGTTTCTCAAATCCGGCACGATGTTTACCCACACCCGAGCACAAAACGCCTCAGTCCAACCACATTCCCATTAATCCGAGGTTCTCGGAGCCCCCCACATCAACCACTGAAGGTCACAAATATTCAAATCACCACGCCGCTACCATTCATCTAGACTGCGATGATCGCGCACAGCACCTGAACGCTGAGCCATTGAATTGCGTTCCCAAGCAGAAATTCAATCCGACTGCAAATGTTGATCTGCGAATGCAAGATACTGCTGCCAATCAAACGTGGTCACATCGTGATCACCAGAACGCAAGTGATAGCCAATCCTTGTGTGGATCGGAGCATTGGGTGAAGGCATTTCATATTCGCCGATACCTTTCTCGCCGAGTAACTCATACACCGGACTTGCATACTTGGCAGCCAGAAACTCACCCTTGGGATCGGCCCATCGGTCATTGGTAGCACTGGCGACGTACAGCGGACGTGGAGCAACAAGCGATAACAGCATGTGCTGATCAACTGGCAATTCCTGTTCTTTCTGTTGGTATTGGTGGTGATTTCTACAGAACCAATAGCCAACGGGCTTGATCATGTGATGAATCCGTTCTCCATAACAGCGACGATAAAGCGCTGCGCCACCACAACCCGAGTCATTACTGACGACCATGGCGAAACGACGATCCTGCGCACCAGCCCACAGCGCCGTCTTGCCCAACCGGGAATGACCGATCACTGCAACGCGTGACGCATCAATCGCCGCCTCTGTTTCAAGCCAATCCAGCACGCGAGACAAGCCCCATGCCCACGCTCCAATCGATCCCCACTGGTCTGCCTCCGGCACTACCTGATTGCCCTCGTAGAACAGCGGGTGAATGCCGTCCGAAAAATCATTGCGGTAATTATCGGGATCAATTTGATCGCGGTGCACGGTTGCCAATGCGTAACCGCGTTCTATCAACATTTCCAATTGCCAGCGACCTGCAAACGATCCACGCCCCTTGGACGTGCTTCGTTTTAGAATTCCATTCTCCGGATGAATCGTATGATTGCCGTTGAAATTCAACCCGAGAAACACAGGCGTTGGCGCTGAGACGCGGTTGGGAATGTACAGCAGGATATCGATGCGGAAGCCAGCGTCCCCAAAAAACGCGGCGACCTGCTTGCGTGTCGCCCGCCCTTCCAAAGCATCTTGATCTTGCTCGATCAATTCGTAGCGAACTTTCAGCTGCTTCTCTGGGGTTTTTCCGTAAACGGATTTTTCCAGCAAATGAAGCACCTCAGCCCTGCGATGCCCGATCCACTCCGTGCGACCAACGGTTTTGCCAGCCTCGTCAATCAGGACCGCAGGTAGTTTGTACGCTGGAACTTTCGACTCATCGTAATTCGTATCTGCAGGCTCTTTTGCATTCGAAAAAGACGCTCCACTGATCAGAAACACCACGGCCAATGTTGTGATCGCCGCATCAGCTCGTCTCAATCTCATTATCGATTTCTCCATCGCGATACTCGATCACGCTCGATGAATACTGCAACCAAAACGCAAACAACAATCTGCCCCAGACTTGAGGTGCATTCACCAACAACAATCACCGCTTCATGTGAGCACAAGGGGAAACAAAGGATCCCTTTACATCAGGCGCTGACTCTGCTGGAAAATCTTGTTCCTGAGGAGCTGTCATTCCCCGATGTCTTCGTTCCACAAAGTCGGACTCTCCTGAATAAATTTCCTCATTAATTCAATGCATTCACGACTATCAATCACCTCAACATCCACACCTTGCTGCCGCACGTAATCTTCTGGACCTTGAAAGGTCTGATGCTCGCCAACAATCACTTTGGGAATTCGATAAAGCAAAATTGCGCCACTGCACATCGAGCAGGGCGAGAGGGTTGAGTAGATCACCGACTGACGATAATCCGATGCAGTGAGGCGTCCGGCATTTTCCAGACAATCCATCTCAGCATGTAAAATGGCGCTACCTCGCTGCACACGCCGATTGTGCCCTCGTCCAACGATCTCACCATCAATCACTAAAACTGACCCAATGGGTATTCCACCCTCTGAGTATCCGATGCGTGCCTGCTCGACAGCAGCTTCCATAAAGCGATCCACTCCGTCACTCTCCTCAAACAACAAGTCACCTAAGATACTCACGAACGCGTCTGCCCTATCGCGTTTTCAGTCTTGGTAAAAAACGTTCGCAGATTTTTCGAAACCGACATGTCGACCGCCTTCGCTCATTGCTTCGGATGCGAATCGCTTCAGAGTACCTTTGCGATTAAGGCACTGTCCATCAATCAAAGAACCAGGACCGCACGCGATAAGGATCATAATATAAGATCAGAGATGCCGCGGCGACCACTGCCGAAAACACAGCTAACGAGGCAAATCGTTGCGCAGTGGAAGCGTTGGACATCGAACACCATCCAAAAGGCGTGCACGCAGCGACTAGAAATCCACATGGCACAAAGAATGGCGCAGAGAGGAAGGCCAGCGCGCCAAACCATGCAAAAAAAATGATGCCGAAATTTTCGGGATAGTCGCGATATTCCACAGGCACGCGTCCCAAAGCAAACCATGACAATGTCCAAGCCATATAAATTCCCAACACTGGAAATAACGGAAAGACATACAACAGAATTCTCAGGATGGTAATCATCGAGTTAACACGGTCTGCCCCCTGCGGAGGCGCAGTTGACGCAATGTACGGATTTACCATGTTATCTACCATGTTTCTGATCATCATGCTTCAGCTGGCGCAATGAAGGGCAACTCCCGGATCCAATGCCCCTCAGAAAATTCGAAACCAGACAACCCAAGGAAATGCAGCGACAACATTCACTCAAAACCTGTAATCAAACAGGTCAATATCAGGCTGGTACTTTTCACGCACCATCTGCACCAATCGATCATCGTAATACTCTTTGTAAGATCGTGTTTTCCTGGACACATTGAGCTGGGGCAAATCTGCAGACACGCCAACTTTCATGCAAACATGCTTGAAATCCCGATCTAATTCTTCATACCGGCCAATGAAGCTAACCAATTGCTCTCCGTCTTGCGAAAAGATGAAATCTTTCTGCAATGGAAGCCCGCCCTCGCACTGCCAGCAAATGTAATTCTGGAAACTTCCCTGTTCTTTGAACAGTCGGTGAAGATGATGGTCAGGCATCTTCAACACATAAAAATACAGCGAGACCAGCCAGTCCCAAGGATTTCGCACCACCGCAAATGAGAAGAACGAATTAAATTCCGTTCGCCCCATCAGCGAAACCAAGTCAGCTGCTGTCGCGTGCGTTTCATAAGGCGTAGGGTCCCAACGCATCGGGCAGGGTAAATTCAATTGCTTGAGAACGCGAACAGTCTCTCTTTGATATCTACTAACAGCAAAAGGGCTTAGCCCCTTAGAAATGCTCATGCCCGCATTCTTGTAGACATGTACAAACAGAAATTTATGTTTCCGAGAAATCAACATGACAATATCATTACCGCTCAAACAAACGCTGAATGCCTTGGAACAAACAGCGACCCAACCGCTGTGATACTGGCAATCAAGGAAATGATAACCGTTGACCACCACTCAAGCCGCCCCAATAAGGCAAAGGCCGTTCCCAGGGCCAATATTGCATGCACAATCCTACCCCCAGTGCCCAGAGGCCAGTGCCCAGAGGCCAGTGCCCAGAGGCCAGTGCCCAGAGGCCAGTGCCCAGAGGCCACCTATTGATCGGGTTGGCTCGCACCACTGGTTCCTTGCAAAGCAAAGCTCCAACTCAAGACATTCTGACACTGGCTCACCATCGACAGTGTCCAAAATCAGCCGTGAACCTCGGCAGTAGCTGCGATCTACTGCATCCCTATCAAGCTTTCCTACCTACCCAATTCTCAGCAGTCTATGAAGTTGGAACGCTTTAACGGTGGTCTGCAAACCACTGCCGCACCTGTTGCCTGTACTTACTATCCCGATGCATCCACAAATCAGTATGTGGGTGAATCACTTTACCATCAGGGATCTCAAAGATTTCGGCAATCGGCGGCCGAAGAAACGTAAAGGCGGCGAGTCCCCGATGATCCTGCAAGAAGTCATTGGCCCCACCACATGCAAGCACCGGCCGACCATTCAACCTTGCTAGCCGCGTGAGCGCTGACGCGCGGTCACTTGCTGGATAACCCCAATTACGATCACCATCGAAGTGGTCGTGCGTGAACACACCTTTCCAGAGTGCGGCAATCTCGTCGTCAGCCAGACCAATGTAACTGGCCCCAATCGCCCCTCGAGAAAACCCGCAGATAAAGACGCATTCAGGATCACCACCAAACTGCTTGCAAATCCGAGGCAGGTTCACTTTGCAATAATCAATCGTTGCCTGCCGATCCCCCCACCACTTACGCGTATTCTGCTGCTTGTCCTTGGCAACATACGGCATCGAAACCCAAATGAACCCTTTCCCACCGCTGACGCCGTAACCGAGATTCGCATCTTTCACTTCACCCGTTGAACCACACGCTGCGAATTCATTACCCGTGTACTCAACGATCACGGGGTACTTTCCTCCGGGCTTCCAGTCCACAGGTAAGTAAAGGGCATGGTAAACCTCTGTGCCGCTATATTCCGGGGCGACCTGACGCACCCGTCTTCCTGCGGCCGCATCCTGCGTTGTCATTTCGGGTGTAATCAGGTCGTTTTCAACCCGGTGATCATCAGCTGACAGCAAATCACCGAAACACAAACCAACCAACAAAAAAAACAACCTGCATTTCATCATTTTGCTTCCAGCTTGGCCAACCGTTGACTGCACGGGTGCAATCAAGAAATTCAAGATCATGTGCTATGTGACAAGCCCCCCGCTAATCCGCTCCCTGCGCAGAAAGCGTCTCTGCTATTGCGCAGAAAGCGTCTCTGCTATTGCGCAGAAAGCGTCTCTGCTATTGCGCAGAAAGCGTCTCTGCAATGTTCGGACGCGCAGCCTTAATGCGCTCGTAATCGAGCTCCAAACCGAGTGGCCCCATCACCTGTTGTAAAAAATCATAAATGGGCTTCACGGCCTCAAATGGGGCAGCAACACCATCATAGGCAGTGGCACCTGCAGCATTTCGCATATTCTTATCGGCTCCATTGGCCAGCAACGCCCGGACGACTTTTTCGTGACACAAAAAGGCTGCGGTATGCAACGCCGTTGCCCCATCAGCCTTCTTTGCATTCACGTCGGCCCCCGCTTCAATCAATAAGAGTGCGACCTCATCATTTCCCCTCGCTGCCGCAGCATTCAAAGAAGTCCCACCATCTTCGCCTCGTAAATTCAGGTCCGTTCCCGCCGCGATGTGCTGACGGACCGCGACCACGTCCCCTGCCCAAGCGGCATCAAGTAGAGCGATGCTCGGTTTTACTACCACGTCCTCTTCAACTGGAGCGACATCCGTTCCACCGCCAACAACCGGGGCTATCGAAGACACTTCCTCATCCCGAGCACAACCAGCGAATCCTGCACATGCCATCAACACCAAAACACAATAGCGACACGGTAAAAATTTAGCAGACACGCTTTACCTCTTTAATGTAAGAATCTGAGCTCAGATTTACATGACAGAAAACGCAAATCCGTTACGCAGCATGATAATACAGAAAGCATTGGATCTCATCACCTGACGTTGAGTAACATCATGTAACCAAAACGAAGTCGCGCCATGGCGTTGAACCCATGTTGTCGCCACGATTTCTTCATCGCAACCACTACACAGCTTCATTGCACAGCTTCATTGCACAGCTTCATTGCACAGCTTCATTGCACAGCTTCATTGCACAGCTTCATTGCACAGCTTCATTGCACAGCCCAATCACTGCCGCAGAAGCACCTAATGCACATGGGATCAAATCAAAAACTTGCATCGGCATTCAACGCAGGAGTGTCAATCAAGCACGTACAAGCCCGATTCCAGTTCCTTCACCTCATCGCTGGTCAAGACGCCAATCAGCCTGCCTGAACTTGAGAAACCATCGTACCTGATCAACTCAACCTTCACAAAGACTTGCCCTTCGGACTTTTTTCCCTCGGCAGCAACCGCCGAGAACTGAGCCTGCGTCACTGGCGAAACAAGATCAACCATGATCATATAAGGTTGTTCCTCTAGCCCATAAATGCTGTGGATATCGATTTCACTCGCCCCCACCTGAAACTCCTCACGATCACCAATCGCAACCGTTCCTAAACGCCCAACAATGATTTTCGATCCAGCATTCCCCGGGAACGATCCCGGGGAACAACCGGCCAGAACCATTGGTGCCACTGCACCGACGAACAATCCGACGCGTAACATCGTGGTCCACCCGAACATTACCTGCTTAAACATTGCGACCAAACCTTTCGATTGCCTTAGTAATCAGTACCGCCGTAAAACGTTCCCTGCATGATACAACGCGCTGAGCACGATCCATGTAACGTGCCTGTAAAGAACAAACCAGCCGCATTTTCCCTGCACTGACAAGTAGCACCCCAACTGATTGCAACTGCGATTACTCAACATCACGGCGTCCACCATTCACCTGAAGGCCACCCTCCGCATCATTATCTGCTTCAGTGCCACCTGGTTGCCGAGAACAAAAAAACGCGACACAGGACCTTTTGAACCCGATATATCCGGACACAATGGTCAGCACACAAAACAAGACAATCCACAAGGGATTGGCTCCGTGTTTCAGCAACTGTGCAGTATCAAGAAAGGCATCACCGGCAAACCATGCAGTCGCTAAGTAAAGACCATTGGCAAGCACACAAAACTGGGCGATGAACCACACCCACGCACGATTAACAATGAGTGCAACCAAGACTGGAACACAAACCCCCAGCAACGGACCGCACCACAAAGTAACCAACGGTTGTGGGTCAGGAGAAAAAACACTGTAGGGCAAACGCCACGGTCGTACTTCCGCAACCTGCAATTGGCCACCGCAACACCAACCAGCCACAAGATGACCTGCCTCATGAGTCCATGCCATCACGCACCATGACCCGACCAACAGGGCGACAAAGCCCACCACCCGCTTTCTCACCAGAAAGCCCGACATGCTCTTGCTCCTCACGATTCAAACCTGAGAACTCAAGCCAGCTGCGGGGTGCCCAATGCCCAACAACACAACCGATTTGATAGCCGGCAACCTTACTGCACCAGCATCAACCGATACAACACACCTGTTCTGAATCAAACAAATCGCAACGATTGATTCTGACGACTACTTTTTCCGATAACCAGAAACCATCAGCCCCACGCCCAACAACGAACCCGCGACCGCTGTGTAACCAATTTTTGAACAGAACACCATTTCGGACGCAATATCAGACGGGTGCATCGGCACGGCTGGCGCCACCGTTGCCGTTGCCAAAACATTCAACCCGGCAATCATTCCATAGATGGCGTACACCACGATCGCTAAACACATTAACAAAAGAACCGTGCCAACGACAAATCGTATCGAGGCTCTAGCCGGCGTTGCCAGCCCGATTGGATTACCTGGTTGTTGAACCGGCGACACGGAATTACTTACTTCAGTCATTCGTTCACTTCCCATACTAAAGACGTCACAAGGCGGATAACGACGCAGTCATCACCGAGAACCTCGCGAAAGGTTACCAACTCCCGCCAACAAACGCAAAAAACTTCACGCTGACAATCCGCTACCGGGCCAAATCCAATTCGCTTCCTCTTAACATCGAACCCATCAACTACAACCACGCATCAACTACAACCACGCATCGACTACAACCACGCCTTGGCATTGCAATATATTCCAAAGAATAGCCAAACGATTGACAACGAGACGACCAACACGGGCATCACTGCGCCGGACGGCCCCATGACTTCCAACCCCCCGGCAATGAACATTGTGTAGCCCATCTGGATCACTACGGAAACAAAACTGATCCCAAAACAGAGTGTCGCGATTGGACGGCGTTTCAACAGACCAATACTACCAACCAGACCGGTAACCACAGAAACGGCAAAAACAGCATACACCCAAGGCGGAATAGCACGGGACCATGCTTTTTGCTCTTCAGTGAACGATTCCATCATCGCTTCCTTGGCAAAAACTTCCGATGCAAAAATCATGCAACCCATCAGATTCCACAACAAGGCGACGACAGCCACGACCCAAAACCAGCGTGGAATGGGTGCCTTTATTTCCTCATTCATCAACAACACTTTCCTAAGTGACAAGACTCTCACCCTACGATGCGCGGGGATGATGATAGGGTCTGCAAGATGCAGTCCTGTGTACAACACACCTCATACAGCGAGAATTTGTTCGGTCAAGCCTCATCCATGCACATGAGCCAACCACTGAACCACAAAATTGACAAGAACTATCAACTTAAAAACGGGTCAATCACAACAGATCCATATCAAACCAATAATGAAATCACGAAAATCAATTGATGCGATTACGTTGCTTGCTCGATTTTGTCATGCGATCAACCAACTCGCAAACAATGACGTGCATTGGAACAGAAACGATGATGATTCCGACAATCGCACCTGGACTACCAAGTAGAAACCGCAACGCAGCAAATGTCGCAGTCAGCAAAGTGACCATTCCCCAAAACTCTGCCATCGAAAACTTCATGATTTCAACCTCGAAGAGCGTTCCACCCATGGAACCCGGCAATTCCCCAAACAGTACGTGGATCAATCGCCCCAACGGACACGAATTTCCCGGAGAGAGCCTTGCCATCCATGGCAATGTTTTCCGCGACTTGGCCCCATCGCGAATGCATTTGAATTCCCAACATCCCGTAAAACCAACTTGCCACTAAAGTCACTCAGCCGACAATTTCCTTTTCGCAATTGTAACAAACTTTCGTTCCAAACGCTTGACCGAAGGCAAAAACATAAACTTCATCAGGGCATGGGATTATTGAACATCGGCAGTGCTCACACATGAGTCCGTGACGTTCGAGAAGCCCTGTGACCAATCTTACATAACGTCGTAATATGATGATGAATGATGCAATCGAGCATCCCGGAACCGCGGGGATCAGGAAGTTGCATTACCTCGTTGGCAACGCCCAAATACTGACAAGGCAAACAACAACAGTAAGCACCACCATCACCACTGTTCGAGACATCCTGCAAGGTACGGGATCAGCCATTCTGGCCGCATGCAATCAAAGCGGCAATCGCAATTCGCTATTGATAGTCACGTTCCTATCCACGTCAATGGAAAGCTCATCTCCTTCCTCAATCTGCCCATAGTCTTTCGAATTAACCCTGAGGACAATCGGCTCAAATCCATCCGCTGCAAACTCTATCGTCACGTCGCCGGCAACGATGGTCTGCTTCGCATCCAAAGCTCCCTTCGATGCAGAAATACCCCCAACAAAACTCGAGCTGATTCCACCATCGCTGGTTTCCGCAATCTCAATGCTTACTCCCCAGACCTCCCCACTGACGGCCCCGTTCCAATTCGAAATCGTTCCTGCATTCGGAAAACGAAGTGGCTTTGCAGGAGCACGAGAGGGAAGGATGCTTTTATCGCAACTAACACAAAAAGTGATCATCAAAGAGGTAAAAAACCAAGCCTGTATGAAACTTCGCATGATCATCCCAAGGATGGGGCAGTGGAATCCGACGGGCCAACGAACTCCCATTTTCCCACATCAAGCACGGCATGAACAGTCAGTAAAAATCGATTATCCAAGTATAAAAGACACGTGAATAACATTGCACTCCTCAAAACGGCAGCAGGCTTTCGGCACATAAAAACGGACCTCACCCCTCCAGCATCATGCACAGTTTGTGACAATTTCGCTTCCGCCCACTCCTTCCAACACTCGGTAGGCTTCAATTGCTGCTCGCTGCGGATACAGCAGAGGGATAGCCGGCCCCAACGCAATGGCTACTAAGAGCCTGAAGCACCGTTCCACCATCCATACTTTTATTCAAATCAAGAACGCCCCACATCAGTGGCTTGAGTGAACGATTCGCATAAAACGGGAGCAAGGACAGCACGGTTATACAAAGAACAGGTAACACGGCACTTGATCGGCGTGGCTTGAACCCAAAGAGCTGTAACGGGACGCCGATGCTGATGAGTGCCAGTAATTAACATGCATCAGGCATGACGAAAACGACTGTACCAATATCTAAGTCCCATACAAAAAGATAGAAAAGGTAGTGAAAGCAACCAACAGAACAGCCTTATCAAATGGTGATTAATCGCGGGCACTGAGGAAGCCCACTTCCACCTCACAAGCTTTGAGATAACCCGTGACTTTTGAATTCGCAACAACCATTACCACTACCCCTATCAACGGCGCGGGCACAAGTACACCAACCGCGTCGACGTACCGCGTCGACCCGTGACTCAACACCCGATCCCTATGAAAGGCACCAAAGCTGGCGTAAACCACAGCAGACAAGATCCCTGGCAAGCCCACCGCCATTACGACGCCAAACGCTGGTGCAAAAGTCGGCTTATCAGACGTTCCATCCAGGCACACGTTTGCGGCGACTAGCACTGGCAAAGCGCACAGGTAAACACAAATCCCAAGAATCAGAATACGCTGCCCACCTATCACATCCTACAAATCAGCCCCACCAGAGACACGAAGCCTGTGCCCTGTTACCACAACAGCCTTCGCAAATCCTAGCCGGCTACTGGAAGGAGGCTGCCTCGGCTTCAAGAACGGGCTCAACCACAGGAACCGCAGGAACTTGCATTCCCTGACCGCAGGGACACGCCACCACCCTGCCTCTTGCCAAAGCCAGTGCTGACAACTTTTGTTAGCAACAAGGGCACTTCAGGGAAACCTTTGACGAACCCGAATGATTCGCAAACAGATACCATATTTACTGACCCTGAAAATTCTCACCACCCAACAACAACTTTAAACAGCGAATCCGGTTAATACGCGAACGAAACCACGAATGCAAAACAGCCACTCTGCAGCAGGGCGAGGTTCCTCATCCATGGTTGAAAGGAACTGCAAATCGAACAGTTACCACCCTTACTCAATCGCACTATACCTACCGGCAGCGAATTGAATAACGGGCTCATCGCCGTTCCACTTGACCACCAGTGCAATCTCGCCAGTTGCATACTCCGGTGTCACATAACCATCTGAAACGACACGTCTCCCTGTAATCCAAGCGTGATCAACAACCCAAACCCAATGATTCCCTGAGTGCATCGCACCAGCATCATTTACAAACACCCGATAAGTTTTTCCTGCTGGCGATCTGATCGAAGGCAACTCCCGTGAATAACCGAGGAACGGCTCGAGTGAAGCACCCCGGGGAACGTACGAATAATAAAGACGCGTGCAAAACAGAGACACCACCAAAACACAAGCAACAGCAATGAAACACTTGTACTTCATCTATTTCTCCGCCTGGAACTGCAAACTCAATACAACAAAAAACACCGAGCATAATGCCAATCATACGTTTCTGTCATTGAACCAAGAACAACGCCGGCATCTTCCTACACCCATCTTGCCGCGTCTTCGGTGAGTGGCTCAAAAGCACTACCCACATCATTAATCTCACTTGCAATTTCACAGCATGTTCGAGCAACAAACAGAAGCATAGTAAGCAAAGCCGACGTCCCCAAACCCCCACTAGTACTTCCATGTAATCTCACATGCTAG
>Ga0315322_10003245_pt1 | contig 12571 bp, 10 predicted proteins | sample M110021515metaG_FD_203461 | JGI IMG/M metagenome (GOLD analysis project Ga0315322, IMG submission 203461) | Ammonia-oxidizing marine archaeal communities from Monterey Bay, California, United States - M1 100m 21515 | ecosystem: Environmental > Aquatic > Marine > Intertidal zone | place: USA... | reverse complement strand
CAGGCGGGTGAACCACTCAAGCCGATGCCCACGAACAAGGCATGGCTGGCTCCTTTACTTGGAAAGAAAGCCGTACCCGCTGCGAAGTTTCCCGGAGACAAAAAGAAAGCCGTTTGGCTGCCGGATGCAAAAACGGCGAGGCTATGGATGCAGTTCGTCAAAGATACGAAAGTTGCTGACAATACTCCTCCTCCCGCTCCGACTCACCTGAAAATAAAAGGGAAGCTTCTGTCCTGGGAAGCCAGGGCGGATTTCGAGAGCGGGCTATCACACTTCATCATCGAAAGGGACGGGGAAATAATTGGTACGGTTCCCGAGGAACCAGGCAACCGCTTCGGACGGCCGCTCTTTCAAGGTTTACAGTATAGCGATACCCCCGCTTTTCCACTTATTGAAATGAAATTTACTGATAAGCATGCGAAAGAAGGGAAGAAGCACGCCTATCGAGTGGTGTCCGTCAATACGGTTGGACTACGGTCTAAATAAGAAGGGTTAGTCTAGGTCCCCATACTTGGCCGAACTCCCTTTTGATTTTTCAACAGGATACTTACGAGCATTTTTGACGATCTTGGCTTTCACAATCTCGGAGATGTCCAAGCCGTGCCGACCAGCGAGCATAATAGCGTAGGCAAAGACATCGGCCAGTTCTTCGCGAAACCTCTCTTTATCTACTTGTTCGGCTTCATCATCCTTTTTCCATAAAAAGAGTTCGTTCAGTTCCGCAGCCTCGATGGAGAGGGCCAAGGCCAGGTTTTTAGAATCGTGAAACTGCCCCCAATCGCGCTCGTCGCGGAATTGCTCAAGTACATCGAGAAGTTCTTTAAACTCGCTCAAAGCTCGATTGAAACGGACGAACTGGAGGCATTGGCTTTCTCGCGAGCCTGCTCGATGGAATCCCCTCTGGCCAGGGCGACCCCCATCCGACGCTGACCGCTGACTTGGGGTTTGCCAAAAAGGCGGAGCTGAGTGTCGGGTTGGGAAAGAGCTACATCCAAATTCCCGAAGGAAATGTCATCGGATTCTCCTTCCACAAGAATGACCGAACTGGCCGAAGGTCCGAACTGGCGGATGCTCGGGATGGGCAAACCAAGAATGGCCCGGGCATGGAGGGCGAATTGAGAAAGATCCTGGGAAATCATGGTGACCATTCCGGTATCGTGAGGGCGCGGGGAGACCTCGCTGAAGAGAACCTCGTCTTCCTTGATGAAAAGCTCGACTCCGAAGACGCCGAGGCCCCCGAGTCCGTCGGTCACCGCCTTGGCGTAACGCTTGGCTTCCTCGAGGGCGGCGGCGGACATCGGTTGCGGTTGCCAGGATTCGCGATAGTCGCCATCGACTTGGACATGACCAATGGGATCGCAAAAGGAAGTGCCCCCTGCATGACGAATGGTCAATTGGGTAATCTCGTAGTCAAAGTCCACGAAACCTTCCACGATGACTTTGCCCTTCCCTGCACGGCCTCCAGCTTGAGCATACTCCCAAGCGTGATCAACTTCATCGGCCGAGCGAACCGTGCTTTGTCCCTTGCCGGACGAACTCATGATTGGCTTAACTACACAGGGTAGTCCGATCTCTTCGATGGCGGATTGGAACTCTTCCTCAGTTTCGGCAAAGCGGTAAGGCGATGTCTTGAGCCCGAGATCCTCGGCAGCCAGTCGGCGGATTCCCTCACGGTTCATCGTAAGCTGAGTTGCCCGGGCGGTGGGAATCACCGTGGTGAATCCGGATGATTCCAGATCGGCCAATACATCGGTGGCGATCGCTTCGACTTCAGGTACGACCAAGTCGGGGTTTTCCCTCTCAATTACTTCTCGTAGTGCCGGACCGTCCAGCATGGAAACGACATGAGATCGGTCGGCCACCTGCATGGCAGGAGCGTCTTCATAGGCATCAAGAGCAATGACCTCCACCCCATAGCGTTGTAATTCGAGAACGACTTCCTTGCCAAGTTCGCCCGATCCGCAAAGGAGGACTTTCTTAGCCGTCGATTTAAAGGGCGTACCAATGGAAACTGACATGAGGAACATCAAGAAAAGAAAGACCCCATCGGGTCGAGCCTAAAAGCAAACGAAGCCGGATTGGATCAAAAAGAACTCCAAGAATTGGTCTTGTAGCTGTAGATCAGCCCATCCGAAACATAGCTCCACGATTGGTTTTCGTTGAGGTAAAGATGTGGAAAAGTTGAACTCGAAGTATACATCCATCCTTTTTGGTGATTATAAAACCAAAGCGATGACAATTGATCTCCGACTCGATAAAGCCAACCGAGGGAAACATGATAAATCCAAGGAGTAGATGATTCCCAAAACGAACCAAACCAATCAAATGATTTCCATCCGTGACCCAGGACATTTGAATCAGACCAGAGGGGCACTGTTGGTAATATGGACTTCTCAAAATTAGCGATAATTTCAGTGTCAGCTATCACGGTATATTGCAATGGGTTTTCACTTCCACTCGCTCCTCCCGTCCAATGACTAAAGGTGTAGTTCGAACTTGGATTCGCAACGATGGAAACAGTCGAACCGGCTTCATACGACCCCCCTCCCGATACACTGCCAGCACTCTGTTGTGATGGCAAAAAGCTTGTAGAAATAAGAAAGTTAAAGGCAGGTTCTCCTAAACTTCGCCAAGTTTCAGCCAACTTCAAGGCCTTGTATGCATTCACCACCCCTCCCGTAGCTATTTTACCTCTCAAATCCTCTACTTTGGTTACTGATTGAAGCAAAATTTCCCTGACATCCTTGACAAGAAGATCGGGCCGGTGTGAGAGGACAAGGGCAGCCACTCCGCTGACAATCGGAGCAGAAAATGAAGTCCCGCTGTTAAAGTTAAATTCGGAACCCGAATAATCAAAATCAGTTACACCGCTTATATGAAAGTCGTCGACATAAACACCATCCCCTTGAAGTACACCATCCGAAGCAAGCCGAAACCTGAAAAGGACATTTGAAAACCCTTCGAATTTGCTGAGGTCAAAATTGTAAATCGAGCCACCCGGTCGACTCAATCCATAGGTGTAGCCAATCGAGCTCCAGGAATTCCCTCCGTCTGTGCTAACCTCGAAGAAAAGGTAGTCATAAGTTCCATACAAATAATTGTAGGGAAGATTATGATATACCCTCACAAACATCTTAGGACTCCTCACTTTCTTTAGGGAAATAGCAGGACTCCTTAGATAAATATCAGTGTAAGGAGCATAATTGATCGGGTTCCCGAAAAAATCATTACTGTCTGTAACCCACCTATTGCCGAATGAATCTGTATGATAACTCCAAGAACTTCCGCTATAATCTCTAGAAGTCCTGTAGGTTTTCCAATTTGTCGTATTCTCGAAATTCTCAAAATATATATTCTTTCGTGAAACCGAAGGTGCATAAATATTGTCACCTGGGGCAGCTATATCGACATTTTCCAACCCATAGTTTGAAAAAGGTGTAAGTTCATTATTTTGGTTCGTGGCAGCAACTGATATGATCGCATTCCCATCATATGCCGCAGGGTAAACCGGTGTACTATCGATATTGTCACCCCTTTGATCGGACCCTCCATTACCCGCTGCACAAACCAAAAGGGTATTGTATTCTTTCTCCAGATTGTAAATAGCCTCTTGAAGCGGAAAGTGAAAGGGGTTGCCCTTTGTCAGGCTCAGATTGATTACTTTTACCTCATTCAGGACTGCGTAACCGGCGGCACTAATAATTACTGCATCACTAGCGCCTCCAGTTTCATCAAATACCCGAAGTGGCACAATAAAGGAATCCGGTGCCACCCCAGTGATACCAAGACCATTATTGGGATGAGCACCAATGATGCCTGCTACCATTGAACCGTGACCATTAAGATCCTCGGGTAAATTGTCATTATCAACAAAATCCCAACCGACAAAATCATCAATGAACCCATTCCCATCATCATCCACTCCGGGCTTTCCATTCTGCTCTAAAACTTTACCTCCTAATTCCAAAGCGATTTCGGGGTGACGGAGTGCAACGCCCGAATCAACCACTGCAACGCCTATTTGCTTTTTGGGTTTGTAAATTTCCATAGCTTTAATCCAATCTATATCTGCTCCAGGAACTCCATTCTTACCATTCACGACTTGCCCATCATTGTTCAAAGACCACTGGCGTGGAAAAAATGGTTCGCTTGAGGAAAACGATTGAAGGGATGAATTCATCCCGTTCAGATCAGCATATTTGACTCGGGAGTTTTTCGTAAGCAAGGGAATCAGTTCCCGTGGATCTTTGCCTGATTTGATTTTGTAAAGGATCGCCTTTGTCAGAATAAACTTAGTTTTTTCCTCAAGCTCAAATTCCTTAATTATCAATGATTTCTGATTTTCAGTAACGTTCTCCTCGAACCTTACGAAGATTTCATCCTTTACATAAGTTTCGCCAAAAACCCGATCGTTGTTCAGCCCCAAAAAGCAAAACAAAATCAGACAAGAATAAATTTCCTTCATGCAATCCGTTCATACAAAATAAACGGAGAAAACAATACAAGATTAAACAAGGCGGTATTTCTACTATCTAAAAACGAACCAGTTATTCAGTCCGTCTCTTCGCAAAGCTTCGCTCCCTTCAGAAGCCGGCAAAACTCCTTTTTGGAAACTTGGACCACTGGTTCTTCCGGAGCGTGCAGGGTAAAGGATAATTTGTACCGGATAGTCATGCGGGCCCATTCGGTAATGCGGTAATACTTGTTTCCTTTTTTCCAAACCTGTCCTTGCTTCAGTTTCATCGAAGCCGACAATAAGCTAGAAGGGACGATTGGGCGAACGAATTCAATCGACGGAACTGGAATCCAAGCGATGGGATGAAGAATCTGGCATCTCGTTATAGGCAAAGACAAAATAGAGTCCGAGCCATAGACACTGACAGTAGGCATAACTAAGGAATGGTAAAGCAATCGCACCTCCAAAACACAAACCGAGCAACCAATCCAACTCCAGAAAGCCAAGAACCCAAGTCAGGAGCAAGGGAACGATCCAAAACATACAAATGAAAGCATAACTGATGGGTATACCCCCTATGAAAAAGCCATCTTCCCGGCTGTATTCAAAATCACAGCAAGAACACCTATCATGACGGTTAAAAAGATTTTTTAGGACAGGACCCTCACCACAACGCGGGCAGCGATTACGGATAGTACGGTGCAAATAGATTATCTTCACGGTACAAATCTACCAGCTCGCAAGCTCAAATCAAGAACGAGGGTGGTCGATGATTAGATAAGCCAAAGTCATGGAACCGGGTTTAGTCCGAAATGCTTCCTCATCCAGAGGAAGGCTAAGGTATGGAATTCCTTGTCCACATAATGCTTTGCGTTTGGGTACACGAGGAATTCCTTTTTGCCTTTCAGATGGTTGTAGACTGCAAAATTAGTCACCGGTGGGCAGATTGAATCCTGCAAACCCACCCCCATGAAGACCGGGCATTCGATCCAGGGAGCCAAGTTCATGGTATCGAAGTAGCTCAGTGTTTTCAGAGTACTTTCCCAAGTGCGCTTTTCTTTTTCCTCGATCCAACGGTCCATTTCTGGCCACTGAGAAGTCTTGAAGTACAAATCCCAATTGGTCAGGAATGGAATGTGCGGGATGCACAGGCTGATTCGCCTATCCAAGGCGGCGGTGGAAAAGCTCAACCCTCCGCCTTGGCTTCCGCCTTTCACTCCGATTCGCTCAGAATCGACTTCCTTGCGGGAACACAAAAAATCAACCGCACGTACGCAATCCAGATAGGCACCTTGGTAATAATATCCTTCGTTTTGGTCCAGTCCGCGGATCCAATAATTGCGGGGCTTGCCCTTCACATCCTCCTGACTATTCCCATGTCCGCGGGGATTGAAAGAAAGGACGATCACGTCGTTGAAGAAGTTCACCGGTTTCATACTCCCACCATAACCCGGAAGGCGGATAATGGCAGGGTGTGGCCCTCTGCTTTTGGGGACTTCATACCAGCCTCCGACTCGGACATCCCCATAGCTCCGCATACGCACTTCATAAACATTGTTTGTTCCCTTGCTCAACTTGGGTTGATGAATGAGCCTATACTGAGGATCGACTTTGGCCAAACGATCCAATGATCCGTCCCAGAATTTTTTAAAGTCTGCTTCTTTGGTCAAGGGAGGTAGGATATCCTCAGGAGCATAACCAACCTGAATGGTCTGATTGGCCCGTCCACCTTTCCATGCACAGACAATGGTACCTTTGTAAAAACCCGCCCGAGGAATTTTCGCAGAGTATCTCGAGATTCTTTTTTCACCCGCAGGTACTTTGATCCGAATCGGTTGGGATTGTACGACCGGTTTTTTTTGATCGCTCGCGACCTCCCATACCAACTCGAGATCGAGTTGATGCTTCGTTTGGTTTTTCAGGGAAAAGCCAAAGTGAACCTCTTTACCCCGAGTAAAAATTCCATTGGGGGATTTTTCGAAAACCGGTTCCAGGACGAGCTCTTTTGCCCCCTGGGCGGCGCAGACGAGCGCCCAAAGGCTCCAGAGGATGACCCTCATCGAATCAGCGCTTGCCGTAAACGGGGGGCTTCCAGTCCTTGGGTAATTTCCCTTGAGGTCGCACGCCGACCGCATCCGCAGGAATGGGGTGATCCTCAGGCTGAAGGAGCTCAAGATCGTCAGGAAGATGTTTAATCAACATCTCTTTGTACTCAACGGTCATCGGAGGGCCCTTATGCACTTGCACCGCAAGCACGCCGTCGAGCACCCTACCCTTTTTGTCAAAGTCAATCAGGTCAGCGGTCGGATGGCCATCGATCCAGTGACGATGGCGGTTACCTTCCACAAGAACGCGGTAGTCATGCCATTCGTCCGGCACGAATTCTTTGACTTCAAACGAGCCGACAACCCATCGGTCCCCTTTGGGGTCAACCACGACTTTTTCTCCGGTATGGGAAAGAATCCGCCTGCCCTTTTCTTCGTAGAGCATACCATTGTATTGCGGTTTTCCGGCCACGACATCGCACTGGTATCCGGTCAGAACATCGAGCCCCAACTCCGGGAGATGAGTACTTCGATACTGGATTCCACTGTTACCTCCAGCCGAGATACGCACCTTCACCTTAAGGTCGAAATTTCGTACCGTGGCCGCTTTCCAGGTAATGAAGTGATTCCTCTTGAGCGTGCCATCAGCCTTTCCAGTCAGGACGCCTTTCTTCAAGGACCAAAATTGGGGGTCGCCCGACCAGCCACGCATATTGGACCCGAGCAGGTTGGAAAAACCATTGACCCCCGGACGGTTGGCCACCGTGGCGGCGGCCTTGGGATGCGGAGGCGTCGAAACGCTCAATGAGCCTTTCTGAGGGGATAGCGGACCTCCCAACTCTTTGACCCGCCGATCGGTCGCCTTGCGCATTTTTGCAAGAGTCTTCGCATGCTTGGGGTTCTTGGCCAAGTTCACGAGTTCATCGGGATCGTTTTGGAGGTCGTGGAGGAACTCATAATTTCCTTCGTCGACATAGCGGACATACTTGAAGCGGTCATTACGCAAGCCTTCAAAGGGAGGAATTCGGCTGCGAACGGCAAAGTGCTCGTGAAAGGTTTGCTTGCGCCAGTCGTTGGCCTTTCCGGAAGAAACGAGAGGCTTGAAGCTTCGACCTTGGTAACTCTCAGGAATGGGAAGCCCGGCCCAATCAAGAAAGGTGGCGGGTAAATCGAGGTTCAAGACGGACTGTTTGAGGACTTGCCCACGGGCGGATTTGGGGGAGCGTGGATCGTACACGATCATTGGCACGCGCAGAGACTCCTCGTAATGGGACCACTTGCCGGCAAAACCGCGGTTTCCCAAATGGTACCCGTTGTCTGCCGTATAAACAATGATGGTGTTGTCAGCCAGTCCCTTTTCCTCAAGAACCTTTATAAAACGGCCGATAGCGTTGTCGATACCACTGACCATGCGCAGGTAGGCCCGCATGTTGATACGGTACTTGCGATCCGAGTTCCAACGCCAGAAGAAACGTTCCCGGTTGATGGTGGTCTTGAGAAAATCGGGTTGGCTCTCGAAAATCTTGGGGTCGTTCAAGCGGGGGGGCGCAATCTCATCCTCCTCATACATTCCTTCCGCTGAAAAAGGCCAAGGAAAATGCCCGACACCTGGTCGGCGGTCGCCGTCTTCAGCATGGCAGGCGTTGAACCACATGTTCAAAGCAAAAGGTTTGTCCTTAGGCTGGCTCTCAAGAAATTCGATCCCCCGGTCCACGATCAAATCGGTCTCGTGGCGGAGCGAACCATCGGGTTGTTTTTTGTAAAAGGGATTGCGACCGATCGGGTTGTACACCTCGAAATAATCGCTCGTCTTGAAGCCCTTGGGCATCCTGGCGTGCCACTTGCCTGCAAACCCAGTCCGGTAGCCAGCCTTGCGAAGGATACCAGGGTAAAGATGCTTGATCGACTCGGGGGTCGCGAGGTCATGCTGTCCAGGGGTTCCGAAGGTCCGTCCAGTTAGCCCAGTCAGGATGGTTGTTCGGCTAATCCAGCAGATGGACTGACTGACGAAGGAGTTGGCGAAGCGCGTGCCGTTCTCGGCCAGTCCGTCAATGACAGGTGTCTTGGCGAGCGGGTGTCCATAGCAACCAAGCGAGCTCGAGGTTTGGTCATCGGTAAAAAAGAAGACGATATTGGGACGCTTGGCGTCTAGTTTGCAAAGGAGAAAAAGCAAAAGGCAGGCGAGGCTGAGAGATCGATAGTTCATATTATATAAAGGAGGGAAGGTAATGATTTGGAAATGTCGGACCAACGGGAATCCTTACGAAATGAGAAAGGAGTAAGAAGGTTTACTTGGCCTTCTTCTCCAAGCCGGCTTGGTATTCTTTGGCCAGTTCCTGAAGACGCTTGAGCTCGGCGGGATGATCATCGGCCCAATTGCGCTTCTCGCCGGGATCCTTGGAAAGGTTGACGAGAAATTGTTTTTTGTCGTCCTTGTTCATTTCGGGGATGCCTTTGGGGCGAATGTTTTCGCGGGCCTTGGCATAAAGTTTCCAGTCCCCTTCCCGCATGACCCACTGACCGTTCTGGTTCCCCAGTTGCCAGTAATAATTTTGGTGAGGAGTGGAGGCCTTGGGATCCTTGACCACTTGGGCAATCGATTTTCCGTCCAGGTGATGCCCTTTGGGGATCTTCGCCCCCGTCCACTCGGCCAGGGTCGGGAACCAGTCGGTGCCAGTCACGAATTGTTCGCGAACCTCCCCCTTGGCAATGCCCTTGGGCCAGGAAACGACGCTCGGCACCTTGATCCCTCCTTCGAACAGGTTACCTTTATGGCCGCGATAAGGCCCGGCACTCCCTCCCCCGCCAAAGGTACGCTCCTCCACCGAATGTCCATGATCGGATTGGAAGATGACGATCGTGTTCTCTCGCAAACCTTCTTTCTCCAAATGATCGAGCACCCGACCGACTAGTTCGTCAGTGGTCGACATAAAAGCGGCGTACTTGTCGCGGGGATGAGGAAGATCCTTGTATTTCTCCCTCCACTTGTTGGTCGCTTGGAGTGGATAGTGCGGCCAGTTGATGGCCCAATAAACAAAGAAAGGCTTGGTCTTGTTGCGCGAAACGAAACCCTTGCACTCGTCCACCATCATGTCCCCGAAGTATTCCCCGTCCCGCCAGATTTCCTTTCCTTGTTTCCAAAGATCGTGTCGGTTGGGGCCAACCCAGTAAAAAAAGTGCGAATAGTTGTCGATGCATCCGCCCATATGGCCGAAGGAATAATCAAAGCCCTGCCCGTTGGGCATGGTCTCGGGGGTATAGCCCAAGTGCCATTTGCCGATGTGCCCTGTAACGTAACCGTTGGACTTCATCAGTTCGGCCATCGTCGTTTCGGAGGTCGGCATGCCGGCCTTACCCTTTGAAGAGGAGACATTCCCCGGAACCCCCGCACGGGCGGGTATGCACCCGGTCAGCAGGCCCGCCCGCGAAGCCGAGCAGATGGCGGAAGGCGAATACATATTAGTAAAGCGGATACCCGTCTTGGCGATCCGGTCGATCGTCGGGGTATGCAAATCTTTGGAACCGTAGCATCGGGCATCCACGCTTCCCTGATCATCGGTGTAGACCAGCAGGATGTTGGGCTTGGCCGCCCATAAAAAGACAGGCAGGCAAAGCAGAGAAATGAAATTTAAGGGAAAGAGGGTCATGGTGTGAGAATAAAAGGCTCCGAATTAATCGGGCAACGGAAAAGGGGTGGCCAAGATGTGATTTCAGTCGGGGTCCTTGAAGACGTATTGGAGAGCTTTGTGAAGATCAGGGTGACGCTCCTCCATCTTCTCCGGGCATTCGAAGAAATATTCGGCGGTCACCGCAAGAAATTCCTCGTTTCCCATGGCTGCGTAGGGATTGATGTCCGATTGCCCCTCCTCGATTTCACCGATTTTTCGTTTCATTAAGTCAAGCCACGGTAATACATACTGACGGCGTATGATGACCTTGGGTATTCCATCGACTTTACCGTCCATTTTGTCGACTAGGTGAACGAATTCGTGAATGGCCGTATTGTCCCCGTCTTTCTCCTGGGCGAACCCCTGACGTAGGGCATCCCGACAAAGAAACATCTTGCGGTCCAACTCACCCGTCCCAAGCAAACCTACCACTCGCCCTTCGTCCTCAGTACTTGCAAAATTCCGGTCAAAGGACGGACCGAAAACCACCACTTCGTCCAACCCGCGGTAGCGCCAGCGCTCGAACCGGAACACCGGGATCACCGCACTTGCCCCGACCAATGCAAGGTCAGTTTCGTTTATGCGTGTACCCGCCGCGGAAACCTCGTGGTTTTGCAAAAAGCGCATAACCCGAAACTCGAACTTTCGTTTTTCCCGTGAAGAAAGCCCTTTGTAGAAAGATACCCTTTTGGACAGGATTCTCTTGAGTCGGGTAGCGAACGAAACCTTGACGGACGGCCATTTTCTACGCCCAATCTTTCGATCAAAGAATTTCCAGACAGGAAAAACCAATACCAGGACGGCAACTATGATCCACAAATTCATCCACTCTCATTTCCCATCCCATCAAAAGTAACAAAGCATTGCTGCTCTGATCAAAGAAAAAACCAAGGAATCGCCTGTTGACTAGGTCTCGATTACCTTGCTTATTCTTTACCAGATGTCTTATTCATTATAAATTTCACCGATACTTGTAATGGAAATCTACCTAGAAACGACTTATCTTGTTTAAAATCTCCGACAATTCTCCCAAACTTCATCTACCATGACTAACACTATCATTCTTATCGTCATCGGCGTCATTGGCTTGATTATTTTGATGTCCGTGATCGGCATCTACAACAAGCTCGTCACCCTGAAGAATCGTTTCCAGAATGCATTCTCGCAGATTGAGGTTCAACTGCAAAGGCGATACGACTTGATCCCCAACCTGATCGAAACAGTAAAGGGCTACATGAAGCACGAGAAGGAAACCCTTGAGGCCGTAATCCAAGCCCGTAACCAAGCAATGGGAAGCCTTAAAACCGCTTCAATGAACCCGGGTGACGCAGGAGCCATGGCTGGTCTGGCGGGTGCCGAAGGAATGCTTGGCGGGGCTTTGGGCAAATTATTCGCTCTATCTGAAAGCTATCCCGACCTGAAAGCCAACCAGAACATGGCCAACTTGCAGGAGGAATTGACCGCAACCGAAAACAAGGTCGCCTTTTCCAGGCAAGCCTTCAATGACTCCGTCACCTCCTACAACACTTACAAGCAAACCTTTCCCCCTGTTTTCTTCGCCGGCATGTTTGGGCACGGACAGGACGCGACTCTTCTCGAGTTCGAAAGCAAAAAGATCAACGAAGCCCCCAAGGTACAGTTCTAGGAATACGGACTCCCTTAGTCTCATCCGTTCGGATTGATGGATTTTTTCGAGCAACAGGACCAAGCCCGGGCCAAAACGGGAACCCTCGTCTTTTACTTTCTGATGGCGGTGGTCTGCATCATCATCGCGGTCTTTGCTCTGTTCTCAGCCGTCCTCATGCAAATGGAGGAATACCGACCGCTTGCCTGGTCGATCGAGCTCGCCCTCATGACGACGATCGGAACGGTTATCGTGGTCTCCTTGGCCAGCCTCGGAAGAATCGCTTCTCTTTCCTCCGGGGGGTCAGCCGTCGCAGAGGCCTTGGGTGGCAAGTTGATCTCACCCAACACGGGGGATCCCTTCGAAAGAAGGATTCGCAACGTGGTGGAGGAAATGGCCATCGCATCGGGAACCCCCGTACCTCCGGTTTACTTGATGGAGGAAGAGGGTATTAATGCCTTTGCCGCAGGGTTCGCTCCCCGGGACGCGGTGATCGGAATCACCCGCGGTTGCGCCACCAAACTAACCAGAGACCAATTGCAGGGAGTCGTGGCTCATGAATTCAGCCATGTTCTCAACGGGGACATGCGCATCAACATTCGCCTGACGGGGGTTTTGTTCGGCATCGTCTTTCTCGCCCGTATCGGAGAGATCATGCTCTATGCGGGAAGGGGTTCAAGGTACCGCAGGCGAAGCAAGGACGACAGTGGTGCAGCGTTTGTCTTACTAGGAATCGGTCTGGTCGCGATTGGCCTGATCGGCGGTTTCTTCGGATCTC
>Ga0315322_10003244_pt1 | contig 12571 bp, 24 predicted proteins | sample M110021515metaG_FD_203461 | JGI IMG/M metagenome (GOLD analysis project Ga0315322, IMG submission 203461) | Ammonia-oxidizing marine archaeal communities from Monterey Bay, California, United States - M1 100m 21515 | ecosystem: Environmental > Aquatic > Marine > Intertidal zone | place: USA... | reverse complement strand
GCAAGTGCTGTTGAATTTCAAAAGCAACAATTGCAAACAATGATTGAAGAAGATGAGATTGTGGCAGAGGAGTCTGAAGGCTAATGCCAGCTCGTAAGACCGCTAATGACGTAGCACATGATCTTGCTAAGCATGATGCAATTTGTCAGGAGCGTTGGAAAACAATCTACCGCAAAACTGATGATTTACAAGCGTCAGTTAACAGCATGAAAGGGTGGTTGTTAGCAGGTCTTACAACAATACTTATTAGTATGTTCACACTAGTATTAAGAGGATTAGTTTGAGTATTACAAACGCAGTAGCGGACGTAGCAAATAACGTCCTGGATAAATTTGTCCAGGATAAAGATTTAAAAGAGCAGTTAGCTCATAACCTAAAGATAGAATTAATTGAACTGGATAAAGCACAAATTGAAGTTAATAAGGAAGCAGCCAAAAGCACTAATTGGTTTGTGGCAGCCGCACGCCCATCCGTACTTTGGATATGTTCACTTAGTCTGGCCATACATTATTGCATCTTGCCTGTTGCAACTTGGATAGCAGTTGTCTCTGGAGTAGATCTACAATTAGAGGCTTTAGAGTTCGACTTCTCACAACTTACAACAATCTTATTAGCCTTGCTTGGCATGTCTTCACTAAGATCCGTGGAAAAAGTAAAAGGCGTAGCCAGGTAATGACTCCAGATAAAATTAAAACCATGCTTGTTAGGCATGAAGGCTTGGTATGTCATTTATATCAATGCAAAGCAGATAAGACCAGCATAGGAGTTGGAAGAAATTTATCAGATGTAGGCATATCAGAAGATGAAGCTATGTATTTGCTTGATAATGATATAAAAAGAACTACAGATGATCTTGATAAAAATTACGGTGCTTGGATCACATTCCCAGCAGAAGCAAGAATGGTTTGCATAGACCTGGTATTTAATCTTGGCATTACAGGATTTATGAAATTTAAAAAGACCAGGCAACTTATGGAACTAGGAATGTGGTTAGAGGCTTCAGAGGAGTTGCTAGACAGTCGTTATGCAACACAACTACCAAACAGATCAGCATATAATTCAAGGCAGCTTGCCTTATGCCAACAAAAACAGCAGAAGATCACTTAAATAATTCCAGGCTTGGTGCTTTTGCAGAATCCTTGGTAAAAACATTTCTTTTAGAATATTGTGATTTTGCATATGAAACACAAAACCAACACCCAGCAGATCTTATAGCAGAGCTGCAAAATGCCATGTTTACAGTTCAGGTAAAAGCCAGAAGGCAGACAAAGCAGGGCAAGTATGTATTTGCTAATGAAGGCCATAGGAAATTATCAACAACCTATAAAAAATACAATGTTGATATATTGGCTTTTGTATTTATGCCAGAGAAGCGGGTAATGTTTATGCCAGGTACTAGCAAACAAAGTTACTTTACTTTTAATGAATCTGTATTAACTCCAGACCTCGAGATCCAATCTTTTCAGCAAACACTCAACGAAATCTCCCAAATACCTGTTTTAAATAATTTATAAATATCATACCTTTCACTATACTTTTATATATATTTATATATAGTAGGGGTATGTTAATTATAAATATGGAGTTAAATAACATGGAAGAATTAAAAGAATATAAAGTTACTAGGGTAACTACAGAAGCAGAAGTAACTTATGTTATGGCTAATAGTAAAGAAGAAGCAGAAGCAAATATTAAAAAGTTTGCAGATGGTATTGAATGGACACAGCTTAATAGTGAGTCAACATTTAATTTTGAAGGAGTTGCATAATGACAAATTTAATATTTTTTACACTAGGTTTTATAACTTACAAACTTATAAATATCTTGGTTATATATTTAAGATCATATTTAGATCTAAGAAAAAGAAGGGGTGCTTGGGTCAGACAGAACTTTGACACTAGGTTGAATTACGATAAGAAACTAGTTAGATAGTCTCTTATTTATAATTGCAAAAGTTTGTTATTTGTAATTGTATATACTTTTATATATATTATATAAATGATAATTATATGAAGCGTTGGAGAACGCAGGAGGGTTTGGAGAATGGAGAGTAACTATACGCCACGAGGTAAATGCATTGTTTATATTAAATCTACAAAAGATATTGATAGAAGCAGAGCTTTAGTTAAGGAGGGAATTGGAACAAGATGCACTTTTATAGATGAATTTGTAGAGGAAAGTGCGAGGAAGAATTATAAGCCTGTATTAGAAAAGGCTATTGTTAAATGCAATGAGAAGGCTGCAAAACTTGTTATACCAAACATAGGACATTTACCTAGAAGTTTAGCCTTTTGCAATGCTTGCATGAAGCTAGAAGGAAGTGATCCGTATATTATTTCAATAAGATCTACAGATCATAGAGCAAGTGCTTTTAAATATCATGCCAATCAGATGTATCTACAATGCATAGATCATATTGCAGCTACTTCTAAAAAATCAAAAAAGGCTATTGCTAAAAAGAAGGCTACAGGATGGAAGGCAGGCAACCCTGTTAACTTAGATGTAGCAACAGTTAATGCTATGAGAGCCAGGGAAAGGCTGGCAGATGATTATTGCAGATCTATTATTCCAGAGATCAGAAGAATACAGCAATATGGAAAGGTTACATTACAAGAAATAGCAAACGCCTTAATGGCACAAAACATAAAGACTAGAAGAAATAAAGACACCTGGACACCAATGGGCGTGTCTAACATTATAAAAAAAGCTAATAAGCTAGGGATATAAATATGGATTACACTTTTGGCGAAGTTATTAAAACTGTAGCAGAGTATGAGGTTGAGGTATCAAAAGCACAATATATGTTTGAAGCACAAACTGGTCTTAAGTTAGATAAAATGACTGATTTTTTAATGAAGTTTATCTACTTACAAGATTTAAAAGGCGAAGATGTAACTATGACTGTTATTGCAAATACGCTTATGGTTAATGAAAATACCATTAGAGCCAAAATAAAACATCTAGCAAAAAATAAATTAATAGTTTGTAATAAATGTGGTGCGGATAGTAGAACCAAGGTTATTAAACCTACAAAGTTTTTAAAGTCTCTTATGATTGTTGACGTTGCTTCTAAATTAAAAACCGTTGAAAGCATATCTAAACCATTTAAACATATATTTGGAAAGGTTCTTGCAAAATTATTTAAAAAGCATGGTTTAGAGGATTATAAAGCATTTACACAATATGATAATTATGACTTTTATAAAACAGACTATATAAAAGGTAAGAGTATTTTTGAAAATACCCTAAAGAAATTAGGCTAAATGTTTGCGTATGATAGTTATATGTTTTTTGCAAAAGCCTATTGTAAATATAAAAATATACATATAAATTTATAAAAGTTGAAATAGAGAGTAAGAATATGAGTTATGAAAAAAGTGTAAAAAGGTTAACAATACCCTTAGAAACTTCCCAGCACATAAAAAATGCTGTAGATCATTTTAAGGAATTGCATGACATTTTTGCCAAGATTTCAAGATCTCCAAATTCAGAAAGAAATAAGATACATATTGCACAATACGAAATTATGTCTATGAATCATAAATTTAAACATCTGGGCAATGGGGATAATGATGAGATCAACAAAGACTCTTACTATAAGAAATCAACTTAATGGACATGTAACCTTATGATAGTTATAAACGATAAAAATAATATGTGTAGAACAGCAGTTAAATACAAACAGCGTAGCAGTGGGACAAAACAGCTAGAGCTTAATTTTTTAGGTGATATCACTTCGCATAATATATATTTTACCAAATTAGCTAAATCTTCTGATAGGTTACATAAATTTAAACAACCTGGCAGAACTGTTAGATTTAACAAACTAGGTTGTTCAGATAGTTTAGATGTTCCAGTAAGTAAATTCAAATCCTTTTATAAAGATGAGCTTGGCACGTTTATTGAAGTGGTAGGCCATAGCAAGCCTATTGCAGTAAGAGAGTCTCTATACGAAATTAATAACATAATTAATAAGGAGAATTAAAATGGTAGGTAAACTAACCTGGTTCAGAGCAACATCATCAATAACATGTGCATTATTTGATAGATCTAAGTTTTTTGATAAGCATGGTTGCTTAAAGAAAGCGATACAAGAAAAGAACGGAACGCTAGTAGATGATTTTGTGCAAACCAATAGACAAGCAACAGGAGATCTATTAGAGCCAGTATTAATTACTGAAGCAGCCAGAAGGCTAGGGATCACACAACTAGAAGCAGAGGTAGATTATAAAATAGAACACCCAAGCCTTCCCCTTGAAGCATCTTTAGACGGTAGATGTAAAGCTGTTAATTTAAGAGTAAAGCATAACCCAGATGAAGGCATATATTTAGTTGGCCATGATGAGCTGATACTAAATGGAGACATACCTTTTGAATGTAAATGTAGTTCTGATTATCCAACAGTAGGTGAGCCGCCTAAATATCTTGGTGTAGATCAATTACATACATCAATGGATATATTAGATGCTGAATATGGAATACTTATTGTTCTTTATCAATCTACTGATCTAAGAATATATGTTTATAAAAGAGATCCAGAGTTTGCTACAGATCTAGCTAATGTTGTTAATGACTTTAATAGAAGGGTTGATGAAGAAGACTATTACCCACCAGAAAAGCCAGAACATGCAGCTTCTATATTTGATGTTGGTAATGATGAAAATGAAATGATCCTGGGTGCAGATGTTGTAGATCTAATTGATACTATCCAGGCATTAAAAGAAGCACAAAAGATAGCCAAGCTAAAAGAAGCAGAACTTATGACAGATCTAATGATGTCTATGGGCAATCATAGTAAAGCTAGGGCAGCTAATTACATATGTGAATGGAAGACACTGCCAGCTAAATCAGAACAGGTTAAGGAAGTGACATACAAAGCACAACCAGAACGCAGAGCAGGTTATGTAAAGATTAAGATGGTAAAAGAATAGTTTTAGAAGAAGGGCAATAGATAACAGAGAGTATTAGAGTATATGGAGAGTTTATCAGTTGCCCTTCATTTTTGATTATAGATTATAAATATCAAACTTGTAATTATATAAGTTGTAAAAAAAGGAAATAAAAAATATGAATGTTTTAAGTTTGTTTGATGGGATGAGTTGCGGAAGAATAGCATTAGATCGTTTGGGTATTAAAGTAGAAAACTATTATGCAAGTGAGATAGATAAATATGCTATTAAGGTTAGTGAAGCTAATTACCCAGACATTATTCAAGTTGGTGATATAACTGAACTAGACCTATCTACACTACCAAAGATTGATTTGATTATGGGTGGTTCTCCATGTCAAGGATTTAGTTTTGCTGGTAAGCAGCTTGCCTTTGATGATCCTAGATCAGCTTTATTTTTTGAGTTTGTTAGATGCGTTAAAGAGTTAAAACCTAAATATTTTTTATTAGAAAATGTAAGAATGAAGAAAGAATATTTAGATGTTATATCTGAATACATGGAAGTTGAGCCAATACTGATTAATTCAGCATTAGTATCAGCACAAAATAGAGTTAGATATTATTGGACTAACATTCCTGGAATAGAACAACCTGAACAAAGAGGAATTGTTTTAAGGGATATATTGGAAACTAATCCGGATAATAACTTATCAAAGATGACAACTAAAGATGATAAGTCTTTTTGTTTAACATCAAATTATCATGGTGCAATAGCAGAAAATAGTATAGAAAGAAAACAAAGAACAATGATACCAACTGATAAACCAGTCAAAGTAGGCATGAATGTTGAGCAAGTAAAAGTAAGAAAGCATGAGGTAGAGATAAATAGCTTGCAATATCTTTTGCGAGAAATGAAAAAAGAATCTAGTAAGACTAATAAACAAATAGCAGAAGAAACTAATACACCAATAACAAAAGCAGAGCATTGGTTTAGAACTGATAGCAGTTTTGCAATACCAAGTGATGAAATTTGGTTAAAGTTAAAAGAGGTTCTTGGTATTGAGACAGATGTTTTTGATAAACAAATTATGGAGTTTGAATACAGAGATGGTGTTTATGAAAGCAAACAGCGTGTTTATAGCGAGAATGGTAAGTCTCCAACACTTACTGCTGGTAATAAAGAGCAGTATATAGAAACCCACGACACACCTAAAAAAATACACGATATACCAAGAGATATATTAAAAGATAACGAAAGGCAAAGGAGAGTTTATGCAGAAGAGGGCAAATCTCCATCATTATTAGCAAGGTCTGATAGTCCTAAAATAATGAAAGAAACCCACGACACCCCCAAACAAGTAGGCATAGCAGTAGACATAAAAGGCCATGACCAAATAAAAAGGGTTTATTCAGAGGATGGCAAATCGTCAACGCTTACGACTTGCGGTGGTGGACATAGAGAGCCAAAGGTAGCAGTATTTTCTGAAGATAGAATTAACAAATTTAAAGAAACACTAAAGGATGATCCTAAAGTATCAGCAAATGGAATCATACAATTAAATAATCCAAGTCATTCAAGCGGCAGGGTTTATTCCCCAGAAGGCAAGTCTCCGACATTGATGGCTGGTAATAGTGGTGGTGGAAAAGAACCAGTAAAGATAAATGATGATGTCTACTGGAGAAAACTAACACCTGTTGAGTGCGAACGCCTACAAACAGTGCCAGATAATTACACGAATCACGTTAGCAACACCCAAAGATATAAGATGCTTGGCAATGGATGGACTATAGAAGTCATAGCACACATCCTAAAAAAAATTGAGATTGATATATAAGTATCAAACTTGTAATTGAAATAGTTATAAAAACTGATAATATAAAAAATGGAGAGTATATAAAAAAATGGAAAAAAGTATAAAAGAAAAAAAGGCACTTTGGCTAACCCCAGACATGCATGCAGCACTAAAAGAATTTGCTGATAAAAACTATATGAAGCTTGAAGGAGCTGGCGAGTTTTTAATCAAATTAGGCATATGCAATCACGATTTGGATAAAAACAAATGAGTCAATATAAAAAAGCGGTAAGGGACCAGAAGAAACGATTACAAGAAGAAAAGGCAGATAAGAATAGAGTGCTGCATTACTTTCAAAAAGGTGGTGGTGAGCATTACAGGTTGACCAGGTATGAAAGCGGCAGAGAAGTTATAGAGACTTTCGGCAACCAGGATGATTAATATTTTATGTCCAGTAACAACTACAGCAATGGCAGTCTTAATGCTGTTATTAGTTGCAGCTTTAATCTTGTATAGAAATCAATGAAAAAGATTAACAGCAGAGCTAAAGGTGCAGCCTTTGAGAGGCTTATTGTTAATAAGATTAATGAGTGCTTAGAGGTTGTTGGAATAGAAGATAGAGTTTCCAGGAATTTTGATCAGAGCTGGAAGGCAGGATTGGCTGATATTTACTTTAAGAACTTTTGTATTGAGTGCAAAAGATATGGAGATAGCAAAACCAATCAATACAAACAAACCTGGTGGGATCAAGTTTTAAAAAGTGCTGGAGATGATTTTATTCCAATACTTATTTACAAGTACAACAGGAAGCCAATCTATTGTGTTGTTCCTATGTATCTAATGTTTGATGCACCTAAAGATAACCAGGCTATTTACATGTGTCCTTTGGAAGAACTTTGTGAACGTATGACAGTAATTATGGGCGGATCACATGTTTGATGATGATGAATTTGACAGATTTTGCAGGCTTAGATACGACAGAATTAGCCTTGGTTTAGATCTGTTGGGAATTGAAAATGATGAAAGTTTTGAGAGCTTTAAGTTGCGAAATTATGAGCAATTACAAGGCGTTTATATAAACAGTATGGGTACAAAAACCATACATTAAAAGGAGAGAATGAGAATGAGTACGATATTTGAAAATGATGTAAATGAAACTGGTACTAGTTTTATTATGCATAAAAATGCTGATAAGAGTTGGTATGCAGGTGGTGCGGTAGTTAATTTAGATAAGATAATGATATGCCCAGATAGTATTAAAACTGGATGGGGTATGTGGAATGGATCTTATGAATCTAAATATTCTGAAGTGCCTTTTGTAAAAATACCTAAACCAGAAGAAGGCTACAAAGAAGCATTTAGTATGAATATTTATACAAATGACAGTAAGCAGTATTTATGGTCAAGGTTTAGTTTTGGTGAGTACCAGGCATTTAAAAAGTTAGCTGTTCAGTTTTATAAAGACATAGAAGCTAATAAAGGCAAAGTGCCAGTATTTGAATACACCAATACACATGAAGTTATTGAATTAAAAGCACTAAACATCAATGTACCTTTATTTAAGTTTTTAGGTTGGAAGGATAGACCAGCCGATTTTGTTATTCCTGTTTGGGATAATGCAGAACCAATGATTTCTGATGGCGAAGTTAGTATGAGTGACAAAGTCGCCGCTGCAACCCAAGCACAAATAGATAGACAAGAACTAACAGAAGACGATATCCCGTTCTAAATGATGCAAGATCACGACTGGCAAAAACTAGCACCAGAGATAGCCAGAAGGCTACTTGGAGAACCTAAAGTCCAAAAGTCTAATGAATGGCGTTGGAATAATAAAGGATCTTTAACCCTAAACCTTGAAGCAGGTACATTTTATGACTTCGAGCAAGGCCAGGGCGGTGGTGTTAAGTGGTTGATTGAGCAGCACGGTCAAGATGTTACAGATGTATTAAAACAGTTTGGTTACGAACGTCCACTACCATCCACTATAAGTCCTAGCGTTACCCCTATTGCTAGAACTGGTGGTGGGCGTTCATTCTCTAGGGATCAGATGGTTAATCTTTACAGGGAGGCAGAGGTAAAGGTTAAGTATGCAGATAACTTTATGGTTATAAGACATTCTGGCTTACCAATGAAATATGCACCATTTAGCTTAGATGCAAATGGATCTTGGTTAATGAAAAGACCAGAAGGACTGTTACCACTATATATAACAAACAATCACCCAGAGAAGCCTGTAATAGTCAATGAAGGCGAGAAGGCTATGCGGGGAGCAGAACGTATATGGGATTATGATGTTTGTACCTGGCATGGTGGAGCTACAGGATGGAATAAAACAGATTGGTCTGCTATCTATGGCAGAGAAGTTTATATCTGGGCAGATAATGATGAGGCTGGTATTAAATGTGCTTATGAGATTGCAGGCGAGCTAAAGAAGAATGGCTGTAAAACTAAGGTCATACAACCACCCGAAACATTTAATGATAAAGATGATTTATGGGATGCTGCTGAACGTGGTGATTTTACTCATGAATCATTACATAAATATATAAAAGCAGTACAAGAAAAGAAGGAAAAGGGATCTATTACCTTTACGAGAGCAGATGAAGTACTAAGCCAAGTAACTAATCCTAAATGGCTCATAAAAGATGTATGTGAAGAAGAATCGCTAATGCAGATATTTGGCAGTCCTAAGAGTGGTAAAAGTTTTATAGCAATTGCTATGAGTTGTGCTATTGCTTCAGGTCAAGACTTTTATGGCAATAAAGCATTTAAAAAGCCTGTACTTTACATATGTGGCGAGGGTCAGAGAGGTGTTAAAAGAAGATTATCTGCTTGGCAGCAGGCTCAATACAGCCTATCTGGAATACCTTTATATCTATCTGATAGAGCTGTAAGGATTGGGGATAAAGATGATCTGGAAAGGCTTATACAAGAGATTGAGGCAATTAAAGCCATAGAAGGCGATATAGGTATGATAGTGGTGGACACATTTCAAAGAAATTTTGGTGGCGGCTCGGAAAATAGTGCGGAAGATGTAGGCAATTTTATACATCAATTAGACAGCTTAATTGCAACGTATGGCTGTAATGTCTGCCTAGTGCATCATTCTGGCCATGAGGGAAATAGAGCCAGAGGATCAAGCGTTATTGGTGCATCTTTAGACTATGAATTTAAAGTCCAAAGGACTGATAAAAATGACCAAATGTTTGTAACTTTTGATCAAACGCTAAATAAAGATGGGCAAGGCATGTCAGCTAAGAATTTTGTATTTAAAGAAGTAGATCTTATTGGAGAGGGTCTTGAATTAACGTCTGGATTCTTAGAAGAAACACAAATTGATTTTAAATCTAAGGACAAACTTACATATAAGCAAAAACTTGTATTAAGTGCTTTAGAGGTTCAAGCAATTATTACTAATAAAGATAACCCAGAAGATGTTTACTTTTTCCCTAAAGATTTAAAAGGCAAGGTATCAGATTCTAATGGCAATGATTTATCAGTAGAAAGCATCAAAAAGATTTTATATAAATTAGTTGAAATTGAAGAAGTTAAACACGTTGAAGCGGTAGGTTATCAATCTGCTGAATATAACAAGCTATCACCTAAGTTTGATTAATGTATAAAAATAAAGAAAAACACAACAACTGGGAAACACCTAAAGATCTTTATGCAGAATTAGATGCAGAGTTTAATTTTGATTTTGATCCATGTCCTCTATTTGCAGAATTTGATGGATTAGCAATTGAATGGGGGTACAGGAATTATATAAACCCACCATATAGCAGAAAATTAAAAGATGCTTTTGTTAAACGTGCAATTACTGAATCTAAAAAAGGGAAATTATGTGTTTGCTTATTACCAGTTAGAACAAGCAGCATTTTATTCCATGAACATATAAAACCAAATGCAAAAGAAATTAGATTTATAAAAGGCAGATTATGTTTTATTGGCACTACAAATGATGGAAATCAAATTGATAACAAGAATAAGGGCAATAGGTTTATGCATGACTCTATGATTGTTGTTTTTGATGGCAGGGAAGTAGAGGGAAGTTTGAGGGAAGAATGAGGGAAGTTTTATACACAAATCAACAATTAGCAGGGAGGGAAGGGATATATACCTTTAGGTATATCCCTGTTCCCTGTAAATGATCGAAAAATGAAAAGATATACAGAAGAAGCATTAAAAGAATTATTAAAAGACTTTAGATCTTATGAATCTAAAATTGAAACAGAATGGGGTGGCAAGAAAAGATTGTTTAAATGTGTTGATACACAATTAGAAATTAAGTTTTGCAAAGCACAAATGTTTTTTGATGAATCACTAATAGACCAATCAATACAAAAGAAATTTGAAATGGTTGAAATGATGTATAGGGCATATACCGCATTAATACAAAAAGCTGAATCTAATGGTTTTAGTAAATTAGAAGACGATTTTAAATGCTACAAATACAAGGACAACAAGATTGCTATTGTTTGTGATTCCCTGGATCAATTACCCAGGCTAAAAGAATTATATGGATCTGATAAAGATGTAGTTCTTTTTAGTATTGATGAGCTGTTTAGGTTGATCCACCCAGATTACTTAGCAGCTAAAGAAACATTTAAAAAAAGAAAAGTAGACATAACATTCAAGAGAGTAATACATAGATGAGTAAATGGCATGGAGGCAAGGGATCTACAAAACGCCCAATGCAAATAGATAAAGAACAATTTGATAAAAACTTTGAGGCCATATTTGGCAAAAAGAAAAAGGAGCAAAAAGATGGCGATAAAGCTAAGACCAAGCATAAAGACTAGAAGTAAACAAACAGGGAAGATAGTAACTGAAAATTATTATCTTAAAAGTATGACTGTAAAAGAACTTAATGAATACATTGATGGATCTAACAGTAAACCCAAGATAGTCCAGAAGTGTAGGAATGAGCTTACCAGGAGGAATAAGTAATGACAGATCTAATAAACAAACCACCACACTATAACAAGGCTAAAGGTGGCCTGGAGTGTATTGATTACATACAACAACAACTTGGCAGCAAAGGTTTTGAGGCGTACCTGGAAGGACAAATACTTCGCTATATGCATAGAAATAGGTATAAGGATGAGAATATACAGGATTTAGAAAAGGCGGAATGGTATCTTAAAAAGTTGATTGCCTACCGCAAAAATTTATAATTATCATATATGAAAATAGATAAAGATAAATTAAAACAAAAGATAATTGAGGGCAAAAGCTCTAGGCATGTAGCTATGCAGTTTGGATGCAGTCCTTCAACCATAAGACGTAAGGCAGCAGAGTTAGGTCTAAAGTTTAATGGCAAGACTAACTGGGGTGTTAAACAATGAAAGTCAATATAAAGAATAATATAAAAACAATAACCAGGGGCTTAGATAAGCAACAAAAGAAACAAATACCTTTTGCAACAGCTAATGCTATTAACCAAACATTATTTCAAACGCGTAAGGTTATGATGAAGCAAACAGAGCAAAAGCTAGACAGACCAACACCATTTACCGTTAAGAGTTATTTAGTAAGCAAGGCTAAGAAGTCGCAACTGCATGGAGTCTTGTTTATAAAAGAAGCAGCTGAAAAGTATCTGAAGTACCAGATAGAAGGTGGCGTTAGATCTCCTGGAAAGAAGTTTGGTATACCAACTAAATTAGCAAAGCTTAATAAGTTTGGAAACATACCAGGTAGAAAGAAAGGTTTAGTTAAAAAGAAATCACAATTTTTGCAGACAATTAATGGGATCTCTGGTGTATGGGAGCGAACAAAAGATAATAAACTCAAACTTATTGTTGCACTTAAAAACTCTGCAAATTATGTACCTAAACTACCGTTCTATGACATAGCTAGTAACTATGCAGCTAGTAAATTTAATAAAAAC